>Ga0315914_1001543_pt1 | contig 34589 bp, 19 predicted proteins | sample MpolenodulesMG_FD_203920 | JGI IMG/M metagenome (GOLD analysis project Ga0315914, IMG submission 203920) | Medicago polymorpha root nodule microbial communities from Los Angeles, California, United States - elongated nodules | ecosystem: Host-associated > Plants > Roots > Nodule | place: USA...
TCGACAGGTGAGTGACTCACGGGTTCAATGAGTTACTCATTGGTTTGACTAATGACGATATATTGATTGAGTCGATGATCAATTGCGTTTGATGACATTGATTTGATTTCAGCTTCTGCCTCCTTTCGCTACCACCTGAAAGTTACCTTCAAGTTCCGCGCCATCACTCGTCATCAGTTGGTGGCTGTAGTCTTCCATTACAAACATGAGTATGAGTATTATTGATCAAAGGGAATTCTTGTTCGCAACAATAGTATTCTTATGAGCATGCAAGCATGTCTTTGATCCTTTTATAGTTGCAAACTGTGTAATTTTCATTAAATTTACTTTACCTTATGGATATGATATTTGATGATATATTGTCCTAACGTAGAATTGTACAATTTTTGTAGTTTGTCATTGCAGGAATGAAAAATTCTTTTGCGGATATTCGTCCATTTAAAATGTTGAGACATTTGGAACTAAGCTTTGTTGGCTGCGAATATTTGCTAAGCATACTCCTAAAGTCACCCTGTCTGGAGACTCTAGTTTTAAAGGTTTGTCTTTGTTTGTTTTTCATTTTCATTTTTGGTTATAAAAGTATCATTTCACTGTCATTTTTTTCTTCAAACATTGGTTGAGTGTAATTGTGTTATTTTGTTTTCTCTAAAAATTATTGAAACAAAAGATAAGTTGAAATTTTTTTATTAGTTGAAAAAGTATTACAGAAAAAGAAAAGCATGAAATTACAACATAAAATTACAAAAGATAAGTTGCCAAACAATAAGAAACTTTTCTTTTTCTGATCTCCAGGTGATATATTATGATGGAATGCTTCTGAATTCTGCAATTGTGCCTCATTGTAGAGAAGGGGCATATATTATTTAAAACTTTAGATCTTCGGTAACTTGTTTTGAAAGAGTGGACAAAATGCTTATATATTAAACAAAATGAATTAATACTTATCTTTTATTATTTATTCAGTCAAACAAATTTATTCTATTTACACTACAAGAAAACTTGCATTTAGCCAGGGATCAAACATAGGGGCAAGCACTCCTGGCAAAAAAACCAGGGGTAGAGCCAGGAAATGCTCCTGGAAAATTGCAAAAGCAAATGGCGGCAATGATTTCCACCTAAAATGTCAATTTCCCTGGCTTTGGGCTGTCGCTGAAATTGGAATAGAGGTTAATGACAGTGCCGAACCCCACTGATAGGCAACCAGATAGCCAAAAACTCCAGAAGCAAAACGCATGACATATACTGCCCCAACCTTAATTGGTTGGCTTCATATAATTGATTTATCCTTCTCTTGGCAACTTAAGCAAAGGAAGGTCCATTATTTTCTTATTATGCAAGTACTCAATCATATTAGAATTTCTAAAAGTCACTAGAAAGAGTTGGAATTTGTGATTACTTGTATTGATTGTTGGATTGATTATGACATATGATAATAGTTGTTACAAGGATAATATAACATAATAATAATAATAATAATAATAATAATAATAATAATAATAAAAGTTGTTACAATATAACCTATAACCTAGTAATAAAAGTTGTTTCAAGAATAATATAACTTAATAATAATAAATGTTGTTATAAGGGTAATATTGAGATATTAAATTAATCTAAAGATGATTTTGACAGTGCAATAAAATTTGTTTCCCTCCTCTCCTCTCCTCTTCCCTCCACTCCCCTTCTAAAAATTGAACCAAACACTTCATATTAAAAATCTCTCGTCCCCTCCCCTCCAAAACTCTCGAACCAAACGGACCCTTAAGTTGCGACCTAAACATCCGAGTGAGTGAAGATTAGTTCCATAGTTGATTAAACAACTGAAGTTTGTGGAAAAATATTTTATGAAACCAATAGATTGTAAAAAATCCTAATTACTTGGATGCATACCTCTCGCAAACCTTTCCAATAGGGGAAGCCACAATTTCCAATGGCAAAGGAAACCCATAACATTTACTAAGGGTGTGTTTGGATGGAGGGTTTAGGAGGGGAAGGGAGGGGAAGGGAGGGGAGAGTTTATTTTTTATTTTTAAATTACAGACATTATGAAATGTTTTTTTAAAAGTTGACATATTAACATTATAAACGATCATATAATACTTCAATCATACTAAATTTATTTTAGAAAAACATGTTATATAGTTCGGAATTAAAAAAAGAAAAGTAAACACTCCTCTCCATTCCCCTCCTAAACCCTCAATCCAAACACAACCTAGAAGACTTATGAGTTCGTTGGTCTAGGATGGAAGAAAAGAGCTTGGAAAAGCTACCTAGAAAGGAAAGACCTCCATTTGTCCTTAAGTCATCATAAAGTGCATATTTTATATTATGGTGGATATGTGATAATTACAGTTTGTGTGTATATTTTTTACTACGGTGGATATGTGAGAATCACAATTTGCGATACCAAACACATAGTCGATCGATCCTATCTTCGAGTATCAAATGCATTAGAAATGGTCGGGTCAAGATAGACACTTAGACAAGCCTTCAAGTGAGTGTTCTATGAATCATATAATAATACATTCAGTTATATGGATAAAAAAAAACTTTTAAAGTTTATAAAAGAAATTTATAATATTTATAAACTTATAAATGAAATTTTAAAGATTTTGATGATGTGCTTGATAAAATTATCAATAAATATACATAGATAGTGTTGTATAAATAATGAGGTTATGACTTTTGAATCACACGCATTTTGTAGTTGTCTTTGTTAGACATCCAACTATCACAAAGTGACCGAGAAAAAAATTAGGTTCATGGCAGCTTGTGTCTTTAAGGAGCTAAAAATAAAATATATGTTAGCAATTTTACATTGTGCATTATTTACGTAGTTTACTTTGATCATATTTTTTAACTAATATAAATACAAATGTTAGTATGTAAGATGTTTGATTTGTCCCGGAGAATATTTTTAAAATATCAAAATTTTATAATTTTTTATTATAAATAATTAAATATATTAATGATCAAAGTTGTGTATTGGCATATATGCAGTGGTTGTCTACGACATATATTTTAGAATGGAGGGAGTAAGTTTTATATTGAAAGTATAACTTTTGAAATTTTTATGACAATGAATACACAATTTTTTTTTAAAAAAAACTTCTATATTTGACTTCTTAACTTATGCCCAAAAACACAATTTAACATTTCTCAAAAAATTAAACAAAATTATGTTATTAATTGATCAGCATGAATTCATATACTTTTTCGCATACTAGCATATTTATTATTCTTGTGTTTATTATCATGATTGATTTTGCGTTTTAATTAATTTGGTTCTAGCAAAGTACTCCTTGTTATAGATTAAATTTCAATTTATTCAAAAGCACCAACTGAAAGTCAATAAAGCACAATCCTTTTCTATATTATTTTTGAAGAAGAAGTGTATAGATTGAAGTTTGGAGATGTTAAATAAAAAAAATTGATATTTTGAAAGTTTTTGCGGAATGACTTGGTGGCAGAGAAGTGTAATACCGTCAACATGTCTGTTTGCGTCTTATTCATAACTCTTCTCAAACTTGGAGAAATTAAAAGAGTAGTGATATTTGTACAACTTTTTTGTACAATTTCTATGACAACTTTGGTTTTCTCTCATTTGATTGGTCAAAAATAATAGAGAGAGAAAAGGAAGAGAGAGAATAAGAAGATAATGTGAGTATGGAAGAGAAAGTTGTTAAAAAATAGTTGTATAAATATCATTTCCCAATTAAAAAACAATAACAAAAGGCAAAATTAAAGTTGGCAACTATATTCCTTTCTTGTACTCCAAGCCAGCATTTTCTCTCTTCATCCCATATGTTTCCTTGTGTATATTTGGTTTTGAGATTGAATTTGCGTGAATTGATTTTGTAAAATTGATTATAACTAAACTAATTGAAAGTAAAATACTAATGTAACCTTAGAAAAATTGCTTACACATAATTTTCTGAGGGTAAATTAGTTCCTTCTATGTCTCATTCATAGCTTAATGAAGGAAGAAAAAAGGGCAGAAAAGAAGAACTAGCTAGGTATTGAAAATGTTTGATAGCATAGTTGAAAATTTGTTGGTTTGTAAATTAGCTATGCAAATGCAAAGTCATACACAACTCATATATAGTAGTTGATCCGTGCCACAAGTCACGTGTTTCATTCAATTTTATAATGATGAAACCAAGTGACTCCCTTTGTTTTTTTTTCAATCAACTTCAATGAATCTTAACCATATTTAGACTTGGTTCTTCTTCATATTAAAATTAAATCGCATTTTATTCTTCTATGCCATTTCGACCTCTTATCCTCTTAAAAATATTTTCAAAAAACAATCGCATCACATTTTATTCTTCTACGTCATTTCGGCCTCTTATCCTCTCAAAATGTTTTTTAAAACTTTAAAATCAATTCAACCAATCAATCGGAATTTTTACCCGAACTACATGATTTTGATCTCATTCGGGTATGTAGGTAAAAGACTTTGTCTTTCCAAATCAACAAAATAACAAAAACATTTTTCTTTCTTTTCACTCATCACTTTAGTCCATTCTACACTTAGGCATTTATTTACAAGTAATCAATTTAGCACAAGATAAATAAAAACAAGAGGTTCATATGGAATATCATAGACGTTTAGGGTGCTAATACCTTCTCTTTGCGTAACCAACCTCTAAACCTTTGATCTCTTAAAATAGGGTTATTTCGAACTTTTCCCCTTTTCCTTGGAAAAATAAAAGATCGGTGGTGGACTTAAAATTTGTGAGTCAACGCTAACTAATAGCTTGATATCCAAAAATCACCGCGACAAGTGTGAATTTGAAATGACTGACATGGGAAGATTATCATATTTCCTTGGATTAGAATTCAAAACTAGCAAATGCAGGTATTGTAATGCATCAACAAAAGTATATTGGGGAACTGCTTGAAAGGTTTCAAATGATTGATTGCATCACTGCAACTAATCCATCTGAAACAAATGCTAAGTTGGATGAATGAATGCAGCAATGAAGAAAGAGTAGAACCTATTGAATTCAAACAGATAATAGGATCACTGAGGTACTTATGCAATAGCAGACTAGATACATGCTTTGCAGTAAGTATCATGAGTAGATTCATGAATGATCCAAGGAAGTCTCATCTCACTGCAGCCAAAAGAATACTGAGATATGTGAAAGGAACCCTAAAGTTTGGCCTGATGTTTCCAACTTCTAACAAGGAAGGAGAGGCTAATCTAGAAGGATACTCTAATTAAGACTGGTGTGGAGATAGAATGGATAAGAGAAGCACTTATGGCTACCTATTCAAGTTCAATGATGCAACAATCTCATGGTGCACTAAGAAACAACCAGGTACTGCTTTATCATCATGTGAGGCTGAGTACATTGCATGCACATTTGCAGCTTGTCAAGCAATTTGACTTGACAATGTGATGAAGGAACTCAACTGTGAAGTAAAGAAACCACTGAAACTGAAGATTGACACCATATCTGCTATAAATTTGGCCAAGAATCCAATAGCACATGGTAGGAGCAAACACATTGAAACTAGGTTTCACTTCATAAGAGAACAAGTGACAAAAGGAATGATTGATGTGGTGTATTGTCCTACTGAAGCTCAGTTAGAAGATGGCTTCATAAAGGCATTGAAGATTGACAGATTCTCTTACTTGAGGGACATGTTAGGTCTTATAGAATGCTAGGATTATGGATTAAGAGGGGTGTATTAGTTTGTATTTTAATCCATATTCATGTTTAGCAAGTGATTAAGAGTTTAGTTTGTTTTTGGATAAGTATGTTAGGTTGTTATTGCAAGAGACTTGCTCTATAAGTCATTGTGTATATATACTTGTCTGTAACTCACTTTCAAAACAAATGAGAATAACAACTTTCCAATATTACCTCTCTCTCCTTCATCATGCCATAACCAGCTCTAACCACCATAACTATCTTCTTCTCCTTCTTAGAAACCCTAATTTCAGATTGCTTGTGTGTGAAGAAACCTTAGCTGCGCTAATAGTTAAAACCTCCTCCGTAATTTTTTTAAAAAAAAAATCTTATTTTGATCTAATAAGTGTACTTTTTCTCACACTAATCCCAATTTGTTAGGGGATTTTAACACAAGAAGAATCATGAATAATACCTTGTTTTCTCGCACTCGTGATTAAAGTAATCTTTGACATTACTTGACCTAACCTTCTTAATAATCACTCCAAACTGATATTTTTACCATTAAGAAGAAATGTAGTAACACATAGTTAACTATAGGCCTTTGTTTTAGTAAGGAAACACAAGTGATGTGAGTACATTCATCAATGAATGTTACCAACATCAACCACATGTTATATTTGGAATATTAGAGAGACCTCACACATCAATATAAATTAAATAAAACAGAAAATTACTCATTTTATTACCAACTGAAAAAGAGACATTTGGGTTTCACAAGTTTACACTCCTCACAGCAATGACTTTCAACATCCAAATATTTTTTAAAAAGAAATGAAATATACTCCAAAATTATAGAAAAATTGAAAACTCTATACCATGATATAAATACAACTCAAAAATTGTCTACCGATTAATAAGGTGGGACCTTTTTTTAGACAAAACTACTCTTAACAACTAAAAAATTTTCATATTTAAATTTAAAGCTAAATATACGTCAAAATTATAAAAATAAAACTATCTACCATTTAGTTGAACATTTATTTATAAGTTTGCACTTAAAAATCTAATAATTTTTTTTGTCAAGTAGCCTAATGGCTAGAGCTCAGACATCTTAAATGTGAAGAAGTAGCGTGTCCAGGGTTCGAACTTGGCCCCTGCATATAATATGCAACATCCCTACCAACTGGGTTAAGCTCACGGGGATAAAAATCTAATCTATTTGTTGACATAAGTGATTTCATATAAGTTAAATTAAATAAGAGCAAATATATTAAAATAAAATATGCTAAAATACACTCATTTAAAAAATAAATGATAAAATACATGTACAACAAAATACAATATAATTGTAAATAGACGAGCACAATTTTGATAAAAGTAACAAATAATTAGGAATAAATATTTTTTTTTTCAAAAGCTTAATTTTTATAAAGAAAGGTTGAGCGAAAATTAATGTTAAAGATTTGTATTTATTTTTTAAACATTAAGATTTGGACTTTAAGGGCCCGTTTGTTACAGATTAAAATAAAAGTGATATTGACATAAAATATTTTAGAGATTATAATTTAGAGATTTTATGAAAAATCAGAATCTATTTTGCGTTAATTTATCATAATAAAAATTATTTTTTAAAAACAAATGATCTAGTTTGTTTCGATACAACTATATAAAAGAGATTTTTTATTACAAAATTAGTTCAATCTTTTTTGAAAAGTTGCTCTTAACAGCTTCTCATTTTGTTTTTAGATTCTGATTTTTATTTTTATTGAAGAAAGATCCTGATTTTTTTTAGAAAGTTGTAACAAATGAAAAACTCTTAAAAGTGGTTATTTTGTTAAAAAGTTATTCTAAATATTTTTAGAAAGATTTGTTAGCACAGTCCAACTTAGGGTTCTCATTTTTTTAAGTAGGGTTTTCACAATTCATAGTTTCATTGTCGTTTTTCTCTACCTCTCTCAACGCTCTGCATCAGAATTCAAAATTACATCAATCTGTAAGTTTAAAAACTATAGTCCTAAATCCTAATCAGTACTCACTCACATATTAGAATGAACTAATTGGGTACATTAATGGGTTTCTATTTTTGGTTAAGCAAATCGAGAAGATTTGCATTAGTTTTTGTTCCTAATTGTTGAGAAGTTTGAGGTTTATTCTATATGTTGTTTGTGATACTAGTATTGGTATTATTAGAGCTTTACAATGTATCTAATTGCTTTCGCAGAAACTTGCTGTTAAAATGGCCTCCAGTTCCGTTGATGTGATTGGTAGACGTAAGCATAAGCTTTCCAGCAAGGGTCAATCAAGACTTGATAAGCAACCTAGCTACCTGACCACATTATTGGTTGCATTCTTTCTTTTCTTCCTACCAAGAAAGCAATTCATACCAGTGTTTTATCAAAGAGGTGGATATACCTCTGGAAATTAATTACCCGACTAAATTTTGACGAGATGGACCATTTTTCGAACAAATTAAGAAAAAAAAGTTTTGTAGACTTTGTCGATAGAGTACTGCTGCTTCATCTAAATAGTGCACACATCAGAAGTTTTTCTCTTTCAATGTTAGCAAACTATAATTCTTCTTGTATTAACAAGTGGATATCCATTGGTTATAAATTTGGGAGTCAGAAATATTTGTGTCCATTTGCAGGAAGAACTTGTTTCATTTGATGCCCTTTTCAAATACCAGTCCTTAGAGGAATTGGTACTGAATGGGTGTGCCTTCGCATTTCCTAGCTTTGTTTGTCTTTCATCCCTTACAATCCTGAAGTTGTCTAGCATCAATATTTTTTGTGACTCTTCCAGTGAGTTCAAAACATTGGCACTTAATTTCCCAGCTCTTCGAAAGTATGAGACATTAGATTGCACTTTTCCAGGTGTGAAGAGTGTCACTTTACAAGTACCTCTGCTTGAATTAGTTTCAATAAGCTATGATCCCTTCTATCGCAAGTCGCATGCTGAAATTAAGTTTTATGCTTCGCGTCTAGCAAAGTTTTGTTATTCTGGTTATATGTCAGATACAATTTTATTAGAGGCACATAGTGTAGCATTTGCTGATATTGCTTTATATGATGATTACAAGAAGAGTCTGCAAGAAATTGGGATTTTTGTTACTAAACTTCTCTGTATTAATCCAGAAACTCTAAAGCTGCAGATGCTTGGTCGCACTTTGCAGGTATCTTTTATATTTTTCTTGCATCACCCTTTGTTTTCAATAAATATCATGACAAGTTTTTTTTACAAGTGTTAAGTTTTGGTTTGTAATTTTTATCTCAACATAAAGAGTGAGCAAAATATGGTTATGTGATAGGTAAAGGCCTATGTCGTTCGAAACATTTTCACACATAATATGGTTATGAACATGCGTTTGATCCTTTTATTGTTGAGATTTGTGTAATTTTTCATTAAATTTACTTTATCTTATGGACATGGTTTCTATATATTGTCCTAACACCAACAATTGTTTGAATTTTGTAGTCTGCACTTTTTGCAGGAACAAATGATTCTTTTGAAGATATTCCTCCATTTGGAAGGTTGAGTCATCTGGAACTAAACTCTGTTGGAAGGTTGAGTCATCTGGAAAATTTGTTAGCCATACTCTTTAAGTCACCCTGTCTGGAGACTCTAATTTTACAGGTTTGTCTAGAGAAACTTTCTAAATTTCAAAAAATATGTTTATATATGAGGTATTTTTGTTTCAAAAAATTTACTTTGGTAAGAAAAAGTTATGCCTATAGTTTTGTGATTTAAAATAAAAACAGGAAATTAGAACATAATAATATGGTCTTAAGCTGATATTTAAAGTTTTTAGTGATTAACCTCAATAATTTGAGCATTTCCATCAAGTCTTATTTGGACATTGCGAAAATATAAAACACTTTTATATTTCTAAAATGCACGAGCTAGATTTTGATGGAATGCTGCTGAAATCTGCAACTGTGCCTCATTGTTTGCTATCTACTCTTAAAGTGCTCAAGTTTGAAAATTTTTGTGACTCCAGGCAACTATTATTTATAGCCAATTTTTTTTATAGAAAATGGTCAGGTTTTGGAGAGGATTAGTTTTCGGCTTGGCCATTTAAAGATAGATAAAGAGAAGATACTTTCAATTAAGAAAAGTTCTAGTTCAGCGATAATAGAGTTTTTACCTTAAGGAGTGCTTTGGACACTCTTTCTAACATGAGTTTTACCCAATAAAAAAGTGAATGTTAAAAGAGAGTGCTAAAAGAAGAGTGTTCATAATATTTTTCGTTTCATTTTATCTTCGTTAAGATCGTGAAAAAGAGGAATACCATGTATTTTTTATATTTTTAGTAAGAGGAATACAATGTTGGTTTCAAAGGGATGCTACATGCAGTTTTATTAATTTAGTGTTGCATATATTCCAATTATTTCATACTCTAGGCAATTTTTAGTGAATCATATATATATCAAACTGAGTCTTAATTCTTGAATCATGAAAAGTTATTTGGTGTTCACGTTCTGTAACTTGTTTGTACTTTCCCCTTTCTGTTAAATAGCAAACCTCTTAAGGTGTACTTGATTTGCATGGTGCATTGATAATTGTTATAGGTGTCAAGATGCGGTGGTTAAGATTTTCATGTTAACCAAACTGTGTCATTGATGGTTAGGGCATGTCCAAGGGGTTTAGTTGAACTAGTTTAACAAGATTTGCCAGGAATAGATAAATTAGAGAAACTAGAATTTTGTCATAATTGAATATTTGGTCAAATAACGTAAACATGCACCATTCTACTAGACCTTTTGAGTATGTTCACTCAGATCTTTAAGGTTCGGCAAGTGTTATAAAGAGAGATGAGAGGAGTCGTCTATCTCCATTGGATCCAATTTAATTGTTAGGTTGTGATTAAAAGCTTATATTCAGTGAAACATGCGACCGCCTTTGTCAATAAGAAATATTGTTATGCGTTCCACTCACGTCCTTCTTCTAGGGAGAGAAATAATCCCTTCGTCTTCCTTTTATTAAGACGCAGATTATTCTCAAGAACCCACACACAGACAACAATAATCATCTACTCCATAAAGACACACATCCTTCAATTATAAAATCTTCACTGTACTCTTGAAAATGAAATTTAATTTAATGAATCTTAAATCAATACCGCCGGGGGATTTCCACCGCCGTTCAGGTATTTCAACTGAATACTGAATGCATCATCGATAATTCAAACTTTGTAAGTTTTTTTTTCTCATGAAATAACTAAGCAAAGTCGACTAATCTTATTTGATTTTATTAAGACTTTGAGTTTCATTTTTTGTTATGAGAATGAACTAATTGTTGAGAGAAGATTGAGGTAACACGGGTTCGAACCCGGGAGTCCATTCAAAATGTCTCCATAACCAAACCACTAAGCTATAACAAGGAAAGGAAACTAGGAGAAAAATGAAGGGCTTAGTATTAGTAGAAGAAGGAGAAGAGAGAATAGAGCTTCCTCGAATGCAGAAGGATGTCCAAGTCAACGAAGCACGGACTTAGACATGGATAAAGTATACGACACAAACACCGACACGTCAACACAGACAATAATTTGAGAAAATGACATTATTCAGTGTAATCATATATGTCGATGTCAGAACCGATGTGTGTCTGACACCAAGACACACCTAATCTAAGGAGTGTTTATGCTTCATAGCTAGTCATACATGCCCGAGAAGAAAAATTAAAATAGCTCACTTAAAATAATAAAAATGATCAATATGCCTTTAAAAAATAGACAGAACAATTGAAATACAGGATTAACTGAGTTATTTCCCCCAACCAAGATTTGAATAGAGTTCGCGGCCGCCACCATCACACCTGTTGAATATGTGGCTCACCGGCCGAACACATTGCACTGGACACCTCTTCTGCTCTGCGATTTCAAGATCGCCAGCTAAAGCAGCATGATTGACAACATAGATTTATTATATGTTGTGCGATACTAGTACTAGTATTAATTGTTTTGTGAATTTTTATGAATCTTTTTTAAGTGTGGTGTGAAGCTTTTGAGATTTTTAGGAAAATAAAATTTACATTGATGTAATTTTTTTTACTTTATTTAGTTGGATTTAAAGGATATGCACTGCCAAATCCTTTTTATTTTATTTGCTTTAGGTGGTACCTCATTGATAAGAGCTTAGTCTTATAACCTCAAGCTCCAGAGTCCAAATGCTTATAGAGACGGTTGTAAAATCATCATTAATATCAATTTAATTAATAAGAAAATTCTCCCATTCCACAATTTTTTGTTAAAGGATATCCACTATCAGTTTGTTTTACACAGACATCTTATAAACATCCACTATTTTACCACGTCCTCTGTATGGGTATTTTGATTTGAAATTGGTTATATGACATGAAAAAATGGTGATCTCTCATTTGATGAAAGTGTAAAACTATTTTACACTGATAATGCATGCTCGACTACCCATTAAAATCTTTTTGATATATATTTGTTCATGCGTTTAAACAGGTAACTAACCGGTTCAATGAGTTACTCATTGGTTTGACCAGTGACGATATATTGAATGAGTCAATGGTCAATCCGAGTATGTTGACATTGGTTTTGATTTTATTTCAGCTTCTGCCTCTTTTCGCTACCACCTGAAAGTGGCCTTCAAGTTATGCGCCATCATTCTTCATCTGTGGGTGGCTGTAGTCTACCATCACTCAAGCTACCATTGTTGACAGCCCAAGATTCAACCATAAAAATTGGACAGCCCCTGCTCCTCAAAACCTTAATTGAGTACATGTGCTTTCAGGGAAGTGCACTATATTCAAGGTAGAATCAAAACTCTTCAATTTGTATTTTTCATTTTGGTTGAGATTAATATTCTACCTTTGAATGAATTGAACCAAAGAGCATGTAATATAGTTTACTCCACCTCCTTATTTTCATTTTTTTTTTTTGCAAAAGAAAAAAAAAACTCAGATAGTGAAAGCCTCAAAGTCATGTCATTGCGCATTTTAAGAATGGTATGTTTGCAAATATATAGAGTTTTACAATACATCTAATTGTTTTTATAGGAACTTGCTGTAACAATGGACTACAATTCCGTTGATACGTTTGATAGACGTAAAGATAAGCTTTCTAAGAGGCGAATATCCAGCAAGGGTCAAGATTTGATAAGCAACCTACCTGACCACATTATTGGTTTCATTCTTTCTTTTCTTCCTACTAAGGATGCAGTTTCTACCTGTGTTTTATCAAAGAGGTAGATATACCTCTGGACATTTATCACAAAACTAGATTTTGATGACAAAGGGTATTGTTCTTCCAACGAGATAAGAAAAACACGCTTTGTAGACTTTGTAGATAGGGTACTGCTTCGACTGAATAGTGCACACATCCAATGTTTTTCTCTTAAAATGTCTGAGGAGTATGACTCTTCCTATATTAACAAGTGGATATCCATCATTATAAATCTGAGAGTCAGAAAGCTTCGTGTCTATTTGCAGAATGACCTTGCAGTTTCGTCTGATGCCCTTTTAAAATGCCAGTCATTAGAGGAATTGGTGCTAAGTCGGTGTGCCATCACACTTTCTACCTTTGTTTGTCTTTCATCCCTTGCAGTCCTGAACTTGTATTGCATCATAATTAGCTGCGGCTCTTCTAATGACTCCACAACGTTGACACATAATTTCCCAGTTCTTAGAAAGTTTGTGACATTTGGTTGCATTTGGTCGGGTGTGAAGAGTGTCACTTTACAAGTACCTCTGCTTGAAGTAGTTTCAATAAGCTATCATCCCTTCTATCGCACGTCGCATGCTGAAATTAAGTTTTATGCTTCGCGCATTGCAACATTTTGTTATTATGGTCATATGTCAGATACAATTTTGTTTGAGGCACATAGTGTAGAATCTGCTGATATTACTCTATATAATAAGAACAAGAAGAGTCCGCAAGAAATTGGGATTTTTGTTTGTAAACTTCTCAGTAATAATCCAGAATGTCTAAAGCTGTCTGTACATGGTTGCATTTCGCAGGTATGTTTTTTTACTTTTCTTGCTTCACTATGTGCATGTGCATGATTGCATTTCGCAGACATATTTTCAATGCTTATATTGACTAGTGTTCTACCTCCTATATTTGCAGTCAGAATTGTGTAATTTTTCATTAAATTTACTTTATCTTATGGACATAGTCTAGATATATTGTCCTAACACCAACAATTATACTACAATTTTTTGTAGTTTCTCATGTTTGCAGGAGTGAAACCTTCTTTTGCAGATATTCCTCCATTTAAAATGTTAAGACATTTGGAACTAAGCTTTGTTGGCTGCAATAATTTGTTAGGCATACTCCTAACGTCACCCTGCCTGGAGACTCTAATTTTAGAGGTTTGTCGCTGACAATTTCTCTATTTAAAAAATATGTTAATATATCAGGTATTTTTGTTTCAAAAAATCTACTTTGGTTTTGGTTTTTCCACATTGTTTGAGAGTAAAAATGATTAGATAGAAACAAAAGTCAAATCGAAAATTTAATTTAGTGTAAAAACATTACAGAAAAGAAAAACTGTGTTGATAATTTTGTGATTTTAAATAACTACATGATAATACTGTGTTCAGCTATATCTTTAAAGTTTTGTGTAGACTTTAGTGATTAACCTTAATAGTTAGTGTATTTTCATCGAGTTTTATTTGGAGGTTGCCAAACGATAAAAATCTTTTATTTTTCTGGACTCCAGGAGTATTATGAAGGAATGCTGCTGAGCCTAGCGACTGTGCCTCTTTGTTTGGTATCTACTCTTCAAGTGTTGAAGTTTGAAATTTTTGGTCGCTCCAAGCGTGGATTAAGTGTCGCCAATTTTTTTTATAGAAAATGGTCAGGTATTGGAGAGAATTAGTATTCGTTGTGACTCCAGATTTCAAAAAGAGCTATTATCATTTAAGAAAAGTTCTAGGTCAGCAATTATAGAATTTTTATCTTAGTAAGATTTTAAAATGTAGGAATACAATGTTGGTTTATACTTTATTTAGAGAATATATGTAATTGCTACCCAGTTTTATTAATCTAATTTTGCATATATTCCAATTATTTCATACCCTTCGACATTTTTATGAACAGAAGAGACTTTTTGCAGTGGTGATCTAAGTTCTAACAACAGAACATGGACTTTTTTTTTGAAGATATCTATTATCCTGGATAGTTAATAGTATGGCCTTGGAGGAGATACAAACTCATGAAATGAGTCTTAGTTTCATAGTCGATCCGAGGACAGAAGTTTGTGAAAATACTTTGTGAAGCCATTGAATTGTCAAATACCCTAATTACGGTGGATATATCCTTGGCTGTAAATCTTTCCAATAGGGAAAGGCCAACTGTCGTCCCTTGAAGATCCCACATAACTTTAATAGCAAAGGAAAATTTAATTCAAAGGTTTAATCACTAACTCTTGCGTATGGAAGAAAATTCAATCTTGTGTATCCAACAGGTTCCTCAGCGTAAGATTCATTGCCTCTAAATGATGGTGAAAACTTTTCACTATAACATGATAAAAACTCTTTGCAATAAACAATTAATTGTATTGTAGAAAAAACTAAAAGAAATAAAACGAAATAAATTTTGTATTAAATCGACACGAGTATTAAATAAAGTGAAGAACCAATTTGATCATCACAATTTTCTCATGATCCAGTTTACTTTTTAACTAAAAATAATATCCAAAATACAAAAGATAAATTAGTCTATGATTTATTATAATAGGAAGACTAATTTATCCTCGGTACAAAGATATCTAAGACAGTTTTTTTTGTTTTGTTAAGGAAAATATGCCTATAGCATTTCATTTATAATAAGAGTTTCAATACAATGGTATATTAAAATAAATAGCGGGACTAGCGAGAAACGTGGCCTCTCCTGCGAGCGCATGAGCAACCACATTTGTTTGTCTCCTAGCGAACTCCACCCTGAAGTTGGTGAAATGAGAGTTGAACAGAGAACGACATGAAGCAATGATGTACCCAAATTCAGAGATGTCATCACGAGCAGAATGAAAAACATTACGAGTGATCTTGGAATCAATTTCGAAATCAATATTGTCAAATTGCATGTCACTTAACCACTACAAAGCATTATGTAATCCCAAAGCTTCACCAACATCGACCGAGTAAACACAAGGAAAACTTACAGCTTTGACCAACACAAAGATGCCTTCAGAATCCCGTACACATATACCAATACCAGTACAGTTTAGACTAGAGGAAAAAGCGGCATCAATGTTGCATTTATACCTGCCCGGCAACGGACGCTGGCAGCTCACAAAAACAGCATGCACCGAACCACCAGCTGTAGCATTAGCTTCGGCAGTGTTCACGGCACCATGGGGCAGCTGCGCGTGTTGCTGATTTCCGGGAACAGCTGGCCTAGAAGCGTTAGCAAGTAGCCAATCTTCAACCATAGTCTTAGCACACCCGACAACTGTGGCACACACTTCCGTAACATCATTCCAAACTTTTAAGTTTCTGTGCATCCAAATACTCCATAAAGTTGCTGCCAACAGTTGATTATGCTCAGTGGATAGCGTATCCAATAACAGAAAAATTGCTTCAGCTGCGAAGGAGTTGAAAGAATAGCATGTTGAATAGCCCCCCAAATACCTGTCATGTGCCAAACTTAAATAGCAAAAGGACAATAAAAAATCAAATGAGCAAGGTCTTCATGGTTTGAGTTACAACTAACACATTGTGTAGGACAAGGAACTCTTTTGTCATGAACGCGAACTCTAGTCGGCAAACAGCCCCTACACATGCGCCACACTAGATTCTTAATCTTATGGGGAGCCTCGAGCCTCCATATACCAGCCCAAGACCTCGGACGACGAAGGTGAGAAGAATCAATAAGCTCATGAGTATTTTTTATTTTTTTGGTAGGAGATTAAATTGGTCCGATAGAAAATTGTGATAGAGTAAAATTGAGTTTTGGGCTTTGAAGTTTTAGAACTTCCTAATATGTTAGGACGGTTCCCCTGACTCCACTCCAGCGTACAGTAGGGTTCAGTCTGGTGGCTTCAATATTGTTATTGCATCAGAATACTGAATGCATCATCCATAATTAAATCCACCTGTAAGATTTTCCTTTCTCTCATGGAACCACTAATTTTATAGATTAGAACGAACCAATTGGGCATATTAATGGGTTTCTTAATTTGCATTACTTTTTGTTCCTAATTCTTTTAAGATAAGGTTCATGTTTACCTATGTTGTTAATCTTGCATTACCTCCTCCACTCTGCTATACCGAGATCGCCCGCTAAAGTGGCGCGATTGACAACATAGGTTTATTCTATGTGTTGTGTGCTACTAGTACTAGTATTGACTGTTTTGTGAATCTTTTTGTATTACCAGTTGTAAAATGGTTACTAGTGCCACTTAGATTAATAAAAAAAAATTCTCCCATTCCCCAATTATTTTTTAATTGTAAGGGTATTTTGATTTGATTTTCGTAGTATGACATGGAATAATGGTGATCTCTTATTGGATGTCCGTGTAAAACTATTTTACACCGACAATGTATGCCTGATTAGTGATTATCAATTAAAATCTTTTTAATATATATTGGTTCATGCGTTTCAACATGTGACTCACCGATTCAATGAGTTACTCATTGGTTTGACCAGTGACGATATATTGACTGAGTTGATGATCAATCTGAGTCTGCTGACATTGGTTTTGATTTTATTTCAGCTTCTGCTTCTTCACTACCACCTGAAAGTGACTTTCAAGTTCCGCACCGTCGTTCTTCATCAGTTTGTGGTTGTAGTCTTCCATCACTCAAGCTACTATTGTTGACAGCCTGTGATTCAACCATAAAGATTGGACAGCCCCTGCTCCTCAAAACCCTAATTGATATTTGTTGAGTACATGTGCTATTAGGAAAGTTTCCTATATTCAAGGTAGAATCAAAACTCAGTTACTTTGTTTTGCATTTCAATATAAACTAATATTCTATCTTTGGATGGATTGAACCAGTGAAAATGTAATATATATCAGATAGTGAAAGCCTCGAAGTCATGTCATTGTGCTTTTTGAGAATTTCATTAATTTTTAAACAATGATATGTTTGCAAATATATAGAACTTTACGATGCATCTAATTATTTTCATAGGAAGATGAGTTGCTGCAAAAATGGACAATAGTTCCGTAGATGAGTTGGGAAGATGTAAGCGTAAGCTTTCTAAGATGCAAAAATCCAGCAAAGGTCAAGACTTGATAAGCAACCTACCTGACCACATTATTGGTTGCATTCTTTCTTTTCTTCATATTAAGGAAGCAATTCGTACCAGCGTTTTATCAAAGAGGTGGATATCCCTCTGGAAAATTATCACCCGACTAAATTTTGACGACATGGACCATTTTACTTCCAACAAGATAAGAAAGAAATGCTTTGTAGACTTTGTCGATAGGGTATTGCTTCATCTTCTGAGTAGTGCAGACATCCAAAGTTTTTGTCTTGCATTGGCACGGACATATGATTCTTATTATATTAACAATCTGATATCTGTTGTTTTAAGTTTTAGAATCAAAAAGCTTTGTGTCGATTTGCAGAAAGAACACGCAGTTTCCTCTTATTCCCTTTTTAAATGCAAGTCCTTATAGGAATTGATGCTGAATGGATGTACCTTCTCACTTCCTAGCTTTGTTTGTCTTTCATCCCTTACAATCCTGAAGTTGTCTAGAATCACAATTACTTGCGACTCTTCTAATAAGTCCAAAACTTTGGCACTTAATTTCCCAGCACTTAGAAAGTATGAGGCATTGGATTGCACTTGGTCAGGTGTGAAGAATGTTACTTTACAAGTGCCTCTACTTGAAGTGGTTTCAATAAAGTATACTCTTAGCTCTCCTGAGTCGCAAGTTGAAATCAAGTTTTATGCTTCGCGCATTGCAAGATTTTGTTTTTCTGGTTTTACATCGGATACCATTTTGTTGGATGCGCACAGTTTAGCATTTGCTGATATTGTTCTGTATGATTATTATAAAGATAAGAAGAGTGTGCAAGAAATTGAGATTTTTATTCGTAAACTTCTCAGTATTAATCCAGAAAGACTGAAGTTGTGTGTTATCATTAGGGCAATGTATCTCAACTAGTTTGAACTAAATGTTGAAGGATTTGGAAGACTTGATTTCAAACCTTAACAAAGGAGAAAAATATTAATTAACCTAACAACTAATTGTTAGAGGAGTGCTACGTCACACACTTTCCAACTCACTCATTTTATTGGTTGAAATTCATATACGTCCTACCAAATTTATTTATTGTCAGCATTATTCTTACTAACGTTTGCATATTAAAAAAAACTTCATTCTTGAATCTTGACAAGTTACCTGATACACTCCAAGTTCCTTGACCTGTTAGTACTTTTCCATTCCTATTAATACTTATCTTTTATTATTTCTTCAGTCAAACAAATTTATTCTATTTAATACATAACTTTCTCAAAAGCCTTGTATAGTCTAAAAACTTATTTAGAAGACTTAGTTGCTGTATATTATTTATATAGTATCAGTCTAATAGTCTATCCCTAAGTACAACTTTTCTGTTGTTTCAAAAAAAAAAAGTAGAACTTTTCTGTCTATATGTCTAATATAATAATAACAGTGACGACCAAAATATTAGGATTAATGCTAGAAAAACACACTTTATCATACATCTTTAAGACACACTTTTTTATTTGTTAAAATTCATATGAGTCACACTAAATTTATATGAATCCCACATAATTTTGTGAAACCTACATATAATTTTGAATAAATAAAAAAGAGTGTGTTAGAAAGTATGTTGAAAAGTCTCTTCCTGACACACCACTGCAAATATTATTATATTATTTAGATTTACATAAATTAATTTATTAGGCATGCTTATATTTTTTTTAGAAGGTATACAAAGACTTTAATGACCTAATTTTGTATTCTTTTAATCAAATAAGCCTTTAGAAAAACTTTGTCTAAAATTATTTTGTGAACAAACCAATTTAATTAAGATCTTGCGATTGGCGTAAACTAGATTATATGTCCTCACAAATGACATTTAAGTTGCGACCTAAACATCCAAGTGAGTGAAGAATAGTTTGATTAAAGAACTGAAGTTTGTGGAAAAATATTTTATGAAACTTATAGATTGTAAAATATCCTAATTACTTGGATGCATATCTATTGCAAACCTTTCCAATAGGGGAAGCCAATTTCCAATGGCAAAGGAAACCCATAATATTTACTAAAAAGACATGTGAGTTTGTTGGTCTAGGATGGAAGAAAAGAGCTTGGAAAAGCTACCTAGAAAGGAAAGACATCCATTTGTCCCGAAGTTATCAAAAGTGCATATTTTATATTACAGTGGATATGTGAGAATCAAGTTTACGATACTAAACACACAGTCGATCGATTTTTGGCCGGGTCAAGAAAGACACTTAAACAAGCCTTCAAGTGGGTGTTAACTAGATCATATAATAATGCATTCGGTTATATGGCTAAATAAAATTTAGCTAAAATTTTAAAGTTTATAAACGGAATTTATAATATTTATTAACTTATAAACGAAATTTTAAAGTTTTTGATGATGTGCTCGATAAAATTATCAATAAATAACCACAGTTAGTGTTGTATAAATGATAAGGTTATGGCTTTCGAATCACACGCATTTCGTAGTTGTCTTTGTTGACATCCAACTATCACACATGCCAACTTGTGTCTTAAGTACACAAAGTAAGGAGCTTAAAATGAAAATAAAATAAGTTTTATATTGAAAATATAAATTTTGAAACTTTTAAGACATTGAATACACAACTTTTAAGGAAACAACTTTTATATTTGACTTTTTAACTTATGCCTCAAGAACACAAGTTAGCATTTCTAAAAAAATTAAACTAAATTGTGTTATTATTTGGCAATCATGAATTCATGTACATTTCTGCGTAGTAGCATATTTATTTTTCTTCTCATTAATAACATTAATTATTGATTTTGCGTTTTAATTAATTTGGTTCTGGCAAAGTCCTTGATAGATTAAATTAAATTTAAACTATTCAAAAGCACCAACTGAAAGTCAATAAAGCACAATCCTTTTCTATATTATTATTGAAGAAAAATAAGAAGTGTATAGATTGAAGTTTGGAGATGTTAAAAAATAAATTTGATATCTTGAAAGTTTTTGCGGAATGACTTCGTGGCTGAGAAGTGTAATATCGTCAACATGTCTGTTTGCGTCTTACTCATAACTCTTCTAAAACTTGGGGATAATTAAAAAACAATAACAAAAGGCAAAATTAAAGTTGCCAACTATATATTCCTTTCTTGTACTCCAAGCCAGCATTTTCTCTCTTCATCCCATATGTTTTCTTGTGTATATTTTGGTTTTGAGATTGAGTTTTAATGAATTGATTTTCTAAAATTACAAGTAAAAGTAATTGAAGGTAAAAATACTAATGTCACCTTAGAAAAATTGATTACACTTAGTTTGATGTAAATAGATAAAACATCAACTATTATAGATGTTCTTATGAACAAACATGTCATCATTTTAACCCAACACAATAGCAACAAAATAGTTAAACACAAGTGAAAATTTAGTGTAGGACTAATTTATATTTGAGGGATAAAATTGATTTTTTTTTTTCTCCCTTTCTTTCTTTTGTGTGAAAGGAGATTTGGTTGCTCTTTATTAGCGTACAGGTAGCATGGTCTTCGGGAAGCAAACTGTTGCCGAAACTTGGGACTCAAGGATATACCTTAAAAGATGTTTGAACCCTTTAAGGCGTGTATCCAGCAAATATCACAATAACAACACAATCTTAACATAAATATTTAAGATTATATTTAATCTTGTTAAAAGATGAATATACTTTTGAGTAGATTAACAAGTCATTCCAGACTTTCAAAATCTAATAAAGTCAATATGACTTGTTAATTTATTTCTTTTTTACCATTTTATCGTACAATAGAAAGAGAGACATGTTAGTGTCCATCATAACGCTAATAGTTATTTAAAAACATTATGAATAAACTTTTTAAGTAGACTAATAAGTCATATAAGACTTTCAAAAGTGTAATACCTTAAATTTTAACTAAGCCAGACTTAGATCTTGCGAAACCTAACTCAGTTCAACTTATTTTGACCCCTAATAGTGATTAATCTCCGTCGAAAAATCTTCTAACCACAAAATTAAGTTTTTTTTTCTTAAATTGAACTCATGATACATGTTTAAATTGAGCAAGTCTAGTAGCACTTGAACCAATTCCACGTGTTATTTTTTTCATCCAGGATTCAAACCCCGGACATTGCATTGCATATATTATGAATTATCCCTACCAACTAAACTAAGCTCACATGGATCCACATGTTAGTTTTTTACTATGAATATACAACTCCCATTCAAAAAATATTACAATGTTATTATTAACAGAAAAATACAAAATTATTTGCTATAAACCAATTCCAAATTAAATTATCCATGCTCACTAAATTACTCCATTTTATAAAAAACTCTTATATTTTTGTAATTTAAAATGAATTTGTATCACAAAGCATTTTTACATCGAAAAGTAACGTGTAGGTATGTATATATGATTGTATTTATTTTTTGTTTGTATGTGATTATTCTTTAATTTTGGCTCGTGATGAATATATATATATATATATACGTATATATCATATGAAAGTCGAAAACGTTAGGATTCCAAATTTTGAGAGGTCTGTTTTTGTTTAGACTTGGCATTTGTATCATACACACAAGCTGTGAAACGGATGAGTTTGTTTGATATTAGTAAGTTTTCTTCAATAATTTACACGTTATGTCCTATTCCCCTAATTGGGTGGCCTAAATTTTTTGGTCCCCCACCTTTCTTTCTTGTGTAGAAGGAAATCATACTTTAAGCTATTAAAGTACGCAAGGAATTACATATTTATTAAGATATAACTAGGTTTAGATAATCATTATTTTTTAGGGGAAACATGCTGTAACAATGTTGCCATAAGAACATAAAATACATGCTGGAGATTTTTCACTCAACCATTTTTGGTAACATTAACTTCCTTTCTCATTTATGGTTTAATCAAGGAAGAAAAAGGGGGCAGAAAATATGAACTAGCTAGGTATATTGAAAATGTTGATAGCATAGTCGAAAATTTGTTGCTTTGTAAATTAGCTATATGCAAAGTCATACACAACTCATATATAGTAGTTGATCCGTGCTACAAGTCACGAGTTTCATTCAATTTTTTTATAATGACAAAACCACCCATGTTTGCCTAATTTCAACTATATTGCGTCCAATATTCTTATTATTTTAAGTAAAATCCATTGGGTCAAATGTTTATTGTTTTTCATTTGTAGGATTAATCTAAAGTAAACAAAAAACTTAAGTATTCAATATCTTCAAAAAAAAAATTTCAACCTTAAGAATAACAAGCTTATATTTCACATTTAGAATTCCACTTCCTAATGAGAAAACATCTTCTGTAATTTGTGTTGTAAGAACATTTTCAATGTTGCGATTTCGAGCAATTCCCTTTTCAAATGAAGTGAGTTTCAAGTCACACTTTTGCATTTTATGTCAAACCACCTATAAGATGATTTATTCTTAGTTATGATTTGATATATTTTTTTTAGGAAAATGTTAACCAGTGCCTCAGAGGCACTAGTCTATGAGACTATAATGATAAAAAAGAAATAGATATAACTTGTATAATCAAACCTCTAAAAATGTAAAGAATACTCTTTTCAATGCAAAATTTTCTACTTTTGTTTTCCTTAACTAGTATCTTGAAGACACTAGCTAACATTACATTTTTTTTTTTAAAAAAACTTTTGCTTATATAAGTAATTGTCCTTGAAATTAAGCAATCATGACTCCCACAAAAAGAACATTTTAATTATGAAAAATGTAAGAAACAATTGCTTAAACTTTTAACAATCCTTAGGACAATTTGGATGAAGGATTTTGAAGGGGAGGATAAGATTTACTTTTCTCCATTAAATGAAGAACAATATAAAATATTTTTTGAAATCGATTAAGTGTGATTGAAGTATTATACATTATTTATCGTATATATATATATTTTAAAATATCACATATGTCTTAAAATGTGGACTTAACCTTCCAAAACTTATTATTAAAAAAAAACTTATTTAATTTATAAAATCTACAAAAAAAAAAAATATTTTTCTTTCAAACTTTGTAGCTCATATATGAATCCATAACAATATGCTCAATCGAACTCCAACATGAAAAAAACAAACAATTTTTATGAATCCATATTAAAGGTTAAAGTGATGCTCATATGTCATCATTGTTGTTCCATAACTAGCTATTTCCCAAGTTGTAAACCACGATGGTAACACAGACCAATAAACTCAAACAACATTCATTTAATTTAATCATCACATTAATTAATTTATAATTTCTCATTGACCATTAATTAACCCCTTAAAAAGCAATTATTTATGGTGAATTATTTATTAAACCAATAAAAATGGTAAAATGAAAAAGAAGAAAAACTGTTTTGACAGAAGAAAATGATAAAGGACAAAACGTGTCAGAGAGAGAAAGTTGAACTGGAAGAAACAACAACATTAAAACACCAACACAACACAACAACAACATTAACAAAAAAAAAAAATCATAACATTAATTTTTACAAAAAAAAAACAGTTTTTGAGACGTAAACGAAGACTCTTATTATTTTCCTTCGTTATCCATTTACCAATTCTAATCTCTTTCTTTCTCTCTCTAACTTTTTCTCTCTCCTCAGATCTTCTTCTACCTGTTTCTTTCTCTGGTGATTTTTGGTTTCGACCCATTTCATCAATCTTCTTGATTGTTTCATTTCTGATTCGTATATACTTTTTCTTGTCATAAAGTTTTCATTTTTATTGGTTTTTTTTTTTATTTTTTGTGATTAGTTTAATCATTGTTGTTTAATTTTAATTTTTGATTATTAGTATCAAATTATTGTTTATATTTTAGAGAAAAAACGTGAAGGAAAAAAAAAATATTGGTTGTTGATTGATTGAAGAAAATTGGAAAGAAAAAAAAAATCCCCCTTTTTTGTCGTTTGGTGGTTTTTTTTTGTTTGTTAGTGGTTCCAAACAAAAATTGTGAAAAAAAAGGGAAGAAATTTGATCTGGGTTTGTTGTGAATTTTTTGGTGGTGATTGAAATTTGGAAGCTTTAGGGTGAAGGGAAAGTATTTGTGATTGAAATTTAGGAACTTTTTTGTGGTTGTTGTTGTTGTTGTTGATGGTGGAAGAGGGTGAAATTGTGGTGGTGGATTGAAAGGGAAGATAATTTTGGGGGGTTATGATTGAATTTGAAGGTGAATTTGAAGAATCTTTGAAATTTGTGTTGTGGTTTGGTGATATTTTGGTTTGTTTGGGTGATGGGGATGAGAAATGATGGACAAAAACAACAGCTTCTTCAACAAGGTGGTGTTGGTGTTGGTGTTGGAGTTGTTGGTGGAAGAACCAATGGTTTCTTACCTACCTCGTTTCGTGCTATCTCAAGTTACTTGAGGATTGTTTCATCGGGTGCTTCTACTGTTGCGCGCTCTGCTGCATCGGTTGCTTCATCGATTGTGGATAGGGATGATGTTGCTGATCATGATCAGGTGTGTGAGAGTAGATTTTATATGATTTTAAGAGATATTAAGATAATAGCTTTTGTGGTTGTCATTGTAAATTGTGGTGTGTACTGGTTTAGATTTTAATGTTTTTTAATTTTTTACAGCTTATTTTTGGTTAGATATAATTTCATGTTTGCTTTTATGGAAGAGATAAAATCTAATTACTTATGTCGATGTTCAGATTAGGTTTCTTCTAATTTTAGAGGATAGGTGGTAGAAGGCAAATTCTGTGTAGTTATTGTTACTTTGTTTGTTCATTTCATATTGAGTATTTTATACATGATAAGTGTTTTTGGTTTTCAGTTCTTAGTAATTATTAATCTTATTCTAGTTTATTTGCTTGAATGTGTTCCATGTAAGTTTTGAATTGAGAAGGTGTGGTGCATTTATTTTTAGTGAAGTTGAGGTATATTATGTGCATTTTCTTTCGGGGAAGGGTACGCTTGTGGAGTGCACTTTCTGGTGGAGTTTATAGCTGCCATTTTGTGAATTTCTTGAGCATGCCTAGTGGTTAATTTTTCAATGTAGGATGTATTTAAAAAAGTATGCATTCTGGCAATATGGATATTCAGGTGTCTCAACCGGCTTTAGAATCAGGGAACTTGGTGGTTGTTTGTGGTACATTTTTGGTTTTATATTTATGATTTTGCTACTATATGCCGCTTGTCAAGCTCTGTGTGATTGTTTGATGTTACATTAGTTTTCAGCTGTCAATTACGATTCTGTTTATGTTGGATAGTTACATCAGCATATTTGTGTTTGAGCATCTTTCTATTGAGGAAAAATAAATGTTTGTTCGATGCAAGCAGGGGCACATCACACGGCCTAATGTTTTGTATTAAATATTTGATTTTTTTTGTCTTTTGAGCCATTTGAATAGGCATTGATGTGCTGAGCTCTATATATTTTTGGCATGCATGGTAACTGTGTTAAGTATTTGAAACAAATGCTTTTCTATGTTTTGGTCACAAACATCGTTTGATCATGAACCTTTTAGGAATTCATATGAATAATGAGGCATTAAGGAAATTGCATGTGTAATTTTGATGCTATGCATTTTATTGATGTGAAGCTAAATGTTGAATGTCACAATCATTTGCAAGAATGAGGTGCTTTTATGTTTTTTTTTTCTTTCTTTATGAACGGCTGCTTTTATGTTTTTTTTCATGTTAATGGAGTTAATAAGACTTCTGTATGTGACAGTGATTTACTTCCTTTTCTTTAATATTTTCCAATTTGTTGTTTGGAGTGATTACTCATTTCAACGCTCGACTTGTATAGGTAATTTGGGCTGGTTTTGATAAGTTGGAGGGGGAGGGCGATATCGTTCAACAAGTACTTCTTCTAGGCTATCGGTCTGGCTTCCAGGTTTGGCATGTTGATGAATCAAATAATGTCCGCGACATGGTGTCCAAACACGACGGCCCTGTTTCTTTTATGCAAATGGTTCCAAATCCAATTGCATCAAAAAAATCAGAAGACAAGTTTGCAAGCAGCCGCCCGTTGTTGGTAGTTTGTGCCGATGGATTCTTCGGAGGAGGAAGCAATATTAAGGATGGGTTGACTGGTCCTCCCAATGGAACCGCTTCAAACTCCCATGATCAAATGAATGGCAACTACATGCCAACTACTGTTCAGTTTTATTCTATGAAATCTCATTCATATGTTCATGTAATGAAGTTTAGATCTGTTGTTTATTCTGTACGGTGCAGTTCTCGTATAATTGCTGTTTCTCAATCCACTCAGGTATGCTGTCTAATATCTTTGCCTGTCATTTTTAGGTTTAATTACTCTGTAGGTCCCTAAACTATTTGAAGATTTTTAAATAGGTCCCTGAACTAAAAAAAATCTCTATTTGGATCCCTGATTGTTTTAGTCATTTGTAATTAAGTCCTTAAACTAAATTGAGTCTCAAAATTTAAATAATATACAATTAACCCAAATACAAATTATTTAAAAGTTTAGGGACCTAATTGAAATTATTTAAATATTATCCAGGGAACCATTTACAATATTTTTAGTTCTGGGGTCTACAGAGTAATTAAACCTCATTTTTACTATCTTCGTTTTTGAAATGTTGAATGGAGTTGTTATTTTGCAGATACATTGTTTTAATGCTACCACATTAGAAAGGGAATATACTTTACTTACCAATCCAATAGCCTTGAGTTGTCCTGGTTCTGGAGGCATAGGCTATGGACCACTTGCGGTGGGTCCAAGATGGCTAGCTTATAGTGGAAGTCCAGTCGCGGTCTCCACTTCCAGCCATGTTAGTCCGCAGCATTTGACGCCTTCTGCTAGCTTTCCTGGTTTTTCTTCAAATAGTAGCTTGATTGCGCACTATGCCAAAGAATCAAGCAAGCATCTTGCTACCGGGATTGTGACTCTTGGAGATATGGGATATAAGAAACTTTCCAGATACTGCTCTGATAACACTGGTTCAATACAATCTGTAAATTCTGGATCAAAGGTCAACGGAAGCATTAATGGCCATTCAGCAGATTTAGATAACATTGGAATGGTAAATACTATTCTTTTTTTTTTTTATTGTGTTAATTTATAAATGGAATTTTATATATCGCACTTGAATATTATTTTGACTCGAGAAGTACATGTGATAATTTAGTCATGATTGGCTAGTTTAAGAATTGGGATAGTGCATAAAATTATATTTATATCGTTACTATAATTTTGGTTCAAACCTTGTTTTGAACATGGCAATGTCTATCTGGACATGATAGTTTGTCACAATTTAACACATACATTTTGTTTTATCATAGGTTGTGAGGATCATCAATTTTTTAATTTTGCATTTCATACTAATATGTTATGTGAAGTTAACTTTGCAATTGTTATATTTCAGGTCATTGTTAAAGATATTGTCACTAAAAACGTAGTTGCCCAATTCCGGGCCCACAAAAGTCCAATTTCAGCCTTATGCTTTGATCCTAGTGGTACCATATTAGTGACCGCTTCTGTTCAGGGTCATAACATAAATGTTTTTAAGATAATGCCTCTGCGTGAGAATTCGTCAGCATATGATGCCGGTCCTTCTCACGTTCATTTATACAGGCTGCAACGTGGTTTTACAAATGCGGTGAGTGCATATTCATTCTCACTTATCCTTTGATTTTGCTATATCATCATTTTCTTTTTGCAATTCGTTTACAAGTAGCCGAGACCTTTATTGATCATTGTTCAACTTCTCAGGTTATACAAGATATCAGTTTCAGTGATGACAGCAAGTGGATTATGATTAGTTCTTCTAGAGGCACTAGCCATCTCTTTGCCATAAATCCTCAAGGAGGATATGTAAATATTCAGTCTAATGATGATAATTTTAATACAAAAACTAATGGATTAAGCACTACGACTAATCAATCAGTCCACCGGGCTTCTATGTCTGCGGTACAAATGCCTAAACAGCAGAGCCTGTATGTAGGCGGCCCTCCAATCACACTTTCTGTAGTAAGCAGAATTAGGAATGGAAGTAATGGTTGGAGAGGCACTGTTAGTGGTGCTGCCGCAGCTGCAACTGGTAGGAAAAGTCCCCTTTCTGGTGCTATTGCTTCTTCTTTCCGTAACTGCAAAGGAAGTGGAGCCGTGTACGGTGAAGGGAACAATTCCAAGGCAAATCATCACTTGTTAGTCTTTTCACCTAGTGGATCGATGATACAATATGCTCTTCGGACAATAACTGGTCAAGATTCAGCTGTTGTTTCTGGATTATCCCCTGCTTATGAATCCACTCCACAGGCTGAAGCAAGATTAGTAGTTGAGGCCATGCATAAATGGAATATATGTCACAGTCATAGTCGTAGAGAGCGAGAAGATAATGTTGATATATATGGCGAAAATGGAATTGCAGACAGCAACAAGATATATCCTGAAGTTGTAGAGGAGGACATCATTAGCCCGAAAATGAGAAACGGTGTCACGAAAGTGAATCCATGTCTCAAGGAAGAGCATCATTTGTATATTTCAGAAGCTGAACTACAAATGCATCAAACTCAGATTCCTTTGTGGTCGAAGCCAGAGGTATATTTTATCTCATAATTGGAAACTGTGCATTTAGTCCTTATTATTACACCCTTTAGTTTGTGATATTGAACTACATAATTCTGTTTCCAAACAGATATATTTCAATCCAATGTTGAAAGAGTCTACTATAATGGATGAAGATGATGCTTCAGGAGGAGAATTCGAGATTGAAAGGATTCCAACTTGCATGATTGAAGCTAGACCAAAAGACTTGGTTCCAATTTTCAACTATATGCAGGCCCCAAAATTACAACAAACAAGGTGTGGTGACAAATTGATTAAGTAATTAGATACTCACATACATTTAGTCATACACATGCACACACGTGTGGATTGATATAAATTTGCTTATTTATGTAATTAAAAAATATGGCTGTTTTACAGGGCTCCTGCTATGGACAGAAAGATAAATGAACAAGTGTTACATCACGGTTCTGAGCCGTATGGAAATGGCAGGATCTCACATAGGAGTGTTTCGGAATCTCCTGAGTGCATGAATAATTATGGTGGTGAAGTTATTACTGAACATGAAAATCACATAGAAGGAACTGAGTGGGGTAATCATGTTATGCCATCAGAAACCATTGGCTTTGTAAATAATACTCAGCATGAGATTGTAAATAATAGAAAAGAGCACTTACACATTGGGGCTCAGCTCATGCTTGTAAATAGCGACAAAAGGCCTGAAAATGAGGAACATCTTGAAGAAAATGAAGATGAATTTGATTGAAGGTAATCTCTCAGGAACATCTTGAAGAAAATTAAGATGAATTTGATTGAAGGTAATTTATCCATTTCTGATCTATAAATTGTCATGAGTTAAGATCTGTTGGCATCTAGTAGAATAATTGAGTATGAAGTTAACCTAGTTAGGCCTTTGTTTGGATTAAGAATTTAGCAAAGCACTTGTTCCTTATCCATAAGCTACTTTATAAAATAAGATAAAAATGAAGTCAAACTGTTTCATACAAGCTATACAGTTTTCGCAAGTGCTTCTGGAGAGCTTATGAGAATAAACTGAAAACAGTTTATGGACACTTCATAAGTTATCTTTTAGGCTATTCCAACCAGTTCCAGAAGTGTTTATGCCAGGAGATAAGCTCAAATAAGTCAACTCAAACAGTTCTGAAATTGTTGACCTCAAATTTTTCATTAAGTAGATCAAGGGAACAGATTTCATACAATTAAAAAACTACTTAATAATTAACAGAACCACTTTTATTTTAATGTATAACATGTTACTTAAAATATAAGTAAACATACTATTATATTGTGTTTGATGTTTTTTTTGGTCCCTTTTGATTCAGGCATGGAAATATTCTTTCATTTGGCACTAGAGGCTTAATTAACACTGTTTATATAATGGTTGAAGAGGTAGAGAAGTTTGAGGAGTAGTAGCTTGATGACTACTATGCAAAGTTGTGGATACTGCTTTGAGTTTCCTTTTCTGCTTGACACTGTAAATGACAGACAGATGATGTATATCAATAATTAATTAGTTTTCAATTTGTAAATAATAGAATCATCTCTTCTTTGTATCTTTTCTTTTTATTCTATTAATTAAATTGATTTCCCTATCATTATCATTGGGTTGATTAGATATTGTAGTTTATAGGAAAACAAAAAAAATATGTATTTTAAAATAATAGTCTTGTAATTTGTAAACTCAATAACAAACTCATCTTAAATGTTCAAAGTCAAAATACTTTGTATATTTGCTTAATGAGTAAAGTGGTACATTGTGTAATTTATACATAGGCTTAACCATCCTAGTTGGTCAACTGCTGTATTTGGAAGTCTAGTTAACTCCTAACAGCTTGAGTTAACTTTCTAACTACTTCCTAATTAGTCATTGTGAGCATAGTTCAGTTGGCAGAGGTGTTGCAGTATGTAGGGGTAGGGGGTTCGAACCTGAAATGTCTTATGTTTATGACTAGTACATTTACTCTAATAATGAGAGATTGAGAGTCAACAATTTTCCAAAACCAAATTTTATTGGTACTCTCAGATTTTAAGTGTACGATGAGAAAGCTTTTAGCCTCTTACATGATGTAACTCTTAATATATAGGACAACTGAGCTTCCTTCTTTGTATATGATTCAAAATATGTGCTTAGATAACAAAAAGGAAAAAAAAAAGATTATTGGACATAAAAAATCATGAACTTGTCACCTGTGATCCTTGTCACCTGTGATTGACTTGGTCAACATATTAGACACATTTTCTAAAATGTGAGCCTTTTGAAGTAATATATGTTCATATGCAAGTAACTATTGATCTTGTAAAAACTCACCTCAAAAGCAAAGAATACTTATGATTGCCATCATAAAAAAATGGGGAGATTGTTGAACCAAAGTGATGATAACAAAATATACGAGAACAGTTTTATCCTTTAACATTTATTTCATGCGTAGAAAGTCAATTGAATCATTCTAAGAAATTTTATCCTCAGAAAAGCATGTGAAGATATGCTTAGAATGGGAGAGTGAAGCATTTGATAAAAAGAATCATATGTTCATATTGTCCAGAATTGATCATTTAGTCTCTTCCTCAAATCAAAAATATGTCAAAGTAAAATTTAGGAGTGTATGAAAGAACAAGCGTCTACTCGTACTACTTACAAACGATCATTAAGGCTCTACCTCTAGTCAACACTACATAAAGTCAATCATCCATCATCCTCTGATACAAGATCAACAAGACAAAGCTTATCGACCAAGACTTTGATGTCATGAAAGCTTATCGTTAGAGACCACGTCTCTGATTCTTTAAACCTTATTTTCGGATGAACAAATATGTTATCTTATGGTTTTCCCACCAGAATTTTGAAATTCAAATGAAGAGACAACTTGAAAAAAGTACACAAGGTACAATAGTACAAGTGATGTACCACATCCTTCGCAAATTGTACAAGATCTTGGTGACAATTTCAACATATATTGAAAGTTATGCACAAGAAATAGTAAAAGATTGTGAAGATAATTTTCTAGCAACAAGACACAGATTTAAATAATTGATCTTAAACAATAGTACAAGTCAATGCAATGACTCTTATTCCAAGGAATATACTCTCCAGCGTTCAAATCAATTTTAGAAAGTGGTTCAATCATCCTTGGAATATAAAGAGCTCTCCAACACTTGGCAAAGAACCAAACTGAACAAAAGAAATATTCATACTCAAGAAGTGCTCAAGAAATACTCAGAAAAGATCACATATATTTTTAGAGAAACACATTTTTTTTAAGTTAGAAAGAAATACACATGTGATATACATTTACATTAGAAGATCAAATACTTGTTTAAGCTATAAAATGGTTAGCCTCTCTGTGAGAGTTTATATCAAATACTTGTATTATGAACTCAAGCCAGAAGCTCTAAGTTCTTAGATGTCAATTTCTCTGAACCTAGTGTATTGCAAAGGAGACAAAAGTTCTTCAAGATTACAATACGAGAATTCACGGAAGACAAGCTTTGAAACAATAATTTATAACTAATGTTTTGCATAAGTGGTATAATCTTTCTTCTCAACATATAGTTTCTTCAATGGTTTTAAAAACATAACTATTCAAACTGAAGAATGTGTCGATCATATCAAATGAATGACCAAGAAGTCTGAGAGGTCGGTGAGTCAAGAATCGACCAACACCATGAAATAGTTCTTAGGAACATTCATTAGTGTATAAAAGAATAAGAAGAAGGCCAGGGGCAATCAAATATCATTTGGAAAATGGAACTCTAGAGAGGTTGTTGAAGTATATTCATCCTAGAGAGGCAAATTACTAATACTCACACGACTTGGAGTGGTTTGTTGAAGAATATATACTCAGCTTGAAGAGGCCAAGTACCAATTCACATAGTGCCTGGAGACGAAGAGAAATGAATACTTGGTTAGTGTATTAATTCCTTCTCAAGGGAAGCCAAATCATTTTGTTAGGGGTGGATAGGACTATCGGTTGTGAACCAGTATAAACACACAATGTCATTCTATATTCTCTTACTCTCTTTATTTACTTTGCACAAGTTCTTCAAGGTTTAACTTCACATATTATTTAAGTGTGTCAACTGAATGTATATGATTTGATAAATAAATCATGTGATGACAAGATATTTGATGATATTTTAGCTATATTTTTGAGTCAATAGAGTCCGAGGTCATTTTAGAGATGTTTTAGAGGAGCAGCTTATGATTGAAGAGACATTTTGTATTGTTTTCATTTGAGTCCTTGTAAGTCCATTTCTTCCCAAAACCAGCAAGTACATAGGTGTTTTGAATCATTTTAGTGAAAATTCATGTAATTCGGCAAATCATAACATCGCATGGAGTTCTGGAGGCAGGAAAATAAAGATCCATGGAGTTCAAGAAGGTTTGTAAAGACAATACAATGAGAGAAAATATTATCCCAAGTTCCAAGATGAAAGTATTGAAGAAGATCAATCAATGAACGAAGAAAACGACATTGTCCTCACATTTGACCCGACCATGCGCCTCAGAATGCGCCCCAATGCTCCCCAGGCGCATGGTAGTGCCAGAGGGAAAAACTTTCCTACCCCGTGAGCCCAAGACGCATGGTTTCGGGAAAAATTGCCTATTTGCTTGTTTTCAAGCTAGATTAATGAAAAAAATCCTAGTAACCCACACTACAAGAAATTTGCCTATTTGCACATGATGTAGTATTTTTACGTATATCAAAAGTAAGTATTTATATATCATCTCCTCAGGGACTAGTGTGATATCATGGACCGTTCGACATCAATTATCATTTTAAGTTGAAAGAGTAATTTGTTTCTTTGTTTAAAATCTAGTTAGCTATGTTATAAGATTTAAACTTGAGATTAATAGGGCGTGAAACTTGTTAGGATTAGAGTTCCTTAATCAAGCATCACACGTAACCTAAAGATCATGCATGGATTCTAGCTTTTCTTTGATATTACCACGTATCCCTCGTCAATATCATTCGTGTCCAAATAATATTGTGACTTCAATTGTATATTTTAATCGTCAATGTCTCGCACTATTAAACGATCCAAGAGTCGTTCCTATCATTCAATCGACGATTTCTCAATCTCTTAAATGATAGGAAAGCATTAAGTTTGGATACAAAGAGTGGTTATCTAAACATCAATTCCATGTCTAGAATTTGTGTTTGGATAGAGGATTATTCTAACCTAGATTCAAAAGTATTTTTCAATCACAATTAAATCAAACATAAGCAATAAAGTGCAAGAATAATCTCCATATCAAATGAAATACTAGAACCATACATTTATAGATCAATTGATTACATGATTA
>Ga0315914_1001544_pt1 | contig 34588 bp, 32 predicted proteins | sample MpolenodulesMG_FD_203920 | JGI IMG/M metagenome (GOLD analysis project Ga0315914, IMG submission 203920) | Medicago polymorpha root nodule microbial communities from Los Angeles, California, United States - elongated nodules | ecosystem: Host-associated > Plants > Roots > Nodule | place: USA...
GGCAAAAGTTGCACAGTCAGCAACTGCCACGTGGCCAAAACCATGCCAAATCAGCTGAATAGTGGGGCCAGGGACCTTTTTCAAACAATTTTTTTTTTACAGGGATGTAATTCAATTTTTTTTTTTTACAGGGACGAAAATCAAATCTGGCCCAAATTACAGGGACGATTATCATATTTAAGCCTATTTTTTATTCTGATTCTTAATAAGTTTTTATTCATTTCAATATTTTGTATATGCCAGACGTAAATTCCAACTCCAAGAGAAGACTTTGTTAATTCACTTAGTCATTCTTTACCATATATTATTTAACTAATATTATGTTGGTGGTTTAACAATGTTATTAAAAAGACCAAAAAAAAACAAGAAGACCAAACTGTCCCATCTAATTATAAACAAGTACCAAATATAATATTGATATATAAGTCTAACATTACTGAAAAAGAGGAGATAGATTGGGCTTAATCAAGGCTCCAAAGTGAATTGAATAATTTCATTCCACCTCCTAAGGTCTTGAGAGTCTTTCTCACCGTTCTTGTAATCAAAGGGGATTCGCTTACCGGACGTAGCATCGAAGACCTGAGTGAAGAGTTCGAAAGGATGCACGGATAATCTAGGATTCAAAGATTCAAGGAGCACCAAATTCAAAGGTTATTTGAAGTTTGGGGGAGTGTTTACATAGAGGTTGAAGAATTAGTTTAATTTCAAGGAACTCTTGTAAACACATTTGTATACAACATTGTTACTATTAGTGGATGACTTTGGTGAAGGTGTACTTCATCAAGAAGAGTAGATGTAGCTCCAGCGAGGACGAAAAGAGCGAACTACTATAAAAATATCGGTGTTATCTCTCTTCCCTATCCTCTTTATTTTCGATTATTGCATATATTAATTGAATAATTGTTAGGATAGAAGCTTGCATTGATCTAAGTTTTTTTTCTTCAAAAGTTAATTTAATTCGTTGAATTAGGTTTTAATAATTTGCTTAGATCAATTGGGTTCAATTTCTATTTAATTCTTCAATTCCATATGCATTGTGTTTTTTCATTGATAGTATGGTATATTTACATATAGGTTTGGTTTTGCAAATTGTTCAAGCCACATTAAGTTTTGATTGTAATAAGCTTTGTATTGTGAATCACTCAATTCTATATTGAATCTTATTAGCACATAGTTTTATCCTTTTGGTTAATGTTGTGATTGTTCACGTGTGTTTCCAAAAGTCAATTTAATTCAATTCAATTTTTACCAAAACTCCAAAAAACTTTTTCAAAGCGCTATTAACCCACCCCCCACCTGCAAATTGTTCAAGCCACATTAAGTTTTGTTTGTAATAAGATTTGTATTGTGAATCACTCAATTCTATATGAATCTTATTAGCACATAGTTTTATCTTTTTGTTTATTGTTGTGATTGTTCGTGCGTGTTTCCAATAGTCAATTTAATTCAATTCACTTTTTACATAAACTTAAAAAAAAAAAATCAAAGCGTTATTCACCCCCCTCTAGCTTATAATCTTATTCGCCATATAGACCAACAAGTGGTATCATAGAGCTTGGTCTCTTCTTCAACGGCTAACTACTGGAAGAGTTGATCCATATGGCAAATACGGAGCCCAAGGGGGCGTATAATAGAGCATCCATTTTCGACGGAGAAAATTACGACTATTGGAAAGAATGCAGGAGCATTCATATCCAATCGGTGGACATGGATGTGTGGGACGCCATGGTCAACGGGCGGTTTCAACCGCAAGTTGTTGCCAACGGTGTAGCACAAGGAAAGCCAAAAGCCGATTGGTGCAATGATGACAAAAAGAAGGTTCAATATGATTTGAGGGCGCGAAATATTCTCATCTCCTTTCTTGGGGTTAATGAGTATCATTCCGTCTCTCATTGTAAGATTGCTAAGACTATGTGGGGTGCATTGGAAACCCTTCACGAAGGAACCGATGATGTTAAACAATCAAAAATTAATACCCTTGAGCTTTTTTGCATGGAGGATGGTGAATCCATCTCCTCCATGCAAATGAGATTCACTAATATTATAAACAAGTTGCAAAACCTTGGTAAAACAATTTCAAGCCAAGATTGCACTAATAAAATTTTGAGATGTATGAACAATGAGTTTAATCTTGAAGAATGTATGAACAATGAGTTTTTGAGACCTAGAGAGAATATTTGCAAATGATTCAATATCAATGAAGTTGTGGAGAAAAATGTATATATAGTAAAGGGTGAAAAGACTCAATTTTCGCACAAAATCAACAGACTGAATCGATTCATTTAACTAGTGAATCGATTCAATCATCAAGAAAGCCAAGGCCATTCAAGGAGAGAATATGAAGATTGATGCAAGTCAAGAGATATATGAAATGATTCAAGCTCCCCAAATGAATGTTTGAATCGATTCAGGGTATATTTGAATCGATTTAGAGAGAGTCAGAGAGTTTGGTGATACGACTCAAAGATGAATGATACAATTCACACATGAATCAATTCATACTCATAGTGAATTGATTCATACTAAGTCAAAGACGTATATGAAAAGATTCAGACATGGTTTGAGTCGATTCAGTAGATACTAGACAAAAATGAAAGGATATCAACATGAATAGTTATTAGTAGTCTCACTAGGGTGCTTTAACATAATCTAATAATGAAAAGCTAGACTATCAATATCTAAACTAAACAATCAAAGATATATAACCAAAACGGCTAACATCATCAAAACTATAGCTAGAGGTTTCACTAGCATTTTCTTCTTGTTTAGATTTCAAATTCTTTCAAATGGATGTTAAGTCCGCATTTTTAAATGGTTTACTAAATGAAGAGGTCCACGTTTCCCAAACCACCCTAATTCGAGGATATTGAATATCCAGATCATGTTTACAAATTAAAAAGAGCTCTATACGGACTCAACCAAGCTCCTAGAGCTTTGTATGAACGTTTGAGCAAGTTTTTGTTGGAAAAAGGATTCTCTAGTGGAAACGTAGACAACACCTTATTTAGTAAACCTAAAGGAAAATATATTTTACTTGTCCAAGTATGTGTTGATGATATTATTTTTGGTTCTACTAATACCATTATGTCTCAAGAATTCTCTAAGTTGATGCAGGGAGAGAGTTTGAAATGTCCCTCATGGGAGAGCTCACCTTCTTCCTTGGTCCTTCAAATAAAGCAAACTCATGACAACATCTTTATAAGTCAAACAAAATATGCATTAGAACTACTCAAAAAGTTTGATATGCAATATTGCAAGTCAATCTCCACTCCTATGGCATCCGCACTATCCATTAACAAAGATGAATCTGGCATTGTGGTAGACGGTAAGAGATATCGAGGTATGATCGGCTCTTTGCTTTATTTAATCGCAAGTAGACCCGACATTATGTTTAGTATTTTCATGTGTGCTAGATATCAAGCCTGCCCTAAGGAGTCATATTTAAAAATTGTAAAAAGGATTTTCAGATATTTGAGTGGAACCACTAACTTTGGACTATGGTATCCAAGGGGGTGTAATTGTTGTTTAGTTGGGTTTTCGGATTCCAACTTTGTTGGTAGCAAATCGGATCGGAAAAGCACAAGTGATACATGTCATTTGTTTGGAAATTGTTTAATCTTGTGGCATAGCAAAAATCAACATAGTGTTTCTATTTCTACCGTTGAGGCTGAATATGTGGCAGCCGGGAGTTGTTGCTCTCAAATTTTATGGATCAAACAACAACTCCTTGACTATGATTTAAAACTAGGTTGTGTTCCAATCAACTGTGATAAAACTAGTGATATTAATCTCACCAAAAAACCAGTCTTACATTCAAGGACTAAACATATTGAGATTCGACATTATTTTCTTAGGGATCATGTTGAAAAGAAGGATGTAACATTTGAGTATGTTGACACCAAAAAGCAGCTTGCTGACATTTTTACATAAGCAAGAGCTTCTTCTTATTTATTTTTTTGTCAGCTTACGATAAGGAACTAGGTATCTTGGATACCTCTTGCCTTAAATAAGCAAGAGCTTCTTCTTATTTATTTTTTTGTCACTATTTCACGGTTTCATACATGTGTATATTCCCTTCTTTGTACCAACATTTGCATGTTTCACTAGGGTTCAATTGTGATTGTCACTTGTGTTGTTCTATCTTAACTTTCTCTAACTACGTTTTTGTTAAATACTAATCCTTTTTGACGTTGTCAAAGTGGGAGAAATTATGTTGATGTTCCTTGCTATTTTTTATTTTTTTACCTTTCTCTTCTTCGTTTTCTTTCCTATGCTATATTTCAGGGGGAGCAATCATCAACACCATTTGACATCATAAAAAAGGGGAAGATTGAAGCACATAGTTTAGTCTTCATGTGTTTTTGATGATGTTCTAGTTTACTCTTTTGATAATTATATATTTACTTGTCTTTTCTAAAGGAATAGTCTTGTTAAAAGCACCCAGCATCAATGCCTCAATGTCCTTGATTCTTTTATGTCTTAAGTCTACTTGCATTGTTGGAATCTTAGACATATTTCATGTCTTGGGTCACTGAATCGATTCATTGATATGTGAATCGTATCATAAAAGTTTCTGACTTCAAATTAATCGATTCACAATATTTTGAATTGTATCACTTGTGATTCGATTCATGTCTATTTGAGTCGTATCATGGTTTCTCTTTGACTTACACTGAATCGATTCATTAAAGTCTGAATCACATCATTCTTCATCCTGGGTTCACTTGAATTGATTCATATTTACAATGAATCGTATCAATCTTCATATGTCTCCGGCTTGTATTTGTACTGTCTGAATCGATTCACTAATTTAATGAATTGATTCACTTAGTGGGCTTAATCAAGGCTCCAAAGTGAAGTTAATAATTTCATTCCACCTCCAAAGGTCTTGGGGGTCTTTCTAACCGTTCTTGCAATTGAAGGGGATTCACTTACCGGACGTAGCATGGAAGACTTGAGTGAAGACTTCAAAGGGGTGCATGGGTAATCAAGGATTCGAAGATTCAAGGAGCACCAAATTCAAAGATTCAAGGAGCACCAAATTCAAAGATTATTTGAAGTTTGGGGGAGTGTTTACTAGGGGTTGAAGAATAATTTCAAGGAACTCTTGTAAACACATTTGTATTCAACATTGTTACTATTAGTGGATGACCTTGGTGAGGTGTACTTCATCAAGAAGAGTAAACGTAGCTCTAGCAAGGACGAAAAGAGCGAACTACTATAAAAATATCAGTGTTATCTTTCTTCCCTATCCTCTTTACATTCGATTATTGGATATGTTAATTGAATAATTGTTAGGACAGAAGTTTGCATTGATATAAGTTGTTTTTCTTCAAAAGTTAATCTAATTCGTTGAATTAGGTTTTAATAATTTGCTTAGATCAATTGGGTTCGATTTCTATTCAATTCTTCAATCCATATGCATTGTGTTTTTTGACTGATAGCTTGGTATATTTTCATATAGGTTTGGTTTTGAAATTGTCTTAAGTTTTGCAAATTGTTCAAGACACATTAAGTTGGCTGGATGTACAGTCATGTGTAGTTCTAAAGATGTCTCAAGCATCCTTGGCCATAGTACAATTGTTTATTAATCTAAACATATTTTTGTCAACCCCATTGAATAAGGCGTTCAAAGTTTTAGAGTTTCCAAGAGCAAGGTCATCTTCCTCCTTTGATCATTCTTCTTCAGGTTTCATCTCAGTTGTGTTATTGTCATCCTTATCCATAACCAGAGGATGATCCCAACCTTTTAGAACTGTTTTCCAAGTCTTACTGTCAATAGACTTAAGTAATGCCACCATGCGCACTTTCCACTAATCATAGTTGGACGCATCCAGAACAAGTGGTATGTTAACTTGTCCTCCTTCCCTTTCCATAGTACCAGAAAATATCTTCCCTGGAGCTTACCCAAGAACAGAACAGGGTGCCTGCTCTGATGCAATTGAAATTGCGGCACGCAGTAAATATCTTACACACAATGTCAAGACAAGCGAGATGTTATAAATTATAAACATAGAATAATAATAACAATAATTATTATTATTAACTCAAGCTAAAAAAATTGCACCCCTGGGCAGGGACCTGGATCCGCCACTGTATAGAAGAGGCTAGAAAAATGATATCTATGGGGATAAATTTCCTGAAAGAATGAAACGGGATAGTGAGATATCTTTTGTACAGATATCAAATCGTGTTACATGATCTGTTTTCTGTAGTATAGTTGTTGATTTTAGTCAAGCCGAAGAGAAGACTTTGTTAATTTACTAGGTCATTCTTTACTATAAATTGAGCAAGTTGGATTAACTATTAATTACTATATTGGATGAGATGACTTAACAATTTAATTAAAGAGACTAAAGCTGTCAGTTTTAGTTGTACTCATGGTTTTGGATCTTTATAAACAAGTTGCAAATATAAATCTCACATGAGACAAAAAAAGAGTTGTATTCCACATTACCATCTTGCATCATGCTTATAAACAATCCTAGAAGCAAGGTCTTAAACAAAAGCACTGAAGAGTTTACTTTGGTTGTCCAAACGTGTTTTGAAGCAAAGCAAGGTCAAATTTAATATCTTGTGTTCACATTACCGTTAACATAACATCTATATAAATAGAAGCTTTCACAAACTGAAAACAAAACATTTCATATCCATTACCTAGAAGAAAAAATAAAAAATCCTACAATAAGAAAAATGCCAAATAACATAGATGCTGCATTCTGTTCATCTAAATTCAACGAATGTTTCGTATTTGCGAGAGGAAAGTACGTGGTTGTGAATTATGCTCCTGGAGAAAAAAAGAACCAAATAATTAGTGGTCCAACTAATTTTGTTGATGGGTTTCCAATGTTTGCTAAAACGCCGTTTCAATATCAAATAGATAGTTCCTTTGACGCTGGAGACAATGTGGCATTCTTCTTCTCTAGAGATCAATGTGTAAAAACAAACTACTCTCCAGATTCACCATCAGCAAAACCCAGGTTACTTCAAGCTCCTACTCCAATCAGGGTCATGTTTCCTTGTCTCGAGGGAACCATATTTGAAAATGGAATAGATGCTATATTGAGGGCCCCTAATCCAATATGTGTTTACTTATTCAAAGGAGACCAGGCAGGCACTTTAGTGTTTAACTCGAATACTATCGTAGACATTGCAAGGATTTGCGATTACAACACTTTCATACCATTTATTGGTACTGTTTTTGAAGGGGGTATTGATGCAGCTTTTAATTCTCACGTTGGCGATGAAGTTTTCATTTTCAAAGGACCATACTATGCACATTACGACGTTAAGAAGAATCAGTTTTTAAATGGTATCATAAAGAGAATCAGTGATGATTGGCCCGCTCTTCAAAGCATATTATAATAAAAGGAATGGTGGTGTTCATTACTTTAGTTTTTGTACATCACTTCTATAATAAAAAAGAAATCAGTGACAAGGATTTATGACAGATAAAAAATTAAATCTCTTCCTAAGTTACTCGTAACAAATTTTTTGTGAGTAAATTAACAATAGAGATTTCATATTTTCTAGCTGTGTGGACATGGGTCAATATTGATTCAATAATATATGAGGAAACTCATTTTATTGTTGTTCAACTTCTGCACCATAATGTAATTTCTTGTGTGTTGTAATGATAAGTGTGGTAAACTAACTCCTTCTTGTTTGTTTACCGCACATCTTGTGGTTGTTAATTTATGTGGTTAATGTCTACTTTCAACAAATCAAATTAAGATAATGATTGGATCATGTTTTGCTTGGTTTGGGGCTTCGCTTGGAAGTTCTTTGCTTGTTGCGCGGTTCTTACCTTTCCCCTGTTCTGTTGCTCTTTCTCCGTTTTAGAATAGGTGTTTGATATCGAGTACTTCTTGTAATCATTGTATTAATTGTACTCTTTTGTTTTACATTAAGGAAAATGCTAGTTGTCGCGAATATTTGTTTCACGATATCATCCCGAAGAATGTGGCAAGCCAGTTGAGTTATTTATTTTCATTATTAATTTCTTGTTTTCCATCAGCCACTACTGTATTCTTTCCAGATTTCCATTTGAAACATATAATGAAATTGGAGGCCTAACTCATCTTTAAAAACCGATTCATAAGGTGAGGATTGTCTCCTCTATATAAACTCTTATCAAGAGTCATATCTATCCAATGTGGGATATGAGTTTTTCCCAATACACCCCTGTCACGCCCAGCACTCTTTGGGCTTTGGTGCGTGAATCGACTGTCACGCCCAGCAGCACTCTTTGGGCTTGGTGCGTGAATCGGTAGGTGGCCCTTGAAATCGACAAGCTCTGATACCATATAGAAATATAGAAAAAAAGAAATTGTATAATGTAATTGATAATTACAAATTTTGAATAGTAGAAGTAATGCTTAGCTATAGCGAAACCCACTAACTATTGGTGCATGTAATACTAACACACAAGGCTTTTATTTATATGACCAAGTCTTTGCATATTTCTTCATATTACCCAATGTGGGACATTATTCTAATTATTATTATTGATATCCTCCCGCAAGTTATATGGTCTGAAAGAGAGAGGCAACTTGGACAGTAAGTAATCGAACCTAGGACGAAGCAGGGGTTTGGTTAGAATATCAGCAAGTTGATCATCGGTAGAAACAAAGGATACTCGAAACTTGCCATTTTGAACATTTTATCGGACAAAATGATAGGCTAAGGCTATATGTTTCATCCGAGAGTGAAATACAGGATTAGCACTAAGGTGGGTAACACCGAGGTTGTCACAATAAATGACTGGATTGGCTTTTGGAGTGTGGTCGAGTTCAGTGAGTAGGGAAAGGACCCATAGTAGCTCACTCGTCGTGTCAGCCAAGGCTTTATATTCTGCTTCTGTGGAAGAGCGAGCAACAGAACGTTGTTTTCGAGTGCTCCAAGAGATGGGCGTGCTGCCAAGATATAACAGATAACCAGTGGTGGAGATATAATCATCCTTGTCGCCTGCGCAGTCCGCATCTGAGTAGGCGTGGAGATTTAATGGGGCGGTCGTCGAAATGAAGACGTCTTTGTCACAGGAACCCGCCAAGTATCTGAGCACTCTTTTGAGTGCAGTTCAATTCGCCGTTCTGGCGAGTAAGGCTCAAGTATTGGAGGCTTCCAACGAGCGCTCGATACTCGGTTGGGGACGGTAGGAGATCGCCGGAATCCTTAAGTAACTTATATGTGGCAGACAATAGAGTGGATGCTGGTTTCATATCTGTCATGCCTGATTTATGCAGTAGATCAGTGATATATTTCCTTTGGGAAAGGAATATGCCCGCAGTAGAAGGAATCACTTCGACCCCCAAGAAATAATTAAGATATCCAAGGTCTTTCAAAGAAAAGCGAGCGGCGAGTGTGGTGATGAGTGTGGAGACCTTGGCAGGAGAACTCCCAGTAACAATGATATCATCAACATATACTAATAAGTATAATGTAACACCTAGTTTGCGGTCGATAAATAAAGAGGCATCATTAGTGGAGTTGACAAAGCCAAGGGATAAAAGGAATATCCGAAACTCCGTATACTAGGCACGAGGTGCTTGCTTTAACCCGTAAAGTGCCTTTTTGAGACAAAACTTGAAGGAATCTCTAATGATCCATTTACAAATATTTGTATTTCTAATGTGACTATTCATAATGTTGGAAAGAAATTATAATGGAATTGCACTGATATTGAAGGGGTTACAAGCAATGTGTTACCTAAACCTTGTGAATTGCTGCCATAGAAGGAAGAGAAATTTAGCTGTCCTTTTCCACATGATAAATTGCCTATTGAAGGTGTTCAGTTGAAGACTTGTTCCTTAAGAAGGGTCTCATTTTTCTGACCAACTAATGTACTTGATAAATTTAGATGACTTCACTGTCATCTACTTAGGTTATTAAAAAATAAAATTAGTGTTATCATAATTATACATTAAAGCTGTTATTTTCTTAGGAAAAAAATGTTGGTTAAGATTGTGTAAGCATTTTATCTAAATCATAATGGATATTATGTGGTATTAAACCATTTTTATGTGAAGTAGATGGACCAATTTTTACTTGCTAAGTAGCATAAACTACATATTTATTTGTAAAATTGGCAGATAATATTGTTTTATTTCTTAAATATAAGAGATGCATTGGAGGAGATAATGAAGTACAATAATATTACTACTTAAGAACTTAACGAAGTATATGAAGTTAGTTTTACAATGTTTGATTTGTCTTTAATTATGAATTTGTGATGTACCATGAGTTGCCTAATACTTCGATACTCTAGTCCTACATGCACACACCTAACATTTTTCACAACATATGAATCAAGCTCCAATAAAACAGTTTTATCTAAATGAAAATTCAACTAAGTTAGTGTGACAAAATCAATTAGTTACGATATAGCTATTTTTCTGTTATTCTATTGATACTGATTAGCGTGACACATACATAGCATTGCTTTCTTTCAATCATTTAGGGTGTGTTTGGATTGAGGGTTTAGGAGGAAAAGGGAGGGGAGGGTTTACTTTTCATTTTTAAATTATGGACACTATGAAATATTTTTAAAAAAGTTAACATACTAACATGATTAACGATTATATAATACTTCAATCACACTTAATTTATTTTAGAAAAACGTTATATAGTCCGTAATTTAAAAAAGAAAAATAAATTCTCTCATCCCTTTCCCTCCTAAACACACCCTTAAGCAACCATATCAAACAATCCTCTTTTTGATGAAACTTAGAATTTCACATCACGTACAACTGAGGCATTGGACGATAATTGTCACTAAAAATTAACCATGATTTCACAATCCAGGTATAGTGGAGAGTTGAGTATATTTGTGATTACTATCTGATGTTTGAGACTGAATCTCAAGTTTGAAGATGATACTGATATTTTTCAAATAACCTTGATTCGATTTTGTTTTAGAAATGAGAGTTGTTGGGTATGAGAGATATTGGTACTTTGTCATTTGAACCATCAACCATGATTCTCTTTATAGAGTTTCAATCTTGGCGAGCAAGCAATTGACTAGCCATTTTTTTGTCCTTCATCGCCTCGCATTGATAACCAATTAATTCTTAAAACCAGACGTTGTTCCATGTGTTTTGCTTTTCCAGCTTCCGATCTTTGCACATTTAGGCATGTTACTTTCATCAGTCCACTTTGTTGTTTTATGAATTTCTCCTTCTGAAGTTCTTCTGATCTATAGGATTTCAATCTCTTGTATCTCCTGACTTGAAATTCTAATATGTCAAATTTTCACCTCAAGTACAATTGATTTACACTCCTTTCTTCTTCAAAAACTTTGATCTTGACTTCTAAAATGAGAATCAGTGTTGAATACCAACTTTGAACTACTTCTTGGTTTAGTTTTTCAGAAGTGTTTTTAATGTTTAATTTAAATTTCGGTTTAACCGAAGAATTTTGTTCATGAAATTGACATGGATTTGCTTTTGATCTTATATTTTCATGCTCATTCATTAATCACGTGAGATGATTGTGATCACATATTGAAGTCCTTCTGATCATTCTAAAGCCCTTCTTAGCACTTGGTGTTGTTATAATAAACGTTTCTTTAGATGTTTGTGCATTTGTAACATTATGTTTAAAACATATATCACAATCAATTTGATCACTATATTCAATGAAGTTTTTATTATTAAAACATCAAATTAAGAATAAATTTGTGATTTTCTTCAACAAGGTGTACGGATCTATGAAATCTTGTGATTTTCCATCGGATATAACTTTTCATATTAAATATTACTTAAATTTAACACATTTACATACTATTTAAAAAAAAAAAAAAAGGAACGCGCTCCCCTACTCATCCTTGATATCCTACTAGTTTAGTTTATTTATATTGAGGAATGCTAGACACTCTCTTTTTAACGATTTCTTTAAAACTCACTCTCTCATTCGATGAAATCAAAGTTTAAAAAGAAATTAGTTAAGCAACTAAAACAGATAGATAAAGCTGAATAAGAATGAGAGAGAGCGACAGGGAGCGTAAGAGAGAGGACCGGCTACGGCTTCATCATCGCCGTGAGCAGGCCTACTTGCGGTCTCTATCGCCGATTGAGAGATCACATTGGGGGGGAAGGGGGCCAGGCTGGGTGCCACCAAAAGGGGGGGATGGGGATGATTGGCTTGATGTGAGACCAAAGAGGAGGAAAGCACGAAGACAGTGGAACCGAGGACAGGACTGGCAACTGGAGGACAAGCGGTTCAGAAATTGGGAAGATGCTGGCAAGCGACAGTCTAGGGTTAGGGATTCACGGGATGGTTTCTTCGATAGTGACAACGATTATTATCAAGACAGGGAGGCCGACTGGTATTATGAGGAATCAGAGGAGGATTGGTTTCGACATGAGGACAGGAGACGTAAGGGGAATTTGCAACGAAGGGAAGAAGGGCCAAATCCAGGAATGAAGGAGAAGAACAGGCGTGCAGATGGCAGCATCTTGCCTACTGTACGTGAACAAAACTCGAAGCACAATGACACCGTGACTGGCAACTCTTCCTGTCGGTTTGTTACCTTTTACTTCACTAATTTTCCATCATATTTATCGAATTTTTATTTATGCAAAGGTTTAGAGATATGTGGTATGCTGGAAGAAGTTATGGTTTTGTGAGGTATTTCAATGTTCGTGATGTTTGTAAACTTTTGACTTTCTATTTTGGAAATTTCAAAATCATTGCCAAGGTTGCATGGTTTGATAAGGCGGCTACGAAGGAGGTTGAGAAGGGGATTGAGGGAGGAGGGGGCGTTAATGAGGTGAGAAAGGAACAGGTCAAGGGAGGGGGTGGTGGAAAGAAGGTCGATGGTGAAGGTGTTGTTAGTGCGTTAGGTGGGAAGAAGGTGGTGTTCGAGGCTCTGCAAGCTGTGAGAGTAGGTGATGGTAAGGGCAGTGGTAAGGGAGCGGGTAAGGAAGAAAAAAGTGAGAAAGTGGTGAAGGTGAAGCAGGGAGCGTCGGTGAAATTGGTGGACACTTTGGTATCAAAGGAGGATGTCAGGGTCGGTGATGTGATGGTGCGGTTGGGAAAGAAGAAGCCTACATGAAAAGAAGTCTTTAATGGGAAGGAAGGTAATGGTAAAGTGGTAAGCGTTCATCCACCAGATAGTGTGCAACCTTCAATCCAAAAATTGATATGTAAGTATAGGTCTCGGGAGGATGCTGGTTGTTCAAAATCGTATTGAGGATGCTGGTTTTTCAGATATTGAAGTAACGACGTTGGGTGCTGATAAAGTTTTGATCTGTCGTTCATCTGATGTTCATGTTTCCACAATTATTAATGATGCAAAGGAATTCTTTGAGCATTTGTTCACCAATTTTGTGCGGTGGGAAAAGAAAGTTATGTCGTTTCAGAGGGGAGCATGGTTGAGGCTATATGGCATTCTGATTCATGCGTGGAATGAGACTTTTTTTAAACTGTGTACTCTTGATTGTGGTCGGTTTCTTCGCACTGATTCTTGCTCGGTGGACAAAGAGAGATTTGATTATGCTCGAGTCTTGATTGCTACTTCTTCTTTTGAGATTATTAATTGTATCGGGGAACTCATGATTGATGGGGACTTGGTGAAGGTGAAGATTTTAGAGGAGTGGGGTTTTAATATTTGCGATGATGCTTGTCTTTATGAAGAGGATGAGGATGGAACTGTCACACAACCCGAGAAGGAAGAGGGGCAAGTGGATCCAGGAATTGATGTTAATGCTGACATTTTGGTAGAGAAAATAGTAAAGGATTTAGTGGATTCAGATGGACATGTTAAATCTAATGTTGATGTGGAGTTTCTAGATGACTCAGATTCAGATTTTGAACCTTGTACAAGCAGCCATTCAAAGCAAAAGCCTGATGGAGAGTTTCCTATGGGTACTGCTACTACACCGGTACTCTTAGTGCATATAGTGACTCATCATGTTGAGTGCGCCTCGTTGAACAACAATGTTGATGCCCGGGGGATAGTCGTGAATCATGCAGCCCACGTGGAGGTTAGAGTTGTGGGCGGTGATGTCCTTGATGCCGAGCAGCATGTTGTTACAGTTTCGGATTCACATTGTAATCGCAAAAGAACACGAACGGCTTAATGCCCTCCTCGGGTAGATCGTTCTATAGTTTCTGGTCCTTGGAGTTTGGAATGGTTAAGTGATCAACATCATAGTGAAGCCAGGGTAGTGTCATCATCTCAGAAAATTTTAAAAAAAGAGGTTCGGCAAAAAGCTAATGGTGTTCGGGCAGATGTTTCCATTCAGAAGCGTAAGGAAGTGGACGGGATATTGAGGCATTCGGTGCTTAGTTTGAAAAAAGTGGCAAGGCTTCCTATCAAAGCGGTGAGGATGATATCAAAGGAAGTGTATGTAGATACTTCGTCTTCTAACTCAGGTACTAATGACTGGAAGCATTGGGTGGTGATGCATGGGAGTGAGAAAGTGGTGAGGGAGGATGTGAGGAGTATAGGTGAAACAATTGCTGTTCAACTGAGTGGTTCTCATAATATATTTGGTGTGCTGGCTAGGAAGGGGAAGGGGAAGAAGAAGGGTTTCGTTGAGGGTGAAGGAGGGTCAGTGGGCTCGGTTGAGGGTGTGTAGTTGGTGTGAGGGGTGAGGGTGTGGAAGATAAAGTTGTTATCCTGGAATGGTAGGGGGTTGGGTAGTTTGGAGAAGTGTAAGGAAGTTCTTTCTTTCGTGAAGGAGAAGCGTCCGTCGATTTTATGTATTCAATAAACTAAATTACAAAGGTGTCATGAGGGTGTGTGCTTGTTAGTGTGGGATGGCCAGCAGGCTACCTTTTCCTTTCGCTCGTCCTTAGGGGCGTCCGGAGGGTTGTTGACTATTTGGGATTCGACAGAGGTCGAGGTGTGGTCTTCCGGTAGTTTTGATCATGTTCTTAGCATTCACGGCTGGTTTATTGTATCTAATAAGGAGTTTTTTTTGTTTAATGTATATGCTCCGTGTGATGGTGTTGATAGACAAGTGTTATGTGATTCTTTATCGATACGTATTCCGGCTTTACAGGGGAAGAAGGTGTGTATTTATGGTAATTTTAATGAGGTCAGATGTAGGAAGGAAAGACGGTCAGTGTCAAATTATGGTGGTGTGATGGATTTTGCGCCTTTTAATCATTTTATAGATGAAAATGCATTGCTTGACTTACCGTTGTATGGCCGTAACTTTACCTGGTACAAAGGAGATGGAAAGTCGATGAGTCGAATTGATCGGTTTTTATTGTCCGAGGATTGGTGTTTAGTGTGGCCTAATTGTTTACAGATTGCTCAATTAAGAGGCCTATCAGATCATTGTCCTCTGCTTCTTTCGGTGGATGGAGAAGATTGGGGACTTCGACCTTCCCGTTTCTTGAAATGTTGGTCAGACACACCTGGTTATAAACAATTTGTGAGAAACTCGTGGAAGTCCTTGCACATCGAAGGTTGGGGAGGATATGTGCTTAAAGAAAAATTCAAGTTAATCAAATCGGCCTTGAAAGGTTGGCATGCGTCACACTCTCAAAACTTGCCTACGAAAATTAGTTCTTTTAAAGACAGGCAGGCGACCTTAGATGGTAAAGGGGAAATAGATGCTTTATACGCAGATGATTGTGATGAACTGCATGAAGTTTCAGCAAATATTCATTCATTGTCTCGGTTAAACACTAGTATATGTTGGCAACAATCGAGGAATCAATGGCTCCGTGAAGGTGACGCGAATACTAAATACTTTCATTCGATTTTGTCTACGTGTCGCCGACATAATGCCATTTGTTCTATCTTGGTTGATGGTGTGAGGATTGAATGGGTTCATCCTGTGAGGCATGCGGTTTTCACTCACTTTTCCCATCACTTCAAGTCGCAAGCTGAGGTGAGACCGAGCGTGTCCAATCTTCGCTTTCGTACATTATCTGTGGAAGAGGGAGGGAGTCTTACGAAACCTTTTTCAGTGGATGAAGTTAAAGAAGCTATTTGGGATTGCGATAGTTTTAAAAGTCCAGGCCCGAATGGGGTCAATTTTGGTTTCATAAAAGACTTCTGGCTAGATTTGAAAGATGATGTTATGAGATTTGTGTCCGAGTTTCATCGCAATGGCAAATTGGTTAAAGGTGTAAATTCTACTTTCATTATTCTAATCCCGGAAGTGGACAATCCACAGAGGCTTAATGATTTTCGTCCAATCTCTTTGGTGGGAAGCATGTATAAGATTATAGCAAAATTGTTAGCCAATAGATTGAGGATGGTGATTAGTAGTGTGGTGTCTGAGACTCAGTCTGCTTTTGTTAAAAATTGCCAAATCCTTGATGGTATTCTTATAGCAAATGAGGTTGTTGATGAGGCTCATAAACTTAAGAAGGAGCTTCTGTTGTTTAAAGTGGACTTTGAAAAAGCTTATGATTCCGTTGATTGAGGCTATTTGGATTCGGTTATGGAGGGTATGTCTTTTCTGGTTCTGTCGAGGAAATGGATTAGAGAATGTGTGGGTACTGCAACAACTTCAGTTCTTGTTAATGGCTGCCCTACTGATGAATTTCATTTACACAGAGGCCTTCGATAGAGGGATCCCCTCACCCCCTTTTTGTTTCTAATTGCAGCTGAAGGGCTAAACATTCTGATGAAAGCCATGGTTGATAATAATTTATTCACAGGTTATACGGTTGGAACGGTAAATAATGTGGTGGTTTCACATCTCCAATTTGCTGATGATACTATGTTATTAGGTAACAAAAGTTGGGCAAACGTCCGGGCTCTTCGAGCGGCCCTTATTATTTTTGAATCCATGTCGGGTTTGAAAGTAAATTTTCATAAAAGCTTGTTGATGGGAATTAATATTTCTGATTCATTGATGACTGAGGCAGCGGCGGTGTTGAGTTGTAAGGTGGGAAAAATTCCTTTTATGTACCTAGGCTTGCCTATTGGTGGTAATCCGCGGAGACTATCGTTTTGGGACCCTGTTGTGAATCGCATTAATTCTAGACTGCCGGGTTGGAATATCAGATTTCTCTCGTTTGGTGGCCCTTGATCCTTCTTAAAGCAGTTCTGACTTCTCTGCCTGTCTATGCTCTTTCCTTCTTCAAAGCTCCATCGGGTATAATCTCTTCCATTGAATCTTTATTAAATAAATTCTTTTGGGGTGGGAGTGAGGATAGTAGGAAAATAACTTGGATAGGTTGGAACACCCTGTGTTCTAAAAAGGAGCATGGAGGTTTGTGGGTTAGGAAGTTGAAGGAGTTTAATATTGCTTTACTAGGTAAATGGTGTTGGAGGATGTTAGTCGATAGAGAAGGTTTGTGGTACCATGTTCTAGTCGCCCATTATGGCGAAGTGGGTGGGAGGTTGGAGGTGGGGGGCCGGAGTGGTTCTTCTTGGTGGCATGATTTAGGTAGGATTCGTGACGGAGATGGTGGTGAGTTTGGTGGTGGGTGGTTCGGCCATAGTGTTATGCAAAGGGTGGGTGATGGGGCTGAAACTTTGTTTTGGTCGCATAGGTGAATTGGAGGTACCCCGCTAAGTGTGCGGTTTCGTCGTTTGTTTGACTTGGCTGAGAACAAAACCATTATGGTGGCTAACTTTTTCTCGTTGGGTCTGGCGCGGGAAGGGGAGGGGTGGAGATGGAGAAGAAGATTGTGGGCGTGGGAGGAGGATATGTTAGAGGAGTGTAGGGCTTTACTATTTGATGTCTTGTTGGTTCCAAATGTTTCAAATAAATGGGTCTGGCGTCCAGACATTGCTGACGGATATTCTGTGCGATGTGCCTATGATTTGTTACTTAATTGTGATACTTCTCAGATGAACAAGTCTCTAGAGTTAGTGTGGCATAAACAGGTTCTGTTGAAGGTCATGGTATTTGCATGGCAGCTCATTCGAGACCGCTTACCTACAAAAGCCAATCTGGCTATGCGTGGTGTTATTTCTGCGGACGACATTTTGTGTGTTTCAGGGTGCGGTCACGTGGAGACGGTAGAGCATCTTTTTCTATCGTGCACAGTGTTTGCATCTTTATGGCAGCAAGTGCACGAATGGATTGGATTTGTCGGGGTGAATTCTAATAATATTTCCGATCATTTGGTGCAATTTACTTATATGACAGGTGGTGGTAAAGCTAAACGTTCGTTCCTGCAGCTTATTTGGCTTTTGTGTACTTGGGTTGTGTGGAATGAACGTAACAACCAGCTGTTCAATAATAGTGTAACCCCTGTTCCCCGGCTGTTAGATAAGGTCAAAATGTTATCTCTAGGGTGACTGAAAGCTAAAAATGTCATGTTTGTTTTTGGTACTCAAAGGTGGTGGTCAAGCCCTTTACCTTGTCTGGGCATTGGCTAACGTTGTTTTTCTCTGTTTTTGAATACTGACTCTCTGTAACTATGTAGCAGTCTCCTAGGCACACCTTGTGCTTGAGAGCCGCTCTTTGATTTGGTTATATAATTTCACTTTAGCTTTTTCAAAAAAAAAATATTCAAAGTTTACCCCACCACTTTAAATGAGATCAATTTCCAAAGTGTGCAACTCACGTTATGTTAAGCCAATAAAGAAGTGATTGTTAGAGAGTGTTGCTAGAACTACTCATTTATATTTCATTGTTATTCTTAGAGTCACAATTATATTATTAAGTGATCATTCTAATTAAACTCCTAGACTCCTTTTTTATTTATTTTTTTCCTCATTCTCTATATTATTAAGGGAATGCTAACGAGTGGCCCAGAACACTCTTTAATGACTTTAAATAGTAAGTATATATGAAAAGTGGTATGTTTAATGCATTGAAAATTATAGTGTTCGACGTCTCAATTTGTAATCTTTAAATAGTGTCTTGGAGCACTCGTCAGCAAGACTCATTACTAGAGATGTCAATTGCTCCCAAGCCCAGTGGTCACCTGTAAAAGTCCCCCTCATGGGCAGGTAAATATCTGCATTGTTGGATTTGGGTCTCGATAATTAGCCGCAAATTTGACGGTATGAGCGTGGGTACAAACAATCTAGTGTCCAGCCCATTGCTAAAACCGCACATTATATAAATTATAACTATAAATTTATGCAATACTAAAATTAGTTAATGTAACATTCATTTGTTTATTATATTTTAGATGATTTTTATTTGGTTAAATACTATGATGTGTAATATTTTAAAAATTAATTTAAGAGTTTTCAACTAATATTTTAATTACTTGTGGTCTTTTTTTTTTGTATTTATTTCATTTTAGTTAAAGTATGGTTAATGAGCGCATATACGGATGCTTAAATATCAGCTAATTAATTGCACGGTCAAGGTTCAAGAATGTCATTACCAGCATGGAAGAAGTAAATGTCAGGAGGCATCAAGAAAAGAGCAAATTGTATATTTCAGATACACCTATCTACATGAATGCTTCAAGCATAATCACTATCAGTGTACATTCTGAGAATCCAAACATCAGATGGTTAACCAAGTTGAAAATTCAAGCTGATGTTCCTATTCTTGAGAAATTGAAGATTGATTCTGAACAAGAAAAGGAAACACAAGAAGTTGAAGAAAGAACTCCTAGAGCAAAGGCTGATGTGTGCTAAACTTCAGAGGAAGATGATTGCTTAGCAAGAAGAAGCTAAGGTCAGAGAAGAAGCTCTTGTCAAGGGACACAATGATTTAAAGGAATCCATGAACAAGCAGTTAGAAAAGAAAAACAACATGATGCAAGAAATGCTGGAAATGATGAAGAAACAAGTCAAGTCTTAGTTGCACACCTATTTTAGCTTGTTTACTTTATGTTTTGTCTCTGTTTGTGCTTCTGAACTATATTGTTTTATTAATTGCTTTTGACCTTGCTCTTTTTTTATATAGAATTTTCTCACTGTGTTTTTCTCACTTCATCTTTTTATCTTTATTTTATCTTTTTGTTGATGACAAAAGGGGGAGTAGATGTATAATATTTATTTATAGGCTATGAGTCCCATTAATTTAATTTCTAACAAATTAAATTAAGAGAACCTTCTTCTCATCTCTTAGTCTATTAATTTAATGTGAGATTATTCTGAGTGTTATTACGCTTTTTTTAGATGAATTTAATGAACTCATATAGAACCTACGGAGAGCTTACAAACCTCACCTTAAAGGACTATTAGACTCAGGGGGAGCTTACAAACCTCACCTAGAAGTCAACTTGTTAATTAGATAACAAAAATTAAACATTTTAAATACTAGTGTTTGTCATCATCAAAAAGGGGGAGATTGTTGGAACAAAATGTGTTTAACATTACCCTTTGAGTTTTGATGATAATAAGGTATTCAAAAAATTGTTTATTGGATATGCTAATATTTGTTTAAGTGCGCAGGACCATAGACAAAATTTAGTGCCTTTAAATACATAGGTTCTGGAAGAACAAATGAGAGCAATGGAATCTACAAAAAATGGAAGCTTGTGTTGCAAGGAAGCATCTGAAGAAAAGAGGTTCTGAAGACAAGAGGTTCTGAAGATCATCAGAAGCTAACGTCATCAGAAGCACCTCCTTAGAAACTGTTCACCAGAAGCTGACGTCATCAGAGGTCCTGAAGATCATCAGAAGCTAGAAGATTGGAAGCTTTAGATTTGTGTCAAATGTTGTTATTATCACACCTATCACTGCAGAAGAATAGAAGCCTGAAGCAACGGCTAATTCAGAGGAATTTGAAGGTATTGGATGCTTATTGTTTGGAGAACGTTGGAAAATGACAATAGTACAAGTGTACAACCACCATCTCCACTACTCTGATTTGTGTCTGCATTGTACAAGAACAACAGTTATAACTACGTTGGTATTCCTCTATACATAGAATGGATTTGAAATTGTTCCCTCATAGGACAATAACCAAATCAAGTAACAGATCATTGATGATTTGATCAAGCTTCAAACGACTCTATTTTTGATGTGCTGACAATCAACAACATCTCTCTCACACCTCTATATAAAGGAGAGAAGACCTGAAGAATTGCAAGACTCACACAACAATATTACAAGTGCCAAAGCTCTACTGAAATTATTCCACATCAAAGTTCACTTAGAATTTCTTAACAACTTTCATATCTTAGAAATTCTAGAATCTTAAAAGCTTGTACCTGATTTGTATTGTGAACACCACTAATTGTATATCAAGTGTTCAACCTTAAACATATTTCTTTGTAATTCTGTTTGAATAGAAGTCTCTTGCAGTTGTGCTTGAGCATAGGAAATCTCTTGATTTTGTTCTTGAGCATGGGAAATCTCTTGCAGTTGTGCTTGATAGTTTGAAGTTTCTTGCTAGTTTTAGCAGTGAGCAGTTGTAATCAGATATTGATTTTAGAGAACTCTCCTTGAAAGTGCAAGGGGGACAAGACTACTTCCGGTTTGTGGAAGGAACCTGTATAATTGTTTGGTGTCTTTCTTCTCTCTCGCTTTACTTATCCGTTGCATTTAGATTTTGAACCTCACTTCAGAAGTTGAACTCTATCTGCTTCTGAACAGTGACTTCAGTTTTAGAAGAAAGGAAAAAGAAACCACAATTCAACCCCCTTTCTTGTGTTTTTCTCACCTTCACCTAATGTTTGGTACCTTGATGATGGGACTCTTGTAGGGGATTCAGGGGAGGTGGCTAAAGCTCTAGACATCATTCAGATTTTTGGGTTAGAATTGAGCCTTGAATTGAATATTCGTAAGACTGAGATCTATTGGCCTTCATGTGATTGTAATAACTACCGGTGTAATAAGCTTCTTTTTCATGTTTGCACCTTAATTTGAGTAAATAGAAACAAACATATATGTAGGATGAAAAATTCCAGGGTTAAATAAGTTTTTCATCCCTATAAATATAACGAATTTTGATTTTAGTCCCTATAAAATTAAATTGAATGTTTTCATCCTCACAAAATTTTTTATTTTGTTTTTCGTCATTAATAGATATAATTTTGACGTATTTTTGAACATAATATGAATATATAAATGCCGAATATAATAAACAGGCATAACATGGATACAATTTGAACATAAAAGAGTTATAATTTTTCCATTTATATGAACATAAAATGGCTATTAAGGACGAAAAACAAAATAAAAATATCTGTGAGGATGAAAACATTCAGTTTAATTTTTTAGAGACTAAAATCAAAATTCGTTATATTTATAAGGACGAAAAACGTATTTAACCCAAAATTTTAAGTGCACAACAGGCAACTACACTACACTCAAAATAAAGGCAAACCAGTGGCATCGAAAGAGTCATCATTGATACTACAAAATAAAGTAAACTAAAGCTATAAATAAGTCACCCTAAACCAACAAGTTTAATAACTTTCACATATCCAAAAGATAGCCTGTGATAACCCTAACATGATCATTCGTCACCGCTTCTTTTGTGGAAATCCTGATGTCGTGACCTGTGTTGGAGCAGACCCTCCTCATTGTTGGATGCTTGGAACTCTTAGTTGAAATGATTGGTAAAACCTGTGAGATATTTATCGTACACTATTAACCCTATATTTCCACACTTCTAAGAAAATCGAGCCCTACATATTGAAAATAAGGAGAATGCTAACCAATGTCCTTGAGGCATTGGTTAAGGTGTTAAAATTAGTAAGTTTGCATCAAAAAGTGGTGTGATTATTGCTAAGGCAAAAGTAAAAGATTATATTTACAAGACAAAGTTTTTATTAATGAACTTCCTGACTGACCCACTGGATTCCTAAGGACACTGGTTAACAAGACCCTAAAAATAATTATTAATGAAATCTGTTATCAACTCTTACTGGGATGGATGTGCTTCTGCATGATCATGAATATGTTCTACAGTGTTCCCAGCAATTACAGGCTACAATAAATAAATAAATAAATAAATATTGCATTATTGACTCAAGGGTTACACTTACAGTTTTGTTAATAAAAAATAAAAATGAAATAATCTAAGTACCTGTTCTTGCACCATTTCTTTATTAACAACCATATTTTTTCTAACTTGTTGTTCCTCATATTCTTCATTCATCTGTCCTTCTTCAACAACAACCTTATCCTGTTGTGCAACATGATATTCTCCTTGTGGTTGTTGTAGTTTAGGTGGAACCCAATTCCTTAGTCTCCTTGCAACACTTAGTTTCGTGCATCCTCTTGTATTGTGACCAAGTAATCCACACTGGGGTTCATTGTTTGATTTCTTCATGTTATGGCCATTAACAGGTTCCTCGTCGCCATCTTTTCTTCTTTGTTTTTTGGGTCTTCTGGTATCTCTCTTAACTTTTGATGGTATAGTGTTTATCTTCCTATTGGCTTGTTTACTACAAGTATGATTTGGAACATATGTTTTAACTTGGAAACGTTTTTTCTTTTCATTCCATGAGCAATATATTTTCCAATCACACTTATCTTTCTTGCAAATTGCACTTGCCCTTAATTTCTCACTCCTCATCCATTTGATATCACTTCCCCGACGGATAGTGAAATCCTTGACAGCAGATTTAAACATATGAATGGTACTAAACTCCATTCCCAATTTCAAATCAACATGACCAAATCCAACACTTCCATTAAATTGAGGATAAACAATGTTCGCGCTTCCATCACTTTCATCGTCATTACTGATTGGATTCCTTAGTTCCTCTGAATGATAAGTATCGTTGTTTTCATCTCTGCCTACCTCTACGTTTGCTGACCTTGGAATGTTTTCATGGCTGAAATCACCAACTTTGAACATTGTTTCCTTGTGCCCTGCCCTATATTGTATCTCAAAGTCCTCCTCCAAATCACTATCTTCACTAGATGAATCAAAATTCATTGTGGCCTCTTCATTAATTGCGATACCAATCCTATTGTTTCTTCTTAATGGTCTTTTTCTCTTACGTGCTTGAGTTACCTTTTCTTTCCCTTTTCTTGACTCTCCTATTTGAGTGTCCTCAGTTGTCCGGGTCGCTTGATCGGCAACATCTTCAGTAGCTTCAACACCTTCAGTAATTTGAGTAGCAGTTGTTTCAATGTGTTCATCAGTAGCACCAAAATTCAAATGGGTGTCTAGAATATTTGCAAGAAATGTGTCGATAACAGCTCTTTCGTCAGCTCTCAATAAATCAATTTCAGTAGATCTTTCCAATTCAGGTTTCTTCATTTTTTTCTGTGTGGAAGCCTCTTCAATGTCTCTTTCTAGCTCCTCCCTTTCTTCAACCGGGTGTTCGAAAAATTTCTACTTCATTCCCATTAGCCCTTGCAACTTCAACCATATCCATAACATGATTATCAGTCGTCAATGGATAAAGACAAATATTGAGATCAGATTTCACACCTTTATACGGCTTCATGTAAGACAATTTAGCAATTATGTGGTGACCCTTGCAATGTTTCACCAAACTTTCAATCTCAAACATGTTGATATCATCTGACTCTATTTTGTCCCACACACAGGTTTCACCACCAATATATTTAAGTCTACGGTTGTCATCTCGTTCTAAAACTCCACCGTGATGTAGTATTAGGGTGAAATATTCTTTCATCCTACAAAGTTTATCAACATTCATAAACTCATTCAAGACAACAACATAGTAGGTAAATGTCAACAAAAATTCAAACAACAAAATTACCAAATATAGTAACAACATAAATCCACAAGAAAGTGATCAACTAACAAGTCTTACGTTCATCAATATCCACCAAAAGCATGATAAACAACGATTTATCTATACCTATTAATAATGGTGATACTTTGTTTGGTGTAGCCTATTTTCCATTCCCAATTTACCCCTTACAACTTCCCAACGGTTACTAACTTCTCCCCAATGTGCATCTGATGTGAAAGGAGTTAAAACCATCAGAGAAAATCAACAGATAGAGAAAATGAGGGAGATAGACAAATAATTTTGAAATTAATACAAGTTCTTCTTTGTATATACTTCTCGCATACTAATTTACTTCATAAATCTTGAATTAATTTTAGTGCTATCATCCTTTTGCTAATTCCTGGATTCACGTTTCTTTGCATCGAAACCATCCTTTTGCCAATTCTAAACCGTACACTTTGGTGTTTGATCCGAATTCTTGATGAATGCTTGCAGACTATAACATGAAATTAAAAGATGTAGAATCACAATGGGATTAGCTGAAAGCGCAACAACACTAGACATAGATGAGGAGGGCGCCGTCAAGAAACGCGACAACGACAATGACAATGACATTCTCCATGGAGTATTCGACAACGAAGTGGATCCTTCCTCACTCGCTTCCATTTTACTTACTCCCAGAGTTACTAAACAAAAAGAGGAAGAAGATGGAATCTCTGTGATCATCGCAGCCACGTTTGTTCAATTCTATTGCTTTTGCCATCAGTTTGTTCAATTTTATCCTCGCTTCTATTCTTCTTCCTTTTTTAATGTCATTTCTTTTCTTTTAGTTTGTTACAGGAGGGAAAGGGAAACATGATAGAGAGTATAATCATTATAATAGAGGAAGACATGCTTTGAATGGAGGGAGAGGCGGTGCCTCTAAAAGGTCCAATGTCGTTTCCAATTGTCGGTTTAATTAAGAACTTTGATAATACATTTTTTTTTTAAAAATTTAATAAAGAAAATTTTATTTTTGCATGATTTACATCAGAGTATTGAAGATCTATATAGCATAGGTGCTAATTGGATTCAGTGTATTCCGGTGTTAGACACCTCTTGATGTCTGACATCTGTACAACATATATCGGATAATTCATACATGTATATTTCAGTGTTGATTTCCAAAGTTATTGACACTAGCTATGTCGATGTTTCTTTGTTGTTTTCGTTGTCGGCGTTAGAGTTTGTGTTTAACTATTGAAACTTTTATGTTCTAACTCATTTTATTAGATTTCTTGAGATCATTTTAACTTTACTATTTCTTCTTTCATTTTATACAGTAAACTACAATGTAATGCTTTTTTTCTTATTGTTTATGCTCAAGTGAATTACATTTTATTTTCGTATTGTCTGGTTCTGTAGTTGTTTTTTTCCTTTCCAATTTTTTAATTTGTGTTGTTAGATGTTTTCTATTTTGCAGTTTGCCTAATGTCAACCAATTTTTTATACAATTTTAAGGAGTTTACAGTGGAATTATAATTTCCGCCCTTGATTGTAAGTGTATTTGTCATCATTTAAGTTACCAATTAAGTGATGTGAGAGTTGGTTTGCATAACTTTCTGATTAACATGTTCCTTCAAGGAGTTGGCTGTGTGTTTCCTTATGTGATGCATTTTTTTTTCTTCAAAAATGGTCCTGTTTCTATCTTCCCCTATCTTTTTGTGTGAAAAAAGAGGAGATATGCTGCAATGGTGATGGTAATGCAGGACGGTAACGAAACCACGCGTAGAATGTTATATGGTGTAACATATGTTGTGATCTTTGTCACGGCGAAGTGATGAACAAAAAAGAAGCCAGTCACGTTGTGTGCAACATGGACTAACACGACAGAAAATGAAACGACCCCTGCCGGAGGAAACTGAATGGCTGTAAGGGAATCAATGTTAGTAATTATGCTTTTGTTTAAGATTTGGACACATCAATGGCCATGTCTTCTTCTACAAAAATCACTCTTTTTCTCTTCGCGGTCAATTTATCTTCTTTCATCGTAAACTTTGATTTGTGTTTTATAGTTTTCCAAATAAAAAATAGCAAACAACAATTCAAAAGCCATAGGTAATTTATTTAAGTTTTTGTCTTGAGAAATGATATCAAAGTTTGATGGGGTATATGTATGTCTTACACAGAGCTAAAGAGGTACAAAACAAAAGTGTACAAACAAATAAGATAATTCATCTTAATTTGCATTTTCATACGGAGCAAGAAGTAGAGGAAAATATTGGTTAAAAAATAAAAGTAATAAAGCAGCAGAGGAAAAGAAAGTACAATTTGTTTTAAAAAAAAAATTGTTTTACTTCTATTTTTTCCCGTTTTTTTTTAAGCCTTCATATCACATTGACCATCTTTACGGCAGAATTAAAAAAAACAGTCTCTACATTATTGGTTGATATTTTTGTACTCTATTATTATTTTTGTACATCCACAAACTAAGAGTGATTATCTATTATAAAAATAGAGATTATCAGATTCCATACAGAAACATACATGTTAGCTTAAAAAAACGATAGATAAACACTTATTTTTGTTCATATATATTTGTGAAGAGTCGATTTTTACTCCTTTTTTCTTTTGGTTTGTTGATTGTGACGTATGTATACTGGAAATGAAAAAACGTGATCATTTACAAAATGTACAGACTACAATAGAATGGATTGAAGTCATGCGTGCATATGAAGCCAAATAAAGAGTGGAGCAATATGAGAGATTTAAACTAATAACTCAAACCTGAACATGTGAGTAGTAACCATAGTGAGAAAAATCGTGTGATAAGCAAATGGAGGGAAGGGATGAGAAGAAGAGAGTAATGAAAATGGTAAAAAGAAATAGTGGGGACCTTGGAGGCCATCGTCCTCCGACGGTCTAAATGCAAACTTCCATGACAGCCACACGAGATGATGGAAAGAGTAGAGTTGCACCTAAGGTCGAGACAAGGGTTTGCTTATTATTTTCAATGCAACTTCATGCGATTGAATGGTGCCACAATATTTACTTTATTCTCAAAACATAAAAGTTATATTCATCTACTTTCAAACATATTTCTTTAGTTAATATTAATTCTATTTCTAACTTTTTTTCCTCTTCCTTTAATTTGTGAAATAGTGAGAGTGAGATGTCCATTAAATTTATCATTGAGTTCTTATAATTAATGAAATATTTATTATTCAATAATATTAATTCTATTTCAAACTTTTTTTTCCCCTTCCTTTAATTTGTGAAATAGTGAGAGTGAGATGTCCATTAAATTTATCATTGAGTTCTTATAATTAATGAAATATTTATTATTCAATATGTGTGAAATATATATGCCTTAGTGTAGTAGAAATATGTGTGAATTATATATGCGTTAGCGCAATAGAAAAAGTGAACAGACGGGCAGGATGCTAGTATGTAATAATACGAAAACCCTCAAATCAAATGAAACATTCAACATCAGAAATAAGACATGATGGGTATGATGAACGAAGCTGATGAATGAAAACAACATAAGCACATGATTTTAGGGTTAAACGAATATGGCGATCAAGGAAAGAAAATGATAACGCAATAGTGAAAAACGACCACAAGCGTACTTACCTAGTTAAATCGTAACTTGTCTTTTAGTTCAATCCTTGTAACAGTGATCGACGGTATAGAATCTTAGGTTTTTAGTTAGGAAGATGATGGTTGTGGTTTTAGCGCGAAGTAGAAGATGAAGAAGAGATGGAAGACTTTGTTGAAATGAAAAAAAAATGAGAAAATTGTTAAAGTGGGTAAGTGAAAGTTTTTCTAACCTAATAGTGTTTTCTTTTAAGTCTCCATTTTTCCATGTTTTATCATTAATTTTAAAACATGGGGTTAGTGTTATTGATATCTTTAAACAAATGATTGGAAAAACAAAACAAAACCAAAATAAAACTAACATTTCTATAATAATTTGTAGGGAAAACAGATTCTGTAAAGTTACCAAATAGACAAATTTCTTACCTCCATATTGAATCAACAGTAGGCTGTGGTTTAGCAACTATAACACAACCCTCACTAGAATCCATTTCGACTTCTTCTAAATCTGCCATCTCGCTATCAAGATGATCTATGCCTATTACCTCTGCTTCACAATCCTCACAAAACCAAATAACTGGATCTCCAAAAATCACAGGTCCGTCTAAACAGTACCTGAAAAAGTGTATAAGGGTAAAAGCTAAGGTATTTAATAACGTGAAACTACAATTTTATATAATGCAATGCCTCTTGTTTAGAAAAATATGATTGAAAAAATATAGCATACTAAAATCTCTATGCTTCAGAAGAACACTGATACTTTTCTGATACGTAACAGTGGCGTAAGTCCATGGTATTATTATAGTAATGTGCATCCTAATCATATTTTAAAATTCAAAAGAAATTCAGAAGCATCCTACTTCAGCGTGACAAAAACCTGCTAAAAAATAATTTCTCGTGCGTAATTGGATAAGACGATTTCGATCATGTTCGCTCAAGATCTAATAAAATTCTTTCCTATTAACGGTCTTTCAACTAACTATTTCAAGCACCTCTCAATCAGTATTTACAAATCAAACTCAAACTGTGTTATGGTGAGTGAATAGTATAGAAGTGTAACCAGAATACTACAACAGTCACAATGCAACTCACAGTAACCACACTTGTTATAACAATCACAAACTTCTAATAGAAACAGAAGTGGATGCATGTAAAGCAAAGTAAAATGGCTAAAATTTGTTATAGGTCATCTGATCTTAATCTACTCGTCCACGAAAAATCTGACTTTAATTTTTATTATTTTTTTTTTTAAGCAAAAGATGGGATGCAGAGGGGTCTCCTGCTCCAGAACCCAAATCATATATTAAACGAAAGAAAAGGAAAGTACAAAGAAGAGAGGGGACAAAAACCAAAACCCTCCTTAAAGCAAAAGAAAACCAAAACAAATTGAAAGCAAAAGAGCAAACTAATGAGGCGAACGACTCAAGGCACCCACCTAGTTTATTATATTTTAAACTACATAATTTAAATCTAGACCGTATAATCTTGATCAAACGACTATCAATGTCCGATGATGTGAAATTGTTGAAATATTGATGGAAGGGAGTCGTGATCCGAAGTACCTATGCAGTGCATAATCTTTACATTTGAAACAATATATCAACGCCTCTTCAAAGCCTATTTCACCACACGTAAGACAAACAGGTACCTGCAACAAGTAGGCAAAATTTTAGTGCGATGATTCATACAATTTGTATCATAACATTTATTTTAGTATGTAGAAGAGCACACATTTACCATTGTTTGTGTGAGTTAGGAAAAGTGGAAACACAGTGCTACTCCCTCTTTTTCAATTTGGGATCATTTTAGTTCGATGATTCTCTAGCCTTTGGAAAACAATACGGTAGTAATGTGCATCTATTTTAAATACTTATTACCTTTTTCTTCTTCTTCTTTGAAATACATCTTCAGAACCAAAAGAGATGAGAAGGCTTTTTTTTTCTTGAAAGGAGAAATTTAGAAGCATGAGTGTAATGATAACAACCTGCTAAAATCATACTCCTCATTCGTAGTTAATACTTGGGATATGCATGCTACTACACGGCTAGTGTGAATTGGAAACATAAAACATTAAAAGTTGGCGTGATATTCAATGAAACTAGTGAAGATCAAAAGATTTTATCAAAAGATCTCAAATGACGGTTTAAATGATAATTAACAAAATGATTAATAATCCTCTAAAAAATACAAAATGATTAGTAATGTTGAAAATATTTTAAAGGAGTATCATTTATTAAAATGTCTTTGTTTATTGTAGTTGGTGAATTAGTTATAGATTATTAAAATGCGATAGATATGTATTTTTGGGTTAATAGGTCTTTACCCCCTGTAATATAGGTCATTTCTAGTTTTCCCTCCTGTAAAATATTTTTTTTGATTTACCCCCTTTAAAAAAAAAAATTGTTTTGAAACAAAAACCAATTTTATTTTATTTTTCAAGAAATTTTTCGTTTTTGTTTGGCTTATTAAGGGGGTAAATCAAAACAAAAATATTTTACAGGGGGTAAATAAAAAAAAATATTTTACAGGGGGAAAACCAGAAATGACCTATATTACAGGGGGTAAAGACCTATTAACCTTATATTTTTTTAAAGACCGGAAATGTTAACCAATGCCTCCATAACACTAGTTAAGGCCTTTAAAAGAAAACTTATCATGAAAATATGTGTAATTAATGTATCGAAAATCAAAATATTTGACTTTTTTATAAAATTATTTATTCTTTTAGAATCCTTAGAGAGTGTCCGGTGTAACAACTTGTTCTTCGCTAGATTTATTTTATTATTTATTTATCTGTGTATATGTGTGCTTGTTTGTATTAATTGTCTCGGTGTGCATTTTGGTTGGGATTAGTGAAATTTGGCGTTAGAAGGGTATTTTGATCTTTTTGTGAGAAGAGGTAAATTAGTAATTACACTGTGAGAATTATTTTTAGTGTGTTAAGTGGGAATGATATTTTTACCAAGTTACTAGTGTGTTGTGGTAATTAGTAAAGAGCCGGTAACTGTTCGATAACTTTTAACCGTAAGTGAGTAGAAACTTTGTAGATTACTGCTCTTCGCCCTGCACTTTTCGCTCGCATCCAACTGAAAAGACATTAATGCCCCTGCGTGAGTTAAGTCACGCACCACTGACATATGCGCAAGTTAACTCATGTATCTTGGATGGTGGTTAGAACTGAAGAACACACGTCTTTTGAACGGTGTTCAATGCAATTTAATTAATTTTGCACGTTTTTGTTAAGTTTTTTCACGTTTTTTGACTATATTTATGGTAGATTTAACCTATGTTACAGCGTATTGAATAAAGTAAATAAATGAATTAGAATAAATTCAGCATGAATTCGAATAAAAATTGCGTGTTGAATAAATTCGAATAAATTTACGTATTAAAAAAAGACCTAATTAAACTCAACGTGAATTCGAATAAAATTGCGTATTGAATAAATTTAAATAAAAGTTACATTACATTATATAGACGAGTCATTACATTACATTCGGGAATGTACCTTCTAACTACAACAATTATCTTGCCTCTGAATGGGGTAAATTCAAACTTGCTAAGTAGCAGGACTCCAGCATTCGACCGATATTTCTATTGTTCCATTCAAAAGATTAAATTCTTGTTAGGCTTGGTTAAATGACGGTATTCAAGTGTCAAAAGAATGAGGTTCATTCCTTGACACTTCAATACATTCATTTAAACCCGCCTAACAAGAATTTAATCTTTTGAATGGAACAATAGAAATGTCAGTCGAATGTCGGAGTCCTGCCGTTTAACCAGTTTGAATTACCCCGTCCAGAAAAAGATAATTGTTGTAGTTGGAAGGTGCATTTCCTTCTTGATCACGATCTTCTGGCGGAATCAGACTGTTGATTATATCTTCAGTTGATCTCAGCAACGTTACCCGCATATCAATCCACTGGAACATGTTGTGCTCCCAAAACATGCTCTTCACGTTTTCGTCGTTCGTTAATTCCACCCAAGTGAACGATATTCTCCCCTCGTCGAGCGTTGGACGTTTATACCGAACGTATTTCACCATCTCTGTGTCTCTAGGGTTGACTTCTTGGTTGAATTCATTAAGTTGATCCTTGAGACCTCTTAACGTTACACCAAGGCACCGAACCTTCAACCTCTAAGGTTCTCCGCCGTTGAATTGTGCATGAACATCGATCCACCCCGCCATTGCTTCAAATCTACACAGTAAGAAACTAAAAACAATCAATGAAAAGCTCATTCAAACATTTCATCAAACACTTGGAGTGCAAATTATACATAAACCCTAAAACTCAAAATTATAACATTAACATGCAAACATCAAACCACAATTAAGCAACATAAGTCATTTACATGTAACATTGTATCATTTCTTGCAAGCAAGATCAAAATTTAAACAAACCCTAAATCTAAAAAAAAAACTACAACATACACATTCAAACACCTAAACATTTAAGTAACACAAGTCATTTTCATGTACACATTATATGATTTCTTGCTGTAAAAATCAAAATTTAAACAATCCCTAAATCTAAAAAATTTCTAATTTAAAAGAAAAAATTTAACATATAAACATAAAAGGTTAATGGTGTTTGATTATGAAGACTTACTTGTTATTGGAGTGTTGTTTGATTTGAACTTGAAGAAATTTTTGGTTTGGATGATTTGAGAGAGATTTTTTGAGATTTTAGTTGAGAAATTAGGTGTTATGTCTTCTTTAAGACATCACGTAGCGTGAGTTAACTAGCGCGGCGCAAGTTAACTCACGCAGCGTTAGTTAACTGGCGTAACGATTAACACTTGCGCTACTTAACTAACACATGGCATTTTGGGCATGGTTGCAGGGTGCGAGTGTTTTGTGTTAGGGGAAGAGCAGAAAGCAACTTTGTAAATTGGTTAATGAGTGTTTTGAGCCCATTAAGACATTAAGAGGGTTAAGTCCAATTCTGTAGAGCCTGTATAAACTCTAGTCATTAGAGAAAATAGGATTTCACATTCATTTCATAAGTTTTTTAGAGAGGTAGAGAGAGAAGGTGATAGAGGAAGAGAAAAAGGGTTTTGAAGAGAGAAGAACTAGGAGAGCAAGAAGAGGGTAGAGATTCAAGGGATTGGAGCTAAAGTGAAGCATAAGCTAAGTTTGTGAAGATTTGAGGTAAGGGGGATAGTATTCTCTCATAATCTTTTGTATAATCTCTTTTCTACTTAAAACCCATAAGTGCTTATTTGTGAAAAGTGATTGTTGTGTGTAACACACCGTTTTCCCAACAATGTAAATAATACGTATAAATCAGAGTATTCAACGTAAAACGGAATGTCACACTACATTGAAGTACAAATAGAGTAAAGTTACTATTTATTAAAACAACTTTCTCAAAATTCAATTACATCATAGCGGAAAATTAACTCTTATTTCAACAACTTTGGCACTACGGCCTCAACATAAACAACTTAAGTGAAAATCTTAATTCAAATAGTTCGACAACATAGTTCATAAATAATATGTAACACTAGAAGACAAAACAAAACATCCCCATCCCGTTACGTATCAGAGTGACCCTAAGACAAAGCACGAGGGAGACAACTCACATAAGCAGCTAATCCTGGTTATCTGCACATTACCCACGTAGAGGCAACATTCAAACAGAAGGGGTGAGATTTCACATTCAATAATAATAAGCATATAATTCATCAACGCAATTTAACAACCTAAACATCAATAGTTAACAACAATAATAGTTCACATATACTTATTATCAATAATAGTTCACATATGCTTCATTTATTTCTACTTAGCATTTACAATCGACAACAACGACGACAATGCAACGACACAACAACAACTATGTAAAGACACAACGACAACTTGACTATGCAATATGCATGTGGTACCAATCAACGTGTTAGAGCATAAGCTCTCAATTCAACGTGTAGAGCAATGGCTCTTAAAGCAACGTGTGGAGCATCAACTCCTAAAAGAGCATAGACTCTCAAATCAACGTGTTTGAATGATTAACATTCACAGGGCATAAGCCCCAACTTTATGAGTATGCATGGACTCAACAACTTAATCAACAACAACGTCTGACATCGACGACTTGACGACATCAACAACAATAACAACAACAACAACGTACAGCTTCAACGACAAGGACGACAACGACAACAACAACAACATCAACAACAACGTACAACTTCAACGACAAGGACGACAACAACAACAACAACAACAACATCAACAACAACGTACAACTTCAACAACAATGACAACATCAACATTATAATCTCATAAATATAAATCGTTCAATTGCAACGTCATAAAATCATCATATCACTTCAACATATACATTCCATATCATAGTTCATCAACATATAAACATTCATGTAATAATTCATCATTTAATTGCAACATATGCATTCATATAGTAATCCATCACCATGTAAACATACCTTCATGTAATATTTCATCAACAAGTTATTCATATAATAGACCATCAATATGTACATTCATGTA
>Ga0315914_1001545_pt1 | contig 34580 bp, 17 predicted proteins | sample MpolenodulesMG_FD_203920 | JGI IMG/M metagenome (GOLD analysis project Ga0315914, IMG submission 203920) | Medicago polymorpha root nodule microbial communities from Los Angeles, California, United States - elongated nodules | ecosystem: Host-associated > Plants > Roots > Nodule | place: USA...
CCTATATTATATTACTTGAAGTTGTTTATTCTGACTTTTTATTTGCAAAAATCGCTACATTAGACTATAACATTACTTTGTTTTGGCAAAGTAATGACTTTGATTCCATATTCATTTTTGCTGATTTCCATATTCATTTTTGTTGATGCAATCTAAATGTTATTAATTTGCTTTTTTGATATTGTGCATGTCGATCACTCTCAATTTTCACTTAGTTTGATTCTTTCTGAGTTTATATGCAACTCTACAAGTAATAATATAACCAATTTGATATTTTATATATGAAACTCTACAAAACTCGTGCATCGCACGGGTTAGAGTCTAGTTTCCAATGAAAGAAGCAAAGCAACCAACATTTGAAGCTTTATTCTCCCTAAAAAAAAATTCACCACACAATGAAGGACCTAGAGATCCTTTTAAAAATACTATCAATACTACATTTGAACTAACCACAAAGAAAAACATTTCATTTTCAATCCATCTGAATTATAGACGGAGATTTTCTAGGATGACTTGTTGCTTGATGAAATTTAAGTATGGAAAACTCCTCTATAGTATTATGCACGTGACCATAGCAAAAATATCCAAATAACATTACTCATCTTGATTCCTCTAAAAACAAATTAATTATTCATCTTTTGAGTATAAAAATTAACTATGAAAAACTCCCCTATAATATTATGCGTGTGACAACTAAAGATATAGTTTATCTGCTATCAGTTATAAATTAACTTATCAACTATCTACTATAAGTTAGTTTATCAGCGATTCACAATATTTTATCAAACAAAGTCTTAATCCGCTATCTATTAGGCTTTAGCCCGCTAATGCCCTAATCGACATTATAGTACGCTACCACACTTCTAGGCTGATCCATAAGTTTCACATCCGCCTTGTTCCGCCGCAGTAATTCCAATGTTTTTTACTAACCAAACACCCTAGTTAGGCACCACTCTAAAAACTACATAGACACGAGAATGCAATTGATACGAGTGTGGCTACAAATTTTGAGGATAAAAATAGACCGAACGGGTTTATTTGGGTACAAAGCATGGTCCAATTCTGGACCTAACTGTAAGTCTGATGTGGATTCACTGCATTGTCCTTTCTTTTTCCCTTCTAGCTTAAACGGTGCTGTCAAAAAAACCACGACCAAAAACACAAAGACAACGAGGCAAAAACGGATAAAAGCCTCATTTGTCTTGCATGCACCTCTCTCTCTCTCTGCATGGACAATGGTCCCCTACTATACCTTACGCAACCTAATTCACTCACTCTCCTTCAACCCTTTTCATTTAACTTTAATCTTTGTATCCATTATTATTCCCCTTCAACTACCTATAAGTAACTCTTTAATATAGCTCCCCTAAACTTGTAATATAAATAATGCTGCTACATATATATAATTCCAACTATATACTATTAAACACTCGTTACTAGCTAGCTCATTTAAATAATTTAGTAATCTAGTATATCTAATAAAATTCAATTATTCTCTTCAACTACGTACCTATGATATTTAATAGCCTCCCAAAGTTGTGAATAATGCTACTACATAATTCCAACTATACATTAAACACTGGTTACTCATATTAATAATCTAGTAATGTATAGTATGTAATAAAATTCAGTAAGACAAATACATATAGGGTGTGCAAATTGTATAGCATAGGTACAGAAAAAGGAAAGCCTATTTTTGCCTTACATATTATAGACCTCACAGAACTCTGATCATATATTAAAGCCAAACCATTGTTATTAATTATCATGACTTTAAAGCTTCGAGAACTGTGATAAGAAGATATATTGTGTTCTTTCTTACTTTCTTATATTCTTATATATATATACAATATCATATGCTTCCTTAGTTTTTTCCCTAAACACAAGGAAGAAAACACAGGTTATCAGGCTTTGTTGTTCAGCTTTTTTGTTTCCTTCATTCCTATTTTCATATTTTTTCCTGTTCAGTTGGAGCATAATTTCAGGATCTTGTTCTTTCTTTCTCCTTGCTACAATCCGTGTTCTTACAAAACAACTCTGCTCTTATCTTGTTTTATTTTTTCACTAAGAGAGAAATATGCTTATATCATAACAAGTACTTGAATTATAGTCAAGAATCTCAAACTTGTGCTTGGATATTGATAATCCTATTTTTCACTCAATAGCATCATAATGAAGTGTATTAAGGCTATTATTAGTAGTGTGATTTTTGTTATGTTCATTATCTCTATGAATGAAAAATGCTATGGACAAGAAGAAGACCCTTCTGTTGTTTCTCCAATGGAGAGAGCAGAACAAGAAGCTCTGTATTCAACCATTCAAGGCTTTGTTGGTAATTCATGGAATGGCTCAGATCTCTATCCAGATCCTTGTGGTTCAACTTCTATTGAGGTACATTTTCTTTTCACCTACACGTACTGTAAATAGTCCAATCAAACACCTTTTTACTGTGCTAGAAATCATGTTTGGAAACAGTTCCAAGTTTATGAGTTTTTGATGTAATAGTATTTTAACTATAGTATATTTTTAGTTAATGACTTGCAGAAACTTTTTTCAGCATTAAACAAACTCCCTTATTCTTTTGTTGTTAAAGATTTTAGTGTTATTATTTAGTTCATAAGTGAGGCTTTGGACTTAATTTTGTTAGTGAATTTCTTAGGTGAACCTTATCTTTCTTACATTCTGATTAATTACAATAAAAAAATTAAGTAAATACACATTTTTAGTCCTTGAAATTGTGCTAGTCCATAATGTTAGCCCCTTGCATGTCAATTATTTCTTAGTAATTGTCCTTGTTCCTATCTTCAATGATTACATGTCATTTAAACCATTTAGCAGAAATTTCAGAACTTTATCAATTCAATATATGAAATTATAATATTTTTTTCAGAACATGATGTTCAATTATTTGTTATGTTATTTTCTGCTGCAGGGAGTTTCTTGTGATATCTTCAATGGACTTTGGTATGTAACAGTAATCAACATTGGACCTATTCATGAAAATTCTCTTTCTTGTGCTAATGAAAAATTGGAATTTAAACCAGAACTATTTCAGCTCAAGCACCTTAAAGCTATATCATTCTTCAACTGTTTTCAATCACCAAATAAGCTTCCAGTTTCAATTCCTACTGGAAACTGGGAGAAACTTGCTGAAAGCTTAGAATCAATAGAGTTTAGATCAAATCCAGGTCTCATTGGTAACATTCCTTCAACTTTTGGTGTACTCAAGAATCTTCAATCATTAGTTTTGCTAGAAAATGGTTTAACAGGTAACATACCACAAGAAATTGGAAATCTTGTGAAATTGAAGAGACTTGTTCTTAGTGGAAACAATTTTAGTGGTAATATTCCAGATATATTTGGAGGATTAAGTGATTTATTAATCCTTGATTTAAGCAGAAATTCATTATCTGGAACATTGCCTTTGACACTTGGAAGGTTAATTTCAGTGTTGAAGCTTGATTTAAGTCACAATTTCTTGGAAGGGAAGTTACTTAATGAATTTGGTAATCTTAAGAATTTGACACTTATGGACTTAAGGAACAATAGATTATGTTGTGGATTGGTTTCATCTTTACAAGAGATGAATTCATTGGAAGAAATGGTTTTATCAAATAATCCATTAGGTGGTGATATAAGAACCTTAAAGTGGGAGAATCTTCAACATTTGGTGATATTGGAACTCTCTAACATGGAATTGATAGGTGAAATTCCTGAGTCTTTATCACAATTAAAGAAATTGAGATTTTTGGGACTTAGTGATAACAATCTTACAGGTAACTTATCACCAAAGCTAGAAACACTTCCTTCTCTCAATGCACTTTACTTAAGTGGAAATAATCTTAAAGGTGATCTTCAATTTTCAAAAGGCTTTTTTGGTAAATTGGGAAGACGTTTTGGGGCTTGGAGTAATCCTAAACTTTGCTATCCAGTTGAATTAATGTCAACAAACAATGTTCCATATGGTGTAAAACCATGTCACCAAGAGGAGATTCATTTGGTAAAATCAAATGCCAAAACTGAGGTGATCAATGGTGATATGAACCATAATTCCGATTTCATAACCTCTATGGGATTTTCTACTTGTGCTACTAATGGTTTCTGGTGGATTTTTATGATTTTGGGTCTAGTACTTAATTCTTATATAGTTTTTTAATCATGAAAAATGTAACTTGGCTCTTAACCTTTAATTTAGGTGTTACATTACAACAAGTTGTATGTCTTTTATATTTTGTTCTAACATAATCTAATAGTCTTGTCAATTTGTTAATTATCTGTGTAATATTATTTATTTCCAATTTCATGCATGATTTTGTCATTCTCAATTTTTTACATAGTACTGAATTTACCTATGGTCAACAAGAAAGTATGAGGGACCCCCTCTCTAATGGAATGAATATGAGAGTAACGCCAAAGACAATTACGTAATTTTTGCAGACAATTCTGCACAACTGCACTGATATCTGGTTGAAAATCATATACACATGGGGACTGTAATGTAATCTGTGTAACTATTGTACTACTACACAATATTAAACCACTTGGTCTTTGGAGTATTTTTTTTGCCTATGTTAATTCTTGCAAATTGAGACCTTACTCATTTTAATTAATTTGTGCTTTCATAGGATGTAACTGCATAAAGCATAATAATAATATTCCAAAATTGAGTAGTTTTTTGAGGTGAGAATTGGGCATCTTCTAGTTGTACATATTGGCTAGTTGAGCTTTCAACTGCACATAGACAAGAAGAATCATCTGCACATTATATATTTTTACCTTTCCTGGATTTATTTATTTATTATTTATGTATTAATAGTAGTACTTTACACTTTATTTTTCTGTGAATATTTTTGTATTTTGCAATGTATTTTTTTGTTGAAGAAATAGGGAAATTAGAATGAGACTATAGCATTTTCATTTTTTGATTTTTAATGCAAGACGGTTATGACTTTAATATATGAAAGTGAAATGTGGAGGATTAAAGATAGTAGGCTTATAGGCCTGTTGGTACAGGGGAGGTGTCTAACTATGAATGTATATGGGTAGGCTGGTACATAGCATTTAATGGACCTTAGGATTAAAGAGGGTTATAATGGGTTTGTGGGTTCATTACAAAAGCTTGGTCTGGCATATGGCAGATCTGTGCCTCTCATTGTTCAAACTTGGTTTTCAAAGTTGTTTTCAAGGCATTAAACAATGTATAATAAGGGAGGAAAATTGAATGTTCTTCAATTTTACTTGTTGGAATTCTCTATTCTTGTTCCCCTCAAGGAAACTTTGGTCTCAATCTTATCACGTTTGTGGTTCCACGGCATCATTGGTTTGTGCTTTTTAATAAACGCATGGAATGAAAAAAAAAAAGGGAATGGATTTCTTTTCCTCAAGTTGTAATGTAATCTCAATTAGTATTTTTAATCATATTTGATATAGCTAAAACACAAATCATGCAATCTCCTATTGATCTATCCGATGAAGATCACAAATGTAGAATGGTGGTTCACGGTGCTCTAGTGTGGCAGATGTTGAGTCTTCATGGTGGAGGAGAAATGTGTATGTAGACACGTTATCACTTCAACATTCAAACCGGTATTTAAAAGAGGTAGTTATGTGCGAAATGTGGTGAAAGAGAAGTGTACCTTAAGGTGATGCTGACTCACCCTTATATAGATGATGAGGGTGCCTACCGTCACTGTGAGAAGCGGTGCGATCAAAAGTGTAGTTAGAGATGACATGAACGGCGAAGAAGAGGTCAGGGCATGCTCTTATAAATATTTTTTTTAATAAAAAAATGGTGTTTGGAAAGAGGGAACTTCTACTATATACTCATAAATACACACAAACAAACTTAAATAAATTAATCAAAAGTATTTTCATAAGAATTTTAAACAAATAGGCCTTAAATCACATTACTCCGCCAATCTGCGTATGTCCGCCCAGAATTTCTACTTGTATGATTTATAAATCACCTCCAAAGGACCAATCTTATTTTATTTTTCTATATAAACAAAAGACTAATTAGTACATAATTAAAATGACCAACACTTCAACTAAAAATTATTTTGCTTCTCACTAACCACAGCGACAAGACTACCACCAACAACGAAGCATGTTGTGTCACAATTTGATATATTTCTGTCATCTAAGATCATCTTCAATTGTTATTTTTAAGGAATTTACTTTGAGTTTTATGCACTGTCACAAGTGTTTCCCTCAACCGCAAATCATGAAAACTATTTTCAATAGAGGATTTTGAACATTTAAGACCCGATATCTATTAGGTACTCTGATTAGGGATAAACTTTTTTGGGGTCTTATATGACTCGAGGTCTCATTTAAGGACCCCAATGTTAAGTGGGATCCACACTTTTTTAATATTAACAAATTAAAATGTAATGATATAAAATTATTGATAGTTGATTAATGAGTCCCATTAAATAATTTGTGTGAGATGCTATGTTGGAGGAATTGCGTATTTATTATGTACTACTATTAAAAAATTATAAATTAGTTATGTGTACACGTGAAACTCATTTAAGTATTAAAAAATAATATGTGTCTCCGTATGAACTCTCTTATACAACTTATTTACATTCGATTCCGATGATAAATAAATCTGCACTTCTTAAGCAAACCATAATTTTTGTGAAAAAAAGAGTAACCCACACTTTTAAAATAAGCTACTTTAACAAAATTTATACAACTCATTTTGCTAACTCAAGTTCCTCTAACTGGAGATGCTTTTAAAATTATCCCATTATGCAGAAAATGTGATGTTTTTAAAATTATCCCATTATGCAGAAAATGTTGTACTCCATCAAAATGAAATGCTCAACAAAACCAAAACCGGTGACATATAATGAATATTGAACACCAAACTAAATAGTCAAATACGAACGTGGTTTGAACAAGTGATTATTCACCCTCTCTGAAAAAAGAGTGATTTATCATCTATTATTTTCACATGATAGAACAAGTGATTTCACCATGTGAAAAATAATGGGTGGTAAATTAGAGGTGTAAAAAAACAAAATAAAAAAACAAACATTTTGGATGATGATTTACGTACTTACCTATGAAATTCCACCAAATGAGCATCGAGAAAGTGATATGAAATAATGAGTGGTAATAAAAAATCCCAAAAATAATAATAATGATTCTTATTATTTATGAATGGAACAGCAAATTGACTTTTCGAAGTATAAATAAATCTAAAGGGTCGTATTCATGTTTAAAATTCTTGAGATTTTCTTGTCTTTTATTGTAGCATTGTTAGCTATGTAGGCATCTAAAGAGCATGAATTGGGTCCATGTGTTGAGTCGTGCTCAATTGTGGTTGCCAGAGCCAATATTAAATGCCACCATTCTCTTTGAGTTCCTGATGATCTTCTATGTAAGACTCAGTCTGTAACGAACAGAAAGCAATATGATATATATGTCACATGCTGCTTGCAGTATTACATATCAAATTTCAAATACAAGGAAAAAGACATGTTAGTTCAAGTTGGTTACAAACATGAACATTAAGTTAGAAATGTGGACATTTGGTTTTCTAAGGACTAACATTTTCTTTTCATGTAACACACTTGAGAAAACGTTGGTCGTCACGAACAGAGAAGTGTCATGGTTCTAAGCTGTATTGGAACTGAACCACATTAACGGTTTCAGTTCAGTTTTTAAAACCACTTTAAAAAAAAAAACTGTTTTATTTTTTAAAAACAATTCAATTTAAGTTTAAAACCGGTTCAGAACCAGTTTAATAAATAGATAATTTATATTAATTTTTAATTAAATAGTTTAATATATAAATAATTTAAATGAATAATATAATTATAAAACAACTTATTACAATCTCTTTTTAAAAAGCAGCTTATTTATGCAAAACAACTTATTATGATTTCTTTTTCAAAAACAGCTTATTTATACAAAACAACTTATTAGGGTCTCTTTTTTTTTATATATAAAAAATAGCTTATTCAAAACAACTTATTTATGAAAAACAACTTATTAGGATCTCTTTTTCAAAAACAACTTATTCAAAATAACTTATTTATGGAAAACAGCTTATTAGGATCTCTTTTTTCAAAAACAACTTATTTATGCAAAACAGCTTATTAGGATCTCTTTTTATAAAAAAAAATAGCTTATTTGAAACAACTTATTTATGAAAAACAACTTATTAGGATCTCTTTTTTCAAAAACTGCTTATTTGAAACAACTTATTTATGCAAAACAACTTATGAGGATCTATTTTTAAATAACAGCTTATTCGAAACAACTTATTTATGGAAAACAATTTATTAGGATCTCTTTTTTCAAAAACAGCTTATTCGAAACAACTTATTTATGCAAAACAGCTTGCTAGGATCTCTTTTTATAAAAAAAAGCTTATCCAAATCAACTTATTTATGGAAAACAACTTATTAGGATCTCTTTTTCAAAAACAGCTTATTTGAAACAGCTTATTTATGCAAAACAGCTTATTAGGATCTCTTTTTCAAAAACATTGTATTCGAAACAACTTATTAATGGAAAACAACTTATTAGGATTTCTTTTTTCAAAAACAACTTATTCGAATAAGTTGTTTTCCATAAATAAGTTGTTTCGAATAAGTTGCACCAAAATATAAATTTAGGCTATGTGTTGGATTGATGGAATATGGTAGAATGGAATGAAGTGAAGTGGTAAGTAATTCAATTCCGTTGTTTGGATTTGCAAAAAATGAATGGAATGAAATAAAACATAATGGAATCCATTCCATCAAATCCTTCAATTTTCCCATTCCCCCCAATTTGGGGTGTATGCAATGGAATGGAACTTCATTATTAAAATATTACCAATTTACCCTTATTTTAATTTTATCATTGTAATGCATCTTGTTTCTCTGAAATACACCGAGCTTAACTTGCTTCTCTGTTACCCAACCTGTGTGTCTTCTCTTGCGCCACTATTTTACATCTATTTCGCATATATACTATTTCCTTACCATTATAAGTTGAGATTTTTTTCCAGTTATTTTCCGTATAGTTTTTTTTGAACAGGTTTTGCGGTTTTGCGTTTAGTTTTGATTTTAGTTGTTTTGCGTTTTTTTTGTGGTGGCTGAGGTTTGAACTCTGGACCTTATATCTATTATATATTGTCATTACCAATTAAGCCATGCTCACGAGGACAGTTGTGTTGCCTTTAAAAAGAAAGACACTTGACACAATAAAAACATAAATAAATAAATAAAGAAGACATTCGTGTTCTTTATTCAGATACTATTATTTGTATTTAGAGTTTCGAATTACCACATTTTCATAAGAATATGGTTGGCATGTTAAATTGAATTTGGATCCTCCACAAGCTCTTGAGTTGGTAGTTAGAATGCTGAAGGTTTTTTTTTAGTAATAATATGCTTTTCATTTGTTTAAAAAATAATAGAATAAAAATATTTATATAATATTTTTTAAATAAGGTTAAAAATGAAATAAAAAAGTCATAATGTATTATGTTCCGTTCACATCCTAAACAATGGAATGGAAAAATTATTCCACCTCTTCATATGATACCCAAACAATGGAGTGAAATATTTATTCCATTCCATTATGTTCCACTCCGCTCCACTCTATTCCATCAATTCAAAGAGAACCTTAGGGGTTAAGAAAATGGCAAATTATATGGTACATCCAACAATTTGAGTGTACCGGTACAACAAATTATTAAATTAATAATTAAACGACTTGTTTTTTTGAAGAAAAAGAACTGTTTTCTATCATTGACAATTACAATAATTGAATCGTATTTACCAAAAGCGTCGACGAAATAAAATTTACTTTTTTTGAATTTTTGTTATATATAAAAAAGAATATTGATTATTTTTTATGAGAAAATGTTAAAAATTTAATATAATTCTTATAAACAATGAAATGATGATTTTTTCTTATAAAATGATGTTTTCTAAAATATTAAATATTAATAAATAACTCTTTATTTCATAAAATAATCGTTAATTATAAATTTGGTGCAGCTCAATTGATGAGTTGCCCAATCCTTTAAGAGCGTTACTATATGAAGCGACAGATTTGTTCAGAATTTTTCAAGAACTAACACGCGTCTTCTTCTTACAGGAGAGTCAAAATTTCAACTCCAACTGGGTGGAAAAAACAGTAGGTTGTTTGTATGCATGTTGCCTGTCGTGATGCTTTCTTGAATACTTATGTCGCGATCTATATCTTTATCCATCCTTTAAACTCATAAATTTATGAGAAATGATACTTATAGCGAAAAAGTGGATCATAAAGCACACCACGATGCTTCACAAAGCACACCATAATGCTATTTTCCTTATTAGCATGCTCCACCTTTTGTATTTTATCACCCATAATTTCAATCAAGCAAAAGATCCAACTAGTTAAATCAATTCATGGAATTTCGGGATGTTTTTTCTTGCGATAAATAGCACAATTCTAAATTTATATGTTCAAGTTTTAGAGACCAGATTTTTTCCTAAATTTTAAACCCAACATAAGTTTACAAAATTATTACTGGACTCTTAAGCTCAAATGCATAAAATATGCGGTGACGACGCCTTTCTCTTAACTCTTTAAACACCATTTTTATCTCCTGGTTCCCTTCAATACCTCTAATTCCTTCAATATATCATTATCTTGTTCCCTTCCATTACCTCTAAGTTTACGGTAAAATAAGTGGAGAGCAACAAATGTGAATTGAAACGGCAAAGCGATTAAGTCAAAAAAGGTGTAACAAGCCATTCGTGATAATTCACGATTCTTTTGTTCGTAGCATAGCTCTAGAGAAAAACATACACGCCCGGTCTAGGACAATTTGGTAGCGTAATTAATGTGTCTATTTTACTTGGTATAATATTAAATTATCATTTATCTATAATATTTAATATTGACTTTTTCATATTTCAAGTAAGTTAATAGTATTAATTAAAGTCATATTTAAAAAATAAAATAAAAAAAGGTATCGTGACGTTTTCCAAAATTGATCTTTTGGGGACAAAAACTAATTGATTATATGAGATACACTTCTCATGAATAATTTTCAGTCTCTTTGTTAACTTCTTAACAACCAATGTACAGATAGATGACATTATTAGTAGCAATAGGACACTAACCTTTCATAGACAATTGTTCATCATAAATGCAATGTTGGTCAAATTAAGAGTAAAGGGGAAGTTACTGGTCTCTAGCCCAGCACAACATTCATGAAATATTTCCACACCATACAGAGGCCAAAAGTGTTAGATAAAAATACGGCTTAAAACCATCTGGGTCAAAACACTTATGTTGGAGCTAATGTATCTTAGCACGTTGGTGTCAAAAGACATCATCTTAAACAAGAAAGTGAGACATATGTTTTTTTTATACACAGATGTTAGCTTAAAGCAAGGAAATAATTGACATTAATACGATTAACACTGGTTTGAATCTAATCAAATTTTTTCCTACATTTATCAATTTCTTTCTTCAGATGCTGACCTTGTTTTTATTTTTATGGTGCTACAGTGTAAGATCAATTTCTTTCCTATTATCACAACTTGTTGACCATAAGAACGTCACTGATCGCAAACAAAATCATGAGTCCAGGTTGTGTGTGCCCGGCTGTGGCTCTGAGGAACTCTTCACATTTTTTTTTACATTATCATTTTTTTGGTTCAGCTTGACATCATATCTCCAGGTGGTTGGGAATATTGACTGTATCTCCCTTAAGTGTGGGGGATCATTTTAATCAATTCATTTTTGTTGGTGGAGTCGCTAAGGCCCGCTTATCAATTCTTCAGGTTTTTTGGTTTGTATCTGCGTGGAAAATTTGGAAAGAAAGAAATAACATATTATTCAAAGGCAAAGAATGCACAATTGTTCAGATGGTTGACAAAATTAAGTCGCTCACTTTCATGTGGTTGAAAGCGAAGTTTCCTTCTCTTCCTTTTAACTACCATGGTTGGTGGCTTAGTCCTTACACCATTTTGGACATTGGGTAAAAGTTATTTGCTTTCTTTTGTATTACTTTTTTTGTTTATTGTTGTAAATATTGTTGTGACTCTGGTATTCTTCTCTGGCATACCTTATGCTAGAGATGATCTTTTGCCGTGGTAATATATCTCATTTTAGCATTTTAAAAAAAAAAACTAAAACTCAAGACATATTTCAATTCCTCAGTTTTATTCAAAGTTGTCAAAGTTTTAATAAAAAAATAAAACATTCCACTAATAAACTTAGACAAGTGGTCCTCGTGAACATAACTCAGTTGACAGAGATATGCATTGTTATATGCAGGGGTCGCAGTTCGAATTTCGGACATTCCACTTATTCACCTTGGTGAATTTTATCCACTAAGGAAAAAAAAAACTTAGACGAGAGGTACTATAATTTTATCATGCGCAGGCCATCCATCGACACTTCCAACCAATTATACTCATAATCGCAGTTAAGAAAAAAATATTTTTTTTTTCTAAGGAGAGAAAAAATTATACTTATAAGTCATAAGAAGAAAAAAAGAGAATATAAAGTTAGGATTAGGTAGCGGTAGCGTATATGGTATCATAGTTAGCTACTGAAATTAGTGTTGACAAGTTGAGTGTACAGTGACCAGTTAGTTTAGTAGGTCCCAAAAATGCTTGTTTTCTTATAAGATCGTCACACAGAAATTAAAAGATACACATCAAAATAATTGTTATACTTTTTTTTCCAAAGGAATATTTATTTAGTTGGTAAGTTTGGTTTGTACACCATAAGAACCGGAGGTCAACTTTCAGTATCAATGTTTAAATTTGTTGGTGGACAATTAGTAAATATACATGTAAATGTTCTTTGAGCTTGAGAGATGTTTGATCTTAGTAAGTTCCTTTAATTATTTTTCGGTTACAATGCAAACAGAAAGAAAAAGAGGGAAAAGAAAAAAAAACGAAAAACAAAAAACAACTGTTTAGAATAAAATGTTTCAGCTTCGTCCATCTTAAGGAGACGCAAGAGATCTACTCAAGGGGAGACATAAAAGAGCAACTCATTATACGAAGAGGCTCTTAGCTTGACTATAAAATCCACACAGTGATTACCCTCTGTAATAGAGTGACTAACAATTACATTACTCTAACCAAATAACCCAATCAAATCCTTCATATCTTGAATCAAGACCGCATAAACATGAAACCTCATTGCTGGACGAGGAGGTTGATGCAATGCAAGGAGTTGGTGTAGCAAACAAACTCAATGATATCTAATATTTTTACCAAGATAAGACCTTGGTAGATAGCGTATAGATCAACATACAAGATGTTAATGAATCATTTATATAATCGAAAAAATCTGATAAATAAAATCCTGCATTGTTACGAATGATTACACCAAAACCAGCTCTCATATAAACTTTTTTTATTATAAAAATGTCAATGAATCATTTATTTAATCGAAAAAATCTGATAAATAAAATCCTGCATTGTTATGAATGATTACACCAAAGCCAGCTCTCATATAAACTCATAAACTTTTTTTATTATAAAAATAATCATATTTATTTGTTTTCCTTTTCGATAAAAAAACAAATGGATTTTATGTTGAAAGAACAAGCTAAACCATATTTTGGCTTTCCAAAATAATGATGTCCCATCATTAATCATGATTGCTGGCAACTCGACTATTGTGAAGTGGGTTCTCAACAAAAATGCAATGACCTCATGATTCGCAAAATTTTTCTTTCCTTACACAAAAAAATGTTAAGCACTCCAACATTGGTTTTTCTACAAATAAATAATTAAACTATTATTTTTAGGTTATCTTTGAAGAACTGTGGCTAATTTATCCAACAACCAATAAAAATTTACCACAAAAGTAAATTTACATATGAATAAGTTTCATCAGTTGTTGGATAATTACTCACAATTATTTAAAGATAACATTTTTTTAGAGGACTTCAAAGGTAACATAGTTCTTACCTTAAATAGATATCACATCTCTTCAACTATTCTATGCCAAATAATCCCTTGAACTATTTGTCAAAAAATAATATTTTATACTAATATATTGCACCAACATATTTTATACTAATATTTTATACTAACTATTTGGTTTTCATGATTGATGGAGGCACCCACTTCTTTGTATGGATGTCATGTAACCTTGTTATTTTGTTTTCTGTTGGTGGCGGCAACCTTTTGTTAGGTGTCCTGTATTTGTAACAGATTGTGTGTTTCAGCACTTTTAGCACACCTTGTGCGGGATGAATCACTTCTCATTTGAGCAATATAATCTATTTTGATTTGTTAAAAAAACAATATTCATTAACCTGGTGCAACAAAATTTCTATAAAAAAAAAAGAAGAAAACCTGGTGTAGCAAAAGTTCTCAAAATGGTATTGGCAAGGGGGGGAAAAAAATTCAAAAGGGTCACCAAGTTCTCAACATTATCTCACTAATTATTGCATAGAAATTGATTAATCACACCCTCCTTTTTCTACAATGCTTGCCGTGCTAAAACTCTACTCTATTTGTACAATAACAATGTTTCAGTACTGTTTGACATATGTGCACAAAGCATAATGGAACAAAACAACTTATTTTACTGCATTCTATTTACTTTCTTCACTTTTTTATAAAATCAAAGTACATTACTTTTTAAAATAAAAATAAAAATCTATGTTAGTGTGTTGTTCTATTTATAATATTGTAAATTCTTAAATACCCTAAAACTTAGTTTGATACTGGTATCTCATTTACAAAATTTATTCAAAATTTGATATTTTAAATGATTTAATGCAAAAATATGACTTGTCGATGAATAATTAGATAATTGATATATATTCAACGAAACTTCATTTAAACTAATGTGTTCGGACTATCTATTTAATTTCTTACAAAATTAGAAAGAACAAAGAAGATTGGGTCCACACCATCTGCATATTTATACACGCCATGTTGAAGTTATTGTACTAATTATAAACACCATTAATTTCCCAAATCGGTTAAATAGATATAAAAGTGAAAACTATCCTTCACCATATAGTAGTGACGGTGACAGCCCTTATCGAATTCTTAGGCTTTCAAGCATGTGCTAAAGTTTCCAAATTTCAATGTTTCACAATCACACGCTTTGGCATGTTTTATTATGAAATCATTCTTATTGACCAATAAATAAGACATTTTCATACACCTAAAGCAAATAAATTTGGTGCCCAAGTCCAAGCATAGCCATCACCAAGTACTTCTACCCCAATATTAAATATTTTCTATTGTATTTTTCAAACGTTGACATTGAAATTTCAATAGTCTCTTTTGCGTGTGTCTCAATTCTCTTGTTTAAATTTCCTACTTTTCATCTCAATCCCAATAACCTTACATTTTTCATTATTCCTCCATGCAACCCACATATGAAACCACTTTCTTAGTTTCTTCACATTGAAATTTTTTCCTCAAAAAGTAAAAAAGAACACAAAAACTCCAACATCTTTCTTAAACATCTTCCTATCAAACATCCTCATCCCTTCCCTATGGCTAACTCTCAATGCTCTAAATCCATGTATCTCTCATGTAAAACATTTTCTCTAACTCTTCTCCTTGTTTACTTGCTTTTTGTTGGTTCTTGCACTTCTACAAGGATGGGAATTACAACAATGAAGCTGAAGATGAATGAAAACACAGAACATCTAAGGCGAAAGCATAACCCGGGTTTGGTTTTCAACTTCTTCCCGAAAGGAATGCGAATACCACCTTCAGGTCCTTCAATGAGGCATAATTCAGAGGTGGATTCAACACCTAAGAATTAAGTTGGATAAGATGTCATCTTTTTGCATGATTAATTTAGTTTCTTCATTTTTTTCATCCTTTTCTTCAACTTTTTGGTTTTCAATGTTTGGAATTTGATACCAAGCTAAGGAGATTTAGATCCTTCAAATCTCCAAAAAGGGTCTGAATTTTTTTTGGCTCTATGATTCTAAATTATATATTGTACATAAAAGCATATATTAATAATATATTTACTGCATTTTTATGAATGAAAGGCTGTTGTCATCTTATTATCTATGAATCTAAGATCAGTTTGTCCAATTGATATCTTGTTTTTTCAATTTGATGATGATTAATTAATCCAAATGATTTATTTTCAATCTCAATTTGTTTATTTCATCTATACTATGCAACTAGCTTATTAGAAACATCAAATGTCAATTTTTCATTCAAATTGAGCATACCCCTCACTTGTTTTTCCCCACTCATGTCTAGTGTGATGTAATATTGACTTGATGTTGAGTGCACATAAATAAAAAAAGCCATTTTTTGGATCTTATCTCAGAACTGTTGCATAAAAAGGCAATAATGGAGTGCTAGCTCAATCACAAAGTCTACCAAGTTGCAGTTTAGAAAACTTTGCTGTCACACTTGTAATTAATCTAATGAGACAAGCTATGGCTATGGCTATGGCTGAAATCTTAATTTTGCGTCCATATTAAATAAAAAAATTAATTTATTTTAGGGCTGCACCTTGCATATTCATTCATTATTGTCAACTGTGCTTGGAATTATGTATCAATTTCAATGAATGTGAATCCCTCAAAGCAGGGGAATTATTAGAATATGTGCTTGAAATTGTATGTCAATTTCAATGGATGTAAATCCCTGAAAGCAAGGGAATTATTAGAATAAAGTCTATACTTTCTACAGTTGCACAAAGTTATTCTAAAAAGAAATCAAATTTCAAAATTGTCTTGTAATGAGACGTTTGCCACCTTGACTACTATATTCTAATGGAAACTTAGTCCCTAGCTGCATATATTAATGAAAACTAGAACGACGACCCTTACTGACGCATGGGTCATATTAAAAGTAAATACTAAAAAAAAAATCTAAAAACTTTTATAAGATGGCAATGAAATCATATAATAAGTTTTTACTACATTAATCATACTATGGGAAGGATTTTAATTCCGATGAATCATACAAACAACACAATTTAAAGAGCCACGCTGAAAAACTATATTGAATAATATATATACCGGTTAGGCACTGATATGAGAGCAAGGCTTCTACTGCACAATCAACCATGATTGAATCAAATGTCAAGTATGTAATTAATAACTCATCAAAGTAGTAATTAAGAATGTTGTTATTCAAAATAAACTAACCACAAAAGATTATATTAAACCACAAAACATTTCAACAAATTACAGTAATACCAAATATTTACGAACATTAAAGCTAATGCATCAAACTGCAGAAACATCATGCACATAACTTGATTGTTTCTTACTTTCCCTGCTTCTCTTTCCAATACCCTTCTTTGGTTTATGAGGCAAAACCTTGAGACGAAAGCTTTTTAGTGAAGATCCAAAACGATACTTTCCGACATGAATAACAACAGTTTCTGCATCACAACGTTTCTGAAAAACAACTTTGACGTCGTTAGTCTTCGCTAACAGTTCAGTCTTTGATTCAATTAATGACCCAAATTTGCATAAAAGCTTGTTGAGAATAACTATTGAAAAAATATAATCTTTGTTTCTAAATTTAAGAGTGAGAGCAGTAGGAGAAGAGTCCAAAGCATTATGCGTTAAATCCAAATTTGGAGTAATTTCATAAGCGGGAGAAAGATCCATTGACTCTTTGAAGACATAGAGCCAAGGTCCAGAAAATGAAATTGAGTGGGATGCCAACATTGAACGCTTTAATGTTGATTTAAGAGGCACATTTGCTTTTAAATGAAATGGTCAAACATGATTATGGATGATGATAGGGGTTTATGAGCGGTTAATGTGTGGCAAAGGGAATGAGAATGTCAAACGTGATTATGGATGATGATAGAGATTTAGTAGCATTTAATGCGTGGCAAAGGGAGGAAAGAATTAGAGTGAAATTAGGGTTGGGGTTAGCTAGAGAGGTTAAGCTTTAATAATAAGAGATTAAGTTGGTTTTTTTTTTTTATTTTAAAAATTAAGGTAAATCAAATAGTGCCTTGAGTTTTTCTTAACAATAAAATATTGTTTTTGTGTGCCATGAGATTTTGAATTCCATAAAATTATTAGTTGTATATTCAAGGAGCTTCAAAATTGAGTTTTATGGAATTAAAATATTAATTTTTTGCACTTGAAAGTGTAAAATTGAGAGAGGAAACATGAAATTTGGAAGAGGGAGATATATGAAATTTGCGAGTTAAGCAATTTATGGATGAAAATTTTCATTTGAGTAAAAATTGTATGAGTATCATAAAATTGAGTTAGCACACATCTTAAAACTTTACAATTGAAGATGATATAAGAATTTAAAAAAAAAAGGGTGATATGCTCTTTCATAACCAAAATTTTGTGACTGTCTTACAATCAAAGGTGCTTAGAGTAAAATTGTCTGAATACATCTAATCTTATTTTACTAGAATCAATTTTACAAAATTTAGTTAAAATACACGTATGAGAATAGTAATTGTAGAAATATTGAGTAGCGTCTCCATTTCAGCTTATTTTAAAATTATATTTTTGCAACAGAGGACCTCTAGGTTGATGGAATAAAAAATTTAAGGATACAAATCCTTTTTTTTTTAAATTTTATATTCTCGTTGAGAAGATGCAAGAAGCATTAAAACTCGCGGAAGAATGGAAAAAATACAAGAAGGGCGCCGCATATATACGGACACCAAAAAAATCACTAAAATTCAGATTAAGATATAGAGGCCGACATATACGTGCAATGACCCACACGCATACCCCTGTCTCACACCCAAACCACCGGAACTAAAGACCACTGCCACCAAAACCTGCAGGAACCAAAGTGCTTGAAACAGCGCTCCACACAGCAGAAAAACAAACCGAAACAGAGCTGGCAGCACAGAAAGTAGCAGCTGAAGGCAAAGAACAAGGCACACACCTAAAGAATACCCTGTCAACAGCAACAAAGAGCATCCTAAATAAAAACAGAAGCGCAAATCAAGAGCCCCCCATAACAAAGGCCGAGTGAATTTCCTAGCAAGGCACAATTGAGGGTTCCAACACCACTCGAAAAAAAGACATGACGGATTGTGCTTGCTACTTAGCACCCACCTCCAAGAATGCACTTTCACTTCCTCCACAATACCAACCACCTCAAAATCATTTCGCGCTTTCCACAAAGCCCAAATGGTAGCATGCCAAATCAAACATAATCCCTTTTTAACATTTTTATTTCTTTCCCCCTCATTCCAACACAGGCAACACTCCCATTGAGCAAAAAGGTTATGACTTATGAGGAATGAGGAAGAAACGGTCCAACCACTGCATCAAATTAAGCCACATCACAACGGAGGAAGAGATGAAGGGAGGATTCTACCGACCTAGACTCCATTAGGTGTCCCACAATGGTAGTGCACATCTTCATTTCAAAGATATGTTTGCAAAACTTTTGCGGACTTTAAGTGCATGGACAGCATGCATATTGCAAAACTATGGATCACACGTCAAGACAATATAATTAAACATGACATAAAATAACTGAGCAAAAGACATAAATTAAATAACAACAGATAAAATAGAGATTTATCTTAAAATCTTACTCGATAAGATTTAGTTATTCATAGTAACTAAGGATAAAATTGTTTAATTACTCTGGATATTTAGTTTATTGTGGTTCTTGTAAACTAAGTGCTTTTAGAAATTGAACCAAACAAAATCTATTATGTGCCGAGGAAACTTAATGCTACATTAACTAAGCTTAGTAATCAAACTTGGAGTTTATCGAATGATTCGTCATAAAGGAAACTCATCAATCACTTGGTTAACGAACCATCTAGTAGTATTACCGAAATATTTTGATAATTTTGTTAAACTGACGGGAATTATGGTTAGGTTGATGCAATTGATTGATACTAAATAATACTCCAAGACATACAAAGATTGTGACTGTCAACTTGTTAAGTTGATGCAATTCATATGATGCTCCTAAAGCATGATTGATTATGCAGGTATTTCACAAGGCTTGAGAAATGTATTTCACATGGATTTTGATTTTGCATATAGAATGTTTATTGTGTTGTGGATGACCAACTGACTTGAAAAAAGTATAAGTTTGATTATTCACTACTACTGCTTCAAGTAATTTTTTTTAACAACTGCCTCAAGTAATTTTGTTTACTAATCTTGATAAAGATGGAGATTAGGTCTTGGGGACATGCATACACATTATCAAAGGTTAATGAATGATGTTAATCACTTGCTCCACACCAAATAACAATGTGAATTTGGTTGGACATAGCCATTAACTTTTATCATCCTAGGAGAAAATAAAATCAAGAGGATGCATACATGGTGGGAACAAGAACGAGATGGGACATTTGGAAAATCTCAACTTTGAAAACCTCCATTGCAAAGAACGACCCTCTTATTTACAATGAGGTGGGATTAAGCACCTGTTTTTTATATTGTGATCCTCGACTCCTTGAGCCATCAGAGTTTTTCTGGAATGCTTAAATTACATTTCTTCTTAATATGTTTTCTATATGTTAATATGAGAATATTTTCCAAATAATATTATCTCTATAATGAAACATGTAGCTGATCTTAGTCCACATATTATAGCAACTTTTTCGTAGTTGAACATCCATGTTTTGTCGGAAAACTGTTAGTAGTATTCTATTGGAGGAAAAATTGATTGAGATTAATTGGTTTTTAACTAGCCAAATTAAGTGAATTGGAACTGAGATACATGGTGTCAAAGTTTATGGCTTCTCATGACAGCCATACAAGCATACAACTCTGCTTGCCTGCTATGAACTCTTCCAATTCTCAAGAACCAGTCACTCTTAGACATCATTAGCCTAGTTTATTGCAGATTGATAATGGAGTAAAAGATTGAATAAAAAAAAAGGAAATGAACAAGCATCGTGCCCCTGCTCAATGTTTATGTGATGGATGACTGCGTTCTTATAAAGAAAGTACTCAATTATTTTTGTATAAAATTTCATGTTTATTTTTTGGAAGAAATATATAACTGTGATGAAATTTGTAACACCGCACGACCGGTAATGTCGACACCATTTGATTGGATATATTTCGTAGTTTTTTTTAATTCGAGTCCAGAATTTTTCGATTTATTTGTGATAATTATTTTTTTTTAATTTTTTTAAGGAGTCTGATAATTTATAGTGGTCGTCTACATGAAAAGTAAATAAATCAATGATGACTATTACATTGTAGAAAGAAAAAAAAAAAACGCAGCTGCTCATAGTATAAATAATTTTTAACCGACTTAATAGAAATAGTTTGTAAAAATCTTAACATGGATTTTTTTTTTTTTTGACTGAACTTCATATGGGTTAACGGCCTAGCTTTTGTTTTTTACTATTTTTTCAAATGGGTTAACGCTATTTGCTAAGAATTGTTTGTTTTGTTTGTTTTTTTTATAAGAGAATTGTTTGTTCAATAAAATAATTATTTTAGGTGAATTGAGCTCTAGAAGTTCATTAGAGTCGGAGCATGTCCTCTAATGTTGAGAGAATATTGACAGACGTGTTTATCCGATAATATAAGGTTTACTAGAGTCAGAGCATATGTCCTCTAATGTTGAGAGTATTGACAGATGTGTTTATCCTCCAATGTTAGCTTGATTTTAATTTAATTTGGCTGGTATTTATCGGCAACATCAACAAATGAATATTTACTGTGAGATTCTTGCACAAGTAAAAAAATAAGTTCCAATACATTTAATGCATATGCAACATTTCCATGGAGTGAGTTTGACATTTAACAGCATATTTTCTTTGACACTTGACTCTAACAACGAATATTGGCCCTGCTTTGATGCATGTTTCAACTTTGTTTCTTGACTTGTTGAGTTTGTGGATGTTGTCGAGCTCTTAAACTTTGTCGAACCCTTCTTTTCTTTATTTTTCGAAGTCCAAAACTTATTACTTGAAGGATATTGCATCTTTTAGGATATTAGTTGGCGAGCTCATATCTAAACACAACAAGACTTGATATCACATTCATCACTCAACATTTGAGCCAATTTATATCCCACCCTACACATGCACATTCTACTAATGCTATCATGTTTCTCTCATGTTGATTAGGTAGAATGCAAGGACACTAGAAGATCTATCTATGGTCAATGCTTCTTTCTTGGCAATTCTTCGATTTCATAGAAAACAAAGAAGCAGTTCACAATGTCTAGATTATCCTTAGAAGTTGAATATCGTGTCTTAACAACAACAACTTGTGAATTGCAATGGTTTATGTATTTTCTTAACGATCTGAAATTTATATCCACCAAACTAACAATCTGACAATCAGGGTGTTATTTATATAGATGTGAACCATGTCTTTCATGAAATAACCAAACACTTAGAAATAGACTGTTACATCATGAGGGAGAAGCTACAAGCTAGAATGTTCAAACTATTGTCGATGTCATCTACCAACCTATATTTTATGAGGGCATATTGCATATTGCAGTTGGTTGCATCGTAGCTTAGCATAATACACCTCTTATGTATAAATAGAACTTTGTAATTTCCTCGTTGCTCAATGATTGAACTACATTCATTCAATTCATAATAACCTTGGCGAGCAAGCTTTCACATCTGGCATATACAATAAACAATTGATTTTGTAGACTTTTGCAAACAATGAGATTTTAAGGCATATACAATAAGGGTTTGTTTGATGGTCAGGATAGGGAGACAAGATATGATACATTAATCACATCCTGCTTAAATCTCATGTTTGATGCACCAAAGAGATGAGATAAAATAAACCATTTTCATATCCTATCCTGACTTTCCTTTGTAATTTCTATCATGAGTATAGGTTTGGTTAGAAATTATCCTGATGGGATTAGAAGATCATTCCTTATTTATTATCTTGATATTCTGCCATTTTTAAAATATTGTCATTTTTAAATTAATGATAACATGTATTTTCTATTATAATTAATAACATATCATTTATACAATATTTAATTAATTATGAGAGCAATTTTTTTCATTTAATTACAATGATATCATGTTTGTTATCATGTGTGCATCAAACACATGATAAGATTAATGTTTATCATGTCTTTATCATATCATATCCCTATCCGACTTTATATCATATTCTGCATCTATCCTATTATGACCATCAAACATACCCTAAACAAAATAAGTTATTCTATTTCAACCAAATTTCTCGGTAAACAAGAGTCAAAAATCAAACTTCTAATCACTTGTTTCAAATATCTTACTATATGAATCAATTTCAAATATCTTACTCTATTAATTTTAATAATAGGATGAATTTACTTAAATGAAAAAAAGTTGTGTAAAAAGATGGACCACTTAAATTGAGTAAAGTATATGAACCATGAATCGGACCCCAAAATGGAATATCCTTAGAATCAAAGGTCCTTGGAATCACATGATGAATATGATAGATAGTTAGTTCCGAGGTCATAAATAATCGTTGCACCAAACACTGCTGCACTAAGATAGACACAAAACACTACAAAATATAGTAGCCACGTGTCGCTTCTTTGTTTGACAATCATTTTCTTTGGCTCTACAACATAATCATCGTTTGTTTCTTTGTGTTTTGCTTCATTACACTGTTTCTTGCTCAGTGTTCTTGTTCACACAATGACAGACACTACAGATGATATTGCTGAAGAAATCTCGTTCCAGAGTTTTGATGATGATTGTAGGTTACTTGGTAATCTTCTCAACGACATTCTTCACCGTGAAGTTGGTACCACCTTTGTTGACAAACTCGAAAGAATTCGTGTCCTTGCTCAGGTAACTAACTAACTTTTTCTTAAAAACTCAAACTTTTCTCTTTTTCTTCATACCCCACTTTTTTTCTTTTCATGGGGTTTCATTGTTTTCAATATTCACTACTTCTAAGTGATTTTTGCTCTGTTTCCTTTTATGGGGTTTTACTTTTTCCCCTTGCTGAATGTGAAAATCTACTAAGCACTGACACAGACACCGGACACGTCTTTGATCAGAAGTGAGTAATAATGAATGATGTTTCTATTTTTGTTTTTGGCAGAGTGCATGTAATATGAGGCAAGCAGGTATAGTGAACATGGCTGAGTTACTTGAGAAGCAGTTAGCTTCAGAGTTGTCAAAGATGTCATTAGAAGAAGCTTTCACTCTTGCTCGTGCTTTCAGTCATTATCTTACTATGATGGGTATAGCTGAAACTCACCATAGGTAATAATCCATGGCTACACTAACTCTTATTATTTGTTGGTAATTAATAGCACTTTCCAAATTTCATTTTTGGATTGACTTATTCGAGTTTATCTAAGCACTTGTATGACCGTTTATGAGAACTTATGAAAATAACTTATGACATCCTCACTAGCTATTTTTATTTTCGGCTTATTTTCATAAGCTCTCCAAAATAGCTTATGAAAAAAACTTATAACTTTATTTTATCTTTTGTTATATAAAAATCTTATAGATAAGTGTATATCATGATAAGTCCTTATGTTATAAGCGGCTAATTAAGCTGTTTATCCAAACTGGGCCTATGTATAGTAATGGTAATCTCTAACAGAAATTACGTGTTCACAGGGTTCGCAAAGGAGGGAATATGGCACAAATTTCAAAATCTTGTGATGATGTGTTTAACCAGCTTGTGCAGGGTGGAGTTTCCCCGGAAGATCTTTATAACACAGTCTGCAAACAGGTCCATTTTTTGTTCTTTTCATGTCTGTCTACATATGTATGGTAGAAATGATCTTCCATTGTACGTCACTATAAAGCTTTTTCCTTGCATTTTTTGGAAATTGTGAAATGCTATGTTTTGATTCTTTTGAATCCGTAATGTTTTTCTTGTTTATTTGGAATGTAATGTCTATACTGCTGGTGTTTCAATCAGTTGTCCAGTTTGATTTACATTTTTTGATCTTTGTTGCTTCAGGAGGTTGAGATTGTTCTTACAGCTCATCCCACACAAATTAATCGACGAACACTGCAGTACAAACACATTCGGATTGCTGTGAGTATTTTCCTTTGTCTGGCCATTCAAAAATTCAATGGAATGAAGTTTTCAAATTCAAAGATAGTATCAATATTTGTCTCTAACTACTTTCACTCTTCAACATGTAGCATCTTTTGGATTATAACGATCGACCTGATCTTAGCCCTGAAGATCGAGAAATGCTTATTGAGGATCTGGTATTACTTCTCTACTGTAGTTTCACTCTAAAAAATCACTGTACTGTGACAGGACGAGAGTTCATCTGTTTAACTATTGAGTGGAAATATGTCTGCCGTATTCTCATATGTCATCATGATTTGGTAGGTGAGAGAGATAACTTCAATATGGCAGACAGATGAGCTTAGGCGCCAAAAACCCACTCCAGTTGATGAGGCTAGAGCTGGTAAGTTGCTTGAGTAACAAGTATTGTATATGTGAGCTCTTCTGGTTCACATTAAAAGAAAATAATAATAATTTGGCTTATAAGAAGATTAAGAACTGTTCGTTTTATTTTTATTTCCACAGGTTTGAATATAGTGGAGCAGTCACTCTGGAAAGCTGTTCCTCATTATTTACGTCGTGTCAGCAATGCTTTAAAGAAGGTCTATCATCTTGAATTCTTGGTCAATTAGCTGTAATTTTTTATAAATTTTTTTTTTGTCATACAATCTATCCATTTTGCAGCATACTGGAAAGCCACTTCCACTGACTTGCACTCCCATAAAGTTTGGAACTTGGATGGGAGGTGATAGAGATGGAAATCCTAACGTGACCGCAAAGGTGTGCTTTTTTAACATCCATCCAAGTGCTCACTATCAGCGATTTTGCTTTTTATGAATAGTAATAACTGAGGGAAAGTGAGCTACCTATTATTGTGTCAATATTTCTTTGAGTGTAAGTTATTTTCTTTCGTAGTTTTGTTGTGGCGGTGGCAAGACATTCTTTTCTGTTTCATTTGTTTAGTTTTGTTGCCTGTAATTGAATAATATCATCAAATCTGCCGGATATTTTGTTCAACTTTGGATTGAGTAAATATTTTTCTTTTTGTTCCTCAGGTCACAAAAGCTGTTTCACTTCTATCTAGATGGATGGCTATTGACCTCTATATTCGGGAAGTGGATAGCCTCAGATTTGAGCTATCTATGAATCGGTGCAGTGATACGTTGTCAAGACTAGCACATGAAATTCTAGAAGGTTTGTTTGTTGAATTTTATTTTTGGCGAGATTCTTGCTAGTGCCAAGGGACTTAGCATTCACCTTTTGTCTTCTATCATGTGACTAGCTAATGCGGTTCGTTGAAAGTAACACAGATTCGTTATGCACATGAAGATTTGATAGCTTCAATATTAGTCCAGTTCAATCTTGTTACTTCAATTTGTTATACATCATGAGCGACAACCATAAATGTTCTCTTCAAAGCCTAACTATTTTAGCTCACACCTTTCTTCTAAAGTATTAGCACAAAAAATTGGAATTAAGAATGGAGAGGGATTCATTTACATTTAATCTGTAATCACATCTCGTCTAATTTGATGACATAAGATTGACTTCAACTGGCTTTGTGAATGTTTCCTGGGAGTGTTTTCAAATTATGTTTGATGATCTTATTATCCACTTCTAAGAGTTGATGGTCACTTCTTTCTTGACAGAAGCTAAAGACGAGAATCGCCATGAGAGTTGGAATCAGTCCATGAATAGAAGTCAGTCACTTCCAACACAGCTTCCAGCTAGAGCTCATTTACCCTCTTTTGCTGGTACACATAATACTTTTGATTATTTCTGTCTATTTATTTGAGCATACCATATCTCTCTCATTTCAATGTCTTTGTTTTCAAGAACCTCAAATATTTTTGACTTTCTGTTGTTCGTCCGACACTCAAATGATCAGTCGAATAACCCCCCTTTCTGATTGCACGAGAAATAATTATTAGGAATCCCTACAATCCTTAATATAAATTCTATTTTGTTATGCACGAGGAAGATGAGGGGATTTTTAATTCATTATCTCTTTTCATGTAGAAAATGGTGAATCGCAGCATCCTAGACTAGACATCCCGGGACCTGATCACAAGGTAGATCAATTCAGTGTTTGTGGCAGTTTTGAATTCTCCTAGCATGCTATATAATGTATATTTTCTTAATTAATAGGACAGTGGTATTTCTCCAAGTCCAACTACACTCAGAACTGGCAATCCCAGTCTTAAAGTATCAGTAACAAGTTCAGAAAATTCCAATGGTTCTTCATCTTCAATTCCATCTTCTCCCTCTTACAACTCTTGTCAACCGCTTTCTCAGAGGAAATTTACAGAATCCCAGACAGGAAAGTCCAGTTTTCAGAAGCTTTTAGAGCCACAGCTCCCTCAACTTCCTGGAATTGCTCCTTATAGAGTTGTCCTGGGAAATGTAAAGGATAAGGTATTGCTTCAGATTGATTCCGGCGATTAGTACTTAAAAAATGACTGTTTCAATGCTATCATCGAATATCTGCTGTTTGCATGAGAGTAATAAATATACTTGCATGTTATTGGTTTCTTTGGCATTTTTGGCTGTACATACTTGATAAGTTCCTTGCATTTCTGCATCTTCCGTAAATGCTTCAAATGATTTACAGTGGACTACGTAATTTTCTGATTGAGACTGGATGCTAGACTATATATATATCAAAAGTATTCACCAATAATCTAACATCTATCCATCTTTTCAATTTAGCTATAGATGTAGATATTAGTACATTCATTATATGCATTATCAGAATATCTACTGGATACAAAATCACATATTTTCTGGTTTAAGATAGCAACTAACAGTTTGTAATTAAAATCACCATTATAATAAATGCATGCATTTTTTGTGTTCAGCTTGAGAGAAGCCGTAGACGGTTAGAACTTCTTCTAGAGGATGTTGCATGTGACTATGATCCTTTGGATTATTATGAAACAGCTGACCAGCTTTTGGAACCTCTGCTCCTCTGTTATGAATCTCTGGTACTCTTTCCTTCCCTCTCTTTCCTGAAAGGTTTGTTCACATTCCACAATTGCTATTTAACTCTCCATGTCTTCAGCAATCATGTGGGTCTGGGGTGCTAGCTGATGGTCGACTTGCTGATCTCATTCGTAGAGTTGCAACCTTTGGAATGGTTTTAATGAAGCTTGATTTACGCCAGGTACGATTTATATTTCATGTTTATCGTTGCTTGAGTAATCAATTATGACCTGAAACTAGCCACATTACAGGAATCTGGGAGACATGCTGAAACACTTGATGCAGTTACAATGTATTTGGATATGGGTACTTATAGTGAATGGGATGAAGAAAAGAAATTGGACTTCTTAACAAGAGAGCTGAAAGGAAAGAGGCCATTAGTTCCTGTTAGTATGGAGGTGAGACAGTTAAAAGTTTTTAGTATACTAAGCAACTGTTTAATAAGATATTAGCTGTATATCTTGTGGGTTGGGAAAGCATACGAGTCTATTTTAGAAAAGGAAAGAAGTTGACATCAGTTCCATCTTTTAATGACAAATACGAAAAATATGTCAAATTTTGACGTCATATGGAGAATCTATTTGCTGTGAAAATTGACATTGATGGACCGATTTGAAGTGAACAAACATTGATAGACCATTTTGGTGTACCAAATTAATGAGACTTTCATTTTGGAATTAGTTTACCAAAATGGATGTTTATTGTTTAAAGAAACCTTGATCTGCTGCATCATTCCAATCCTTTTTATATTTTTGCTTAGAATAGATGTATATTTATATCAACTTCTAATTATGGAACACATATCTAATTTTGATGTCCAGTTATATTGAAAAGCTAAAACTTAAGGTTCTTTCTGAAAATGCTGTTAAGACTCGGGGATTACTTTTGTTGCCTGAGTGAATGAATCAATTCCGTAGAGAAATTTCGTTTTTCTTTTAATTTTTTTATCTATTGTTGCTTATTCATTCCACTCACTTCTTAATAGTCTCATGATATTGAGACAACTGATTTGTAGATAAAAATCTATTGTACTTGGTTCACTCGCGGTGATCTAATGTAATCAATAGCTCAACTACTTGTGATCATTTCAACATTCCTGGCAATTTATGATTGGTATCTTGATTTTATTAGGTTCCTGCTGATGTTAAAGAAGTCTTGGATACATTTCGAATCGCTGCTGAACTAGGGAGTGATTTTCTAGGAGCCTATGTGATATCTATGGCCTCGAGTGTATGACTAATTGCCACCCTTAAATTATGACTACAATTTGTGCTATATCAATTGTTGTTCCCAATCACACTAATAATATGGACTTTTGCTTGTGTATCAGGCAAGTGATGTCCTTGCAGTAGAGCTTTTACAAAAGGATGCAAGGCTTGCTGCTATTGGAGAATTGGGAAGAGCATGTCCTGGTGGAACGTAAGTAGGAACCCTTTCTTTCAATTAGTCTGATCAAAATGTTGCTTAAGATAAAAAAGAGTTAATGATCAAAAAGTTACTTGCCCATAGGGCCTGTTTTGATAAGCAGCTTATTTGCAGCTTATAGCACAAACACTTATTATGATAAGGGCTTATGTATAAGCTTGCATAGGCTATTTTTATATCAAAAGATAAAGTAATGTTAAATTGTTTTTGTATATGCTATAAGTTGTTTTTATAAGTTATATTGGAGAACTTATGAAAATAAGTTAAAAACAGCTTATGAAAATTGTCATAAGCTGTTTTAATTTTTTTATTATCAAACAGTCCCACAAAATAAGCCAATCCAAACAGGCCCTATATCTGTATTGTGAAAATTTGAATCTTATGACATGTTTACATTAGGTTGCGGGTTGTCCCTCTATTTGAAACTGTGAAGGATCTAAGAGGTGCTGGTTCAGTTATCCGGAAACTTTTATCAATAGACTGGTACCGCGAGCACGTCATTAAGAACCACAATGGACATCAAGAGGTGCCTTTTTAATCTGAGATTCGTTTAATTTTATGTTATGGCTATTATGTGAAATTCATGTTATAGTATTATAAATTTGTATATTCAGGTTATGGTTGGATATTCTGATTCTGGTAAAGATGCTGGCCGCTTCACTGCTGCTTGGGAACTTTACAAAGCTCAGGAGGATGTTGTAGCTGCTTGCAATGATTATGGTATTAAAGTTACACTGTTCCATGGCCGCGGAGGCAGTATTGGTCGAGGCGGTGGCCCTACATATCTGGCTATTCAGTCCCAACCACCTGGGTCTGTGATGGTAGGTTATGCATTTAACTTTATTGTTGCGAATTAGTTTTTGAAAAAAAAAAAAGAACCTGCTTGAAACTTCAATGGTATGAGGCGATGGTGGCTGTATTTAATTTCCTTGGATCGTAAATAAGTGACAAACATCTGAAATATTGGTCTAATAGAGTAATGATTCATGTTTACGTTGTTTGACTCTGATTTGTTTAACCATGAAACTGTTTTGGTTGAATTTTGGAGAACATTCAATAATCTTAAGGACTTTTAGGCTAGTATATTATCCAAGCTTTGTTATTTAGTATTATTTACCTGATAATCAAATTAAATGCTCAACTATGAATTTGATTTTAGATCATGCTATGAGTCTTATGGCTAGTCTTAAGGAACAAATTTTACCGCTGACATAGCTCGTATCTGAATAAGACATTTGAAAGCAAAAACTTATGTTTCCCACGGTGCATTGCAGGGAACGCTTCGGTCTACCGAGCAGGGAGAAATGGTAGAGGCTAAGTTTGGGCTGCCACAGATAGCTGTTAGACAACTTGAAATATACACAACTGCAGTATTACTTGCAACCCTTCGTCCACCTCTCCCACCTCGAGATGAAAATTGGCGTAGTCTCATGGAAGAAATCTCAGAGATCAGTTGCAAGTGTTACCGCAATGTAGTCTACGAAAATCCAGAATTCCTTTCTTACTTCCACGAAGCCACTCCTGAAGCAGAACTCGGTTTCCTCAACATAGGTAGTCGCCCTGCAAGAAGGAAGAACACAAAGGGAATTGGAAACCTTCGTGCTATTCCCTGGGTATTTGCGTGGACTCAAACCAGATTTGTTCTTCCAGCTTGGCTCGGTGTTGGAGCAGGTTTGAAAGGTGCTTGTGAAAAAGGTCATAGCGAAGAACTAAAAGCAATGTACAAAGAATGGCCTTTCTTTCAAAGTACAATAGACCTTATTGAGATGGTTTTAGGGAAAGCAGACACTACTATAGCTAAGTACTATGATGAAGCTCTTGTGTCAGAGGAGAGGCAAGAACTCGGTCGCGAGCTAAGAAACGAGCTCCTGACAGCTGAAAAGTTTGTGCTCGTGATTAGTGGGCACGAGAAACTTCAGCAGAATAATAGGAGCTTGAGGAGGTTGGTTGAGAACAGACTTCCATTTCTCAATCCCATGAACCTGTTGCAGGTGGAGATTCTGAAGAGGTTGAGGCGTGATGACGACAACCTTAAACTCAGAGATGCTTTGCTTATCACTGTAAATGGGATTGCTGCTGGGATGAGGAATACCGGTTAACGCTGCTTCTCAACAATTATAATAATGTACACAACTTTAAGTACTAATGATGAATAGTTTGTTTTATGCTAGGTTTGTTCAGTAAAGATTGGTAGTAGCCATAATGGTGAATGGTTTGTTTTGTACATAGGAGATGCATTATAATATTAGAATGTTATGTACAATTAAGCTTTTCCTGCAATCTGGTAAGTTCCAATATATTAACATCTTGTGTACTTGCTTGTTAATTTGTGTGGACATGAGAAATTGTTCGGGCAATCAAATATGGGAAAAGCTTAATTTATTGAGAAAGTTTATTTCTTCCTCACCCGGGTCACTATCAATTGTGCACTCGGAGTAACATGAGAAAATATGAAATCGTTCCCTCGAACACCAAATCCCATCAACAATCAAGCCAAATACACAAGACCAGTCCTTATCCTGCCCAAAATGGTTCTCTCTCATGTTACTTATTAACCACTCTTGAAGATTTGAAATCCAAAAATAATCTTCCACATCTCTTTCACAAGCTGCAATCCTGAAAAGTATTAGAAATATGATACAACTACATGAATGTTACAATTACAAATACATAAACTTCAGAATATAAAAAGACATTTTTAAAGTTATTGCGAAAACAACCATTGTATGAAAAATGAATAAAATCAAAAATTAATTATTGAGGAAGAAATATAACTTGGTGCCCGGGCTAAAAATAGGTTAAAAATAAAAATTAAAAAGAGAAAATGATTGCTTCCGAATATTCCACATCGTCATATTTTCTCTTTTCTTCCCTCGATGATTTTGTCACCTCATTTTCTCTTTTCAAATTAATTTAGGCTCCTTTCATAGAACTTTCTTTAAAAAAGAAAACAATTAAAAATCAGCTCTGGTGATGAATTTTGAATGAAGAGGGAACATCAACGGGATATGATTTAACAAATAGATCTATATTTCAAATTTTAGACAACATCACATGATGTAAATCTCACATTTTTGAAGAAAAATTTGCAATGTCGTACCACAATGTAGTGCATGTATAGTTGCATGGGACCGCAACGCAATAGGCTTCCTACACTTCACTTGTTCTTCAATTTTCCTCTTTATTTTATAGATTTAGAGGGAAATTTGAATGGATGATAATATTTTAAGATGATAGAATATGATTCAGAGTAACTTACGATAGAGTGTAAAGTGACTATTATCAGTTATTAATTTACAAATAAAAAATAGATATTATATTATATTATATTATATTATATTATATTATATTATATTATATTATATGTACATAATAACAAGTCATGAATGAATAAAACTAATATTATTTGTTTTTCTCATTTTAGTGGAGTCAAATTCAATAGAAAATACATTATTATATACAAGGGCCGGGATTCGAACCCCGGACACCCCACTTATTCACCTTATAAGGTGAATTCTAGCCACTAAGCTACCTGAAAAGAAAAAAAAAAAAATTCAATAGAAAATTGTTAACCAGACATTTGAGATTTGGGAGGGGATAATGAGATAAGATCTATAAATCATTATGAATTATATTTGGTGCAAACATAATTTGAAACGGTTAGTTTGTAGTTGCATGTATTTAGATCTCATTCTTAATTTGAACTCGTTGCATCGTGTGCAACACTGGCTACAATGTAGCAGATCTAAATTCCGCTACAATTTATTATATATGTTTTGTATTGTTGAATTGGTTTTAAAATGTATGTGAAAACATGAAAAAAAAACTTGTTATCACTTTTTAATAATGTTGGATTATAAAAATGATTTTACTCCTACGTCAAAATCACGTAAGTTGTTGCAACAAAAGCATAATTGGGCTATAGAAATTAGATATGAAATGATGTGGAAGATTGACCAAATCGAAGTTAGATTCTTAGTCCTCAAGTCATATCCTATTTGTAAGTTGTTCGGTAGACACCTCAATTTTGTTTTTTGTAACTTTGACTGCCTGTTTTTATGTATAAATTCAATTAGATCGTTTGACCGACTATTTTCAACCAAGTGAGCAATTTTTAGATGTCTATTGAGCAACCATCATTCTATTTCTATGCATCATTTTTCTTTGGATTCTTTTCAACTTGAAACGTCAACTAGGCCGAATTTGATACTTATCAGAGATTCAAGGTCCAATAGTTATACTTAATATATCATTACACTATTATTGTAATGGAAATGTTAAAGGATACTTGTTAAGATGTCTAAAAAAAATTATCTTAATAATTATACATTCAACATATTGAAACTTTAAAAATTAATGTTTTCTACATAAAGCTTATCATTTATTTCTTTTTAACTTTCTAAACAAATGTCTAAAAATAACTTGTTAGCTTGACCTTTAATATAATTATCATCACAAACTTGATTGTAATGGGATCCTGTCAAGTGTCATCTCAAAATGATGACAAACTATGATTTAGCTCATCAACACTCACAAAAGATTGGTTCATGTGTCTCCACTACATGGCTAGAGGTGTGGTAAAAATAACAACTCTTGTTTTAAACCCATCTTTTTATTTCATTTTTTTTCCTATCACATCAACGACATATAACATCTATCACATCAATTTCTCTACCTCTTTTTTCTTTCAACGTGTCAAAGGATTTTAGATGTCGATGAATTTGTTTTCTAAAATGAAATGTGCTCTCGTAGAAAGCTGATCAAAACTACTCTCAATCTAAGAAACTTCAAATTTCCAAAATTTTACTCTAGATATGGTAACAGTAAGGTATGGTTTAGCCTTGGTGGTCACCACTTACTACATTCACCTATTATTTGATCTAAACATTATTATTATTATTATTGATCTTATTATTATTAGAATAAAATTATATTATTTGATCTTAACACTTGAATTATGATAAATGAGTTTTAGTAATTTGAAGTTCGATTGAAGGACGCGTAAAGTTTGGCTAATGATTTTTCTAGAATTAGGACTCGGACTTTTTCGAATAATTTATCAATAAATGAAGTTCAAAAACCACTTGAAGATAACCACCAAGTCATTATATCATTTATTTATTTATTTTAATTATCTCATTCTTATTATAGAAGGAATTAGTGTCCCCCACAGAAATGGAATCTGATCACCAATTTTACAGGCCTCTATCTCCAACTTTTTTCATTTCAGTATGTTCCTTTCCACAAAAACCTG
>Ga0315914_1001546_pt1 | contig 34574 bp, 17 predicted proteins | sample MpolenodulesMG_FD_203920 | JGI IMG/M metagenome (GOLD analysis project Ga0315914, IMG submission 203920) | Medicago polymorpha root nodule microbial communities from Los Angeles, California, United States - elongated nodules | ecosystem: Host-associated > Plants > Roots > Nodule | place: USA...
AAGCAAGTTATAGCACAAAAGTTAAATAAAATCAAGAGGTTCCCATAGAATACTATGGATATTTAGGGTGCTAACACCTTCCCTAAATATAACTAACCCCCGAACTCAAAATCTTTTCAAAGGGGTGGTTTGAACTTTTTCCCCTTTTTCTTAAAAAAAAAACAAATGTTCGGTCGTGAAAAAAATTAACGAGTCTATGCTAATAAAATAGCTTGATCTCCGAAAAATGACACGACAAAAATAAATACAAATGTTAAACAAATTTAGTCTAAAAAAGTATCAATATTCAACCAGACTCCAATGTATCCAAGAACTCGCTTTTTTTTTTATTTTTAAAATGAGGTTGTCACATTGTGGTTGGACAATGTCATGTGACATTTTCGCTACCATGTCACACAAGTGGGTTCCCTGCAAGTTCCTCAAGCAATGTCATCTTAAAACATTAACAAGTTTCACGGTAAATGATCTTTCTTAGAAAGCATTTCCAAGCTTTCAAGACAGTCCTCACAATATTACGAGAATCATTTTGTATGATATACAATATTGATTGGTTATGTACTTAAACTCTTTGGAGCATCTCAAATGATGAGTCATTTACGTAATAATGATACCAACCTATTTAATGGTCTCATTGGAGGAAGAAAAAATAGGTATCTATTATGCACCAACTATAGAATGACTCTATTTATTCAACGGCTGACGGGTCACACAATTAAAATAAGAAACAATAAATAAAAGTTTGTTCCACCATCTCAAATCCACATGACTCTCACTTTCTTTAAAAGTGAAAAAAAAATCTTCTAAATGTACATATTAAAGTATAGATCAGTGGGACCTATATAAGGACTCTTTTTAGTCTACCATTCGAGTTATTGAATCATTAATTAGTATTTTTATTAAGAAATTATAAATCAATAAATTATGTGTACACACTGTGGATGCTCTAGTTTACTACACAAGTAGCTTATAATTTTTTTTATGATGGTACTCCAATTTCTAATACTTTGATGATGTTGATTCATGGTAATGTGAGTGAAAATATAAAAGGGTCGTGATTACACTCAAAAGTCAGTTCAATTCAAGCACTCAACTCTAGTTTCAGATGAAGAACCCACCAATAGAGGTTGTTAGGGCATGTATTAGGCTTGTATAGTCCTTTGCAATAGCTTTGTGCACATGCCCAGTTGTGTTGGGCGTAGCCGTTTGTACTTCAATTGGGAGAAACGTTAGGATACTAAAGGAGACAATAGTTGCTTCCTCTTTTTTTATTAATTTTTTGGTTAATAATATTTGTTTCCTCTATCAGAGCTCAAAGAGGGATTGAACTTTAGCCTTTTTTTGGTTTTGCATCAACAGTTAGACGTATGTTGCCTTGTGCCTGATGTGGTTTAAGACTATGAAAAATGTGTTGGATTTTATTTGAGAAATCAATTTATAGTGTGTTTGGATACACGTTTAACACTATTTTTCTCGCGTCCAAACACAATTCTACCGTGATTTTCTAAAGCTAAAATTTCAAACTTCTTAGTATTCGCACGTTTGCAGTTGTTTTGACATGGAAACGAACGAGCATTTAGTGGTCTAAACGTGATTATACATGAAGTAGGTAATCTTAGCTTCCACATTAAACAAAATCGATTCTACCAATTACTGGTAATCCTAATCCACTTTAACTCTAAATTATCGCTAGAGTATTCTCATGTGAATGACAAAAAAGTTGCTTCTTATTTATCCCGATCATAGATGGTAATTTTAAATATTTACATGTTCGAACGCTCTTGGACACACCTAAGTTGATATCATAACTTCTCTCATTGCTATCGTCATATTTCTACTAAAAAGGATCTCTAACTTTTGCATATTGAAAACTTGACCCAGTTTCTATTTCACGTGTCTCCTAAATTCTTCTTGGCACCTATGATTCTTGATTATTCGTCCTACAAAAAGGATAATAGTTGCAGCAAATTAAGGTGTACGATGATTGAAGCTCCTTGACACCATAATATAATCTCCCTTCATCTCATCTCCTTTTACAAGGGAGGAAAGAATCTCATCGCATATGATAAAAATGTAAGACGACAATGATCACTTTGCATGTGACCACTTCTTGATGAGATATTTTCAATTTACCCTCTCTTCATCATAACCAAGTAGTAGTTCATCGTTTCCACATACATGGAAACCCATGCCATCCATTTTTCATAAGAACCCAACTTCAACCCAATACACCTAAGATAATCTTAATCCACTACTTCATCATAAATCTTATCAATATCGGTCTTTAGATCCCAATCACCTTAAAAAAGAACCTTGAGGCAAAATGAAACGTGTTATTAGGATAAGTTATTATTATTAACTAATTTTATTACGGGTGTAAGAAACTAATGGCTCGATGAACCCGAGCATCCGATCCAATTATATTGGTTCGTAATTTTGTTACTCATTCAAATCAAACCAATCAAATTCGACCTCTACTTATTCTAATTTTACCATGTGTTTCACATTATTCAAAATTGTTACACAAGACTTCGACAGAGCATTTATATTTTATCATTTATTTATTTTATTCTACACTATATTAATAGTTTTATTTTAAGAAAGATGATATATTAGTGTATTTTTAATTATTACACGCTAATTCGTACACTTTTAATTATTTTTTAGGCTTAATTACAGTTTTGGTCCTCGCATTTTGACCAGCTCACGAAAATGGTCCTGCCTCTTTTAAATCGAACAAAACCGTCCTAAACTATCATGTTTTTTGCAGTTTTAGTCCTACCTCCTATTTTCAACTCCAGAAACGCAGAGAAATGACAGTTTTAGACCTACTCCCTATGCTCAACCATGAAATAAACAAGGAATAAAGCATGTGGGTAAAAGGAATCTACTTTATTCAGCACATTAACCAAAAACACCTCTAATTTGAAACATATCTTAGAAATTAGGGTTTTTCGCTTAGTGTGTTGAATAAAGTGGATTCCTTGTACCCACAAGCTTTATTCCTTGTTTATTTTATGGTTGAGCATATGGGGTAGGTCTAAAACTGTCATTTCTCTGTGTTTCTGGAGTTGAAAATAGGAAGTAGGACTAAAACTGCAAAAAACATATAGTTTAGGGATGGTTTTGTTCGATTTGAAAGAGGTAGGACCATTTTCGTGAGCTGGTCAAAATGCGAAGACTAAAAGTGTAATTAAACCTATTTTTTATCAAGTGGCATAGTGGCTAAAACTCACACATTAGTCCTCGTGAGCCTAGCCACCAACATAAAAAAAAGAGCTCACAAATTTAAATGTAGAGAAGTGGAGTGTCTGGGTTTGAACCTCAGCCCCTACATATAATATGCAATATCCTACCGATTGAGCTAAGCTCACGAGGATTATTTTTATTATTTGCTTCAAAAAAATATTACTATTTTTTTACAAAAACATTATTATTATTTATCATGTAAAAAAGTAATAAAAAAAAACTCAAATTAAAAGGTGTATTTCGCCATGGATGAATGAAATATAGAGAGAAAGGGGAAGGGTTTGTGTTTCAGTCAGTGATTGATTGATTGGGTCTTCTTCTTCGACCTTTACACCTTCACTTCAATCTTTACACTTTCACTTCAACAATCCAATCCAACCAACTCACCATGACAGGTATTCCCAAATTTCAATCTCCAACTCTTCAATTTCATTCTATTCCATTAAAACGACACCGTTTTGCTAACCCTTTTTGATTTTTCATCATTATTGCACACAGACTACGCGCAAGAACAAGAAATGGAGATTGAAGCATTAGAAGCTATACTCATGGATGAATTCAAAGGTTTTTTCTTTATGCCCATTTATTTATTTTAATAAAAAATATATTTTTATTTCTGAATTTCGTTTTCTTATTCAAAAATTGCTTCATTTTTCATGTTAGAAATACATTCTGGTGAAAGTGGTTTAAGCACTTCCAATAGGTGCTTCCAGATTAAAATCACTGCTCAGGTAAATTCATTATTATTTCCTTCTTTTTGTGTATTTATGTATATAAATTCTTGGGCATGCTTTTAGTTCTGTAAAAATGATATTTTAGTCCATGTAGGCTCTATTTGGTAAAATAAATCACGGATATGTGATAAGCTAGCTTATAGCTGATTTGATTTGTAGTGTTTGGTAAAATTAGCGGTTGAACTAGCTTATTAATATGAAATGACATAGAAACGATATGGTTAATCAATATTTAAGTTTTTTTCAATTAAGATAACATGGGTAAAATCGAGAGAAAAAATGATAAGCTATAAACTTTAAGCTACTTGAATTAGTCTATCGAAAATGCTATAGGTTACTAAGAATAAACTACAAGCTCATGAGAAACGACGGTTATCAAACGAGTTATTTTAGTCATTGAGCTTATAAGATATAAGCTATCAACTATAAATTAGCTTGTTGTGTTTACCGAACAGACCCGTAGCACTTTTTTGTACTCACAAATTACAAAATTGCATGCTTTTATGTTTATATATTTTTTAATCAAATCTGAGGAGTTGTTTTATGGAAGAATACAATGCTATTTTTTTATACGTGTAAGATCTAGCTTACCTTGCACAACCAAAGAAAAACTTGTGTTGTTGTTGCTGTTGTTGAAGTCTGTGGTAGAGTTTGAATTAACTTTTAAGCTAATGCGAGATTCCATATTATATAAATCATGTTATGTTTCTTCACTTACAAAAAAGGTTCTTATAAAGTTGTAGATGTTTATGGAGAAGTTGGATGGGACAGCTTTTGAAAAAATTGAGATGCATAAGCTATCGCAACTAATGTGAAAAGTCACGATTCTCTTAGTATTTATCCAAACTGGCTTTATGTCATGGATAGTCTTAAGTCTTAACTGTTGATCTTTCACAGCTTTCATACCATGAAATCAACCTGTGTTTGAGTTATATTGTTGCTATAAACGTGTTTTGATTACTTGAGCAAAATTTTCCTTTGTTTTCATTATTTTAAAATAAATAAGAACAGAATATTTTCCAGTTGTATGTACTGGATGAATTTCAATGAAGTTATTTGGAGTTATATACTAGCGTCTTCTTCCAGCTTAAAGTAACTTGTACACAATTTAGTGGAGTTCAGTGTTTGTGGATACAGAAGTTCGGTTTATTTCCATTACTTTCCCTCTTTCTTTGTCTGATATAATGTGCTTATGCAACTGAGACATCCTCCTCACAATCACATAAATTTGGAAAAAGCGACCCTTATATTCACCTGTGTTATGCAAATGTACAGGAGGAAGATGGAGAGGAGTCAAATACTAATCCAGGTTTCTTCCTCTTTAATATATTATTTTCTTTTCCATCTTGTCTTTCAATTTTTGTGAAACTTTAGATTTTAGAATATCATGTCATTTTCTTCCAAATATATAACTTTAATTTTGGAGCTTATTTACCAAAATCCTCTGATGATAATTTGCAAAAGACATGGTTAATAATTTTGTTGCAGCTCAACAACTGGCTTTGATCTTCGCGCACACAGAAAAATATCCAGACGAACCTCCGCTTTTGAACGTGAGCAGGTCAGTATTTATATATCATTACTGTTGTTTGTATGTCCAATTAATGTCAACTGCCGTACATATGTTTTTGTTTCAATTATTGTATACTCATTTTGAGACGCTTTTGTTATATTTTACTATACAAAACAGTTTGCAAGGAATATCGTCTGAAGATTTAAGGATTTTGAAAGACAAACTTCAACAAGAGGTGATCTTTAACCATATGCAGTTTTTCTGTTTATTGCTTGAGCTGAGTTGGTCTTTGTTCTATACTTGCACTTGTTGTTACCAAAATTGAAAGACTTCTTAATGGCCATTTTGAGCACAATACTTGCACTGGTTGTCATTCAAATTGAAAGAATTCTTAATGGCCATTTTGAATACAATGTTTCCACCTTTATGTCTACATGCATAAGCATTTTCATGCTGCACAATGACCGATGGGTATGGAACTCAAGATTTGTTGTGCATACTTGTCAGGTTATGGAAATTTTGATGCAAAACTTGTGTTCCACAGGCATCTGAAAATCTTGGCATGGCTATGATTTACACACTTGTTAGCTCAGCTAAAGAGTGGTTGACTGAGCGGTATTGTGAAGACTCAGATGGTGATGCTGAAGCAGAAGAGGCGGCCAAAGAAGATGTAAGAATGCCTACAGTATATAATGATAGTTTTTTATGTTAATTAAATGCTTTCTGAGTTTCAAGTATAAAACAGTTGCTATGTTGAGATTTCTGAGCATTTGTTAGGTGGTCGTGAAGCATGGACAAAGTGGACATGATAATACTATTGGAATCAGATAATATTCGATTTGGATATGCATATATGCACATTTATGACTAAAGAATATATAGCATTTGTTAGGTGGTCGTGAAGCATGGACAAAGTGGACATGATAATACTATTGGAATCAGATAATATTCGATTTGGATATGCATATATGCACATTTATGACTAAAGAATATAGAGCTTTTAACTATATTCGATTTCCCTTCTTTTTTAATAAATCTTCTGAAGCTTCATCGATGTTAGAAGGATTAAGGTTGCTTGACATGGCAGGATACTTATTAGGCCAATGTGCCTAGACTAGTGAAAGTCATAGTGGTATGCCCTTATTAAACTTCATATCCAAGGTTCATTGGTTAGTGAGTACTGAGTAATGGTAAAAGATCACTGATACTGAATGTTACATTATCTCTATGATGTTTTCACCAAGGCTGAATCTAGATTTTATGCTTTGGTTAACAGAAGTAATCTTTTTCGCTCAAATATTTGCATACCCGTGTTTAACCCAACTTTGTTTTCAAAGACAATGCCGACTGCCTTTGTTTTCAAAGACAATGCTGATCACTACCATTATCCTTTAACAAAAGTTGACTAGCAGATAATATATGTAAGGTGTGGTTAGGGGTGTGCCAGGGTTTGATTGCACTTCAAATGTGTTAATCCTCTGGAGTGGGGTGTGTGTGTGATTCTTACTGAAGTTATCTAGTTTATTGCACATGGTAGATGAGCATCATGATTATACATCACTTTTATATGTCCACTTGTCTGTTGTGGTATGTTTCAAAGTATAATCCTGTAGTTCGAGTTAGTCATATTAGCAAAAGTGGCAGTCAAGGTAGACAAACTCGAGATCCTAAGTAAGATCGGGTAGGACCCATGAGATCGTGAATCGGGGGATCGTAACACGGATCGTAAGATCCTACCAAATTTAAAAATTCATATATATTGCATATAAATTCATAGATATTCATATGAAGCAACATAATTTAATAGAAAAAAACTTTAGATAACACTCAAATTCATTAACAACTAGAGTTCCAATTGCAGAACTTGAAGCCATTGATACTTGGTATGGTAGAACAATAAATTGGCTACGAAAGAATGAAGGATTGTAGTCTGCAGAACTAATGGGTAGAAGACTGAATAAATAATTAACGTGAGAGAGGGAATTGAGTGCTATGAATATGGGAATTGCATTGGTAAGGTTCCATGATTTATGGGTGTATTGGAAAATTTCCCTAATTATTGATAGTGGATGTATTGGGAAGATTTTCAGTAATCAATTGGTTTAATGAGAGAATTTGAAACCGTTTCAGAGAATTAGAAGAGTGAAACACGTTTTTTTTTGCCTTTCTGTTTGCAAAAAAACGTTTTGAATGAATCCGGGTCATGAACCCGACGCGAAAGCCCGTTTTTGGTTAGTGAACACAGCCCGGGTCGCAAACCGACCCGCGAACCCGGATTTCTGGGTATCAAATCTGAATCGCCGGAATCGTACGATACAAACGATTCTGCGTTTTTCAACGGCGATCCAAACCGCGACCACCAATTTCCGATTCCGACGACTTTCCGGCACGGCAAGGGGAGGTGAGATCGCAAACTCGGACGATCCTACGAGTTGGATCGCGAGTTTGTCTACCTTGGTGGCAGTAGTGATTTTTTTTACGCCTTCTGTTATTCTTACGTGGAGTAAATTTAAAATGAAGATATGTTTTCTTCTGTCATATATGTTCTTTTTACAATTTTTCACATTCGTCTCTGAAATGTTACTTGGAAAAAGCTGGCTAACAATTTTTTATCCTTCAACATTCTTAGATAGTGGTACCCCATGGAGAAGCAGTTACTGTTGAAACATTTTTGGCATGGAGGGAAAGGTTTGAAGCTGAACTAGCACTTGAACGAGCCAAGTAAGCCCCTTATTGTTGCTCTTGTTGTATAGCACATAATTTTTAAATACAAAGCATTTGTGACACCTGATTATCAGTAGGGCTAGGGATTTTAAGGGCTTACGCATCTCAGGGAGAGTTTAAAAGAAAATGGGTGGGAGTTTGTGAATTTGTAAGTAGCATTTATAGCAAATAATAGAACATAGTCAATGATATTTAAAGGGATTATTACAATCTCCAACCCAAATTCTTTTGTTTTTAACAAGTGAAATCATTGAAAATAGAAAATAGTCAGTGATATTTAAATGGATTATTACAATCTCCAACCCAAATCCTTTTGTTTTTAACAAGTGAAGTCATTGAAGGTTGAGAGCTGCTGTAACAATTTTCCTCTGACGCCAAACCAATTTGTCATGATTGCAGGCTAATGCCAGAGTCTGTGCTTGCTACTTCGAAGGAAAAGAAACTCAGTGGCAGACAGTGGTTTGAAAGTGGAAGGATGGTACTTTTCTGCCCTTACTATTTATACATTGATGCCTTAAAATGACATTTTCTATGTTATAAATTTCAAGCATATAATTTTCCACTTATGACTAAAATACACGTCAAACGTTATTAATTTATGAGAAATGATATTTGAACATCCATTTTTTAACAACTTTTGTGACAACTCTCTCTCTCATACACTCATTGTACTTTTATTCTCTCTCTTCCTTTTTCTCTTTCTATTGTTATTGTCCAATAAAAAGAGAGGAAAAAGGTTGTCATTAAAAGTTGTTGGAAATTGGTTGTCAAAATATCATTCCTCTTAATTTATAGTTGATAAAAAAAATTCTTGGTGCCTCCAAAATGGGACATTAAAAATTGAGATAATTATTAGGAATGACATGTCACCTGTGAGCTATAAAATTATCATAATTAGCACAATAACCGATCACTTGATTACAAAATGACCATACTAGTGGTTAATGCGTCCTGGCCTTTGAATTTGTTAGGATTTGTCTCACTTAAAACACTAATAGCTTAATTAACCACACGTTAGACTAGTTGGATAGAAACGGCCTTTGAATTTGTTAGGATTTGTCTCACTTAAAACACTAATAGCTTAATTAACCACACGTTAGACTAGTTGGATAGAAACTGGTATCTATGATTCAGAAAATTAAGGGGTAAACACAGTTTATTACTTTAACCTCTGGAGAATGATTCTCAAAACAGAGGAAGCTGTAATACAAATTACAGACACAATTTTGACAGAAATAGAATAAAGACAAAGGAAAATAGTAACACTAGGAATGCTTTATTGATAGTAATTTTTGAAATCGGTTTACAACCAGAATGTTGCATGCACGCCGATAATTACAGTGAAGTTTCAAATGAGATAAGGCACAGGGCACAGTATCTCTCTTAGTTTTTGAGAGCTTAGCCTCTCCCACCCAATAACAACTCAATACCTTCTAGATAACCCACTATGCCTGGCCCTTTCCCTATTTATTCTTAATACAAACACACACAACCGACAACATAATTAATTAATAAAAATCATAAAACACAACTGCAACTGACTGACCAAAGTCAATTTTAATATTCTCGGCCCCTCCTATTATAATGTCTCTTAATGAGAAGTTTAACAGTACTCCCCCCAAAAAAGTTTCACCTTGCCCTCACTCCTCAGGGTGAAGGATTGCATTAGTGTCTACCAGGGTTCTATAATTAGAAGTAGAGTGACAGAGCAGGGCAGCAGTAGGTCTGTCTCCACCAAATTACCTCGTAACCTCACAACAGTCGTTGGTGCTCCAGCGACAAAAACCTATAACTATGGTGAAGAATGGACTCGGCAACGAAATGGCGGTTGGATGGACACTATGGTGCCCCACAGGAAGGAACTCCTTCATCTTTTCTACATTTTTGACGGTCTCTTCATCACTCAGATCCTTCATTTTTCTTTCGATCTCTGAAATTTCACTTATGATATTCAACATTTCAATCCCTCTTCTTTGTGCGTTTTCAGTTCTTTAAATGGACCCTTCATTTCCTTTTCCTTCACTTTCATTCTCTTCTACTGTCTCATAAGAACTCGTGTTCCTTGATCGCATGAACCTTGAGCCTTCAATGACTCTGATTCAATTTTAGTTGCTCTTCTTCATAGGATATAGGCAATATGTCCCGATATTCTGGCTTAAAATGCCAAATAAATGCGAGCAATAACGTGCGCCAACTAACCTGTTGATGACGTCAATTATACCAGTGCGACTATCGGTGAACACAGCCTGAGTAATTTCAACACCTCTGTCGGTTTCTCCTCCTCTGGTGTTTCCCTCTTTTCCGAAACGTTCCTCAATGCTAGCACCCACTATGCATCTTTTTCTTCATCAAACACTAAAATTCTATTTTCGGCATGATGTACCAAAAACTCCAAAATCGGTGCTCTGATACCAGTTGATAGAAACTGGTACAAATACTAATTATACTGAATAACAACTGACTTTTATTGAGAAATCTCTGGAGAATTACTCCCAATTAAAAGATATAATACATGCATAAACACTGGTTCAGAATTGAATATTACACAGGAACTGGAAATACATAGACATGGTTTCGGCCATGGTTAGAGAGTTTGGTTCTCTCCCACTCAAATAACCACTCTAACTTCTTGATAACAGTATGCTTATCCTTTCGCTATTTCTTCTTAGTTCTTGATACAAACAGACACAATTGACAACATAATTAATTAATAAAAACTATAATTACCATTTATTGAATTATAAAACAACAGCAACCAAAGCCAGTTTTAATAATATCGTCCCATCCTATTATAATGGTCTAAAATGAGCGGTCTAGCACATGTCTACTGGTAGTACCTTTCAACAATTCTCTCTTAAATATTACAAAATTAGCAATGATACAAGTTAACCTAGTGCAAAAAAGGTTTTGGTATTGTTTTGTATAAATAATTGATAGATATGTTGTGTTTGTTTGCAGAAAGGTGCAGCTGTTGTCACTGAAGATTTGGATGAGGAGGATGAGGAAGACATTGACTTTGATGATGATGAGGATTTCGAAGGTATCTTATGCTCTCTATCCTTAATTTATATTCTATTTTGTCTAGAAAGTTTACCCATAATGATAAATGCATGTTTATCTGTTTTTTGGCAGATGATGAAGATGATATGCTTGAGCATTATCTAGCTGAAAAATCTGATTCATCCACACATTCTTCCATGCGAGCGAGTTAAATTGCATGTGTAATTTTATCATGTAGTGATTTACAGCTTTCCTTGTTGTCTTTTGAGGGAGTTTCCATAAGGGGGATTTGTTTTTGTTATCATTAAGGAAAGAGTATTTAGCAGATGTTTTTGGTGCCTGACAATGTATTAAGGAACGTTTTTATTTTGTAGTTATCGGCTATAAATTATATGAGCACAGAAACTAATGGATGGACAAACTATTCAACTAAATTTGAAATGAGAGAAATGAGATGAGTTTGTTTCATTATGAACGTATGTGCATTCATGCAAAAGTATCATGCAATAAATCAAGAATTTTCCTATATTTTTTATCTCCTTACAAGTGTATCTATCTGTCTGAACTTGGTTTCTCTCAGGTTTGCTTGGAGATAGATAGATCAGAAGTCTCAGGCAGTGTGTTTTTATTTTTATTTTATTATCTTGAAAAAGTACTTTTTATAATATGTTGTAATAAGAGGTTTGAAGGTCCATTAATTGTTTTTCTTTTTTTGCAAACCTGTTTTCAGTTGAAACTTTGCCATCCCTGCCTCTTCCACGTGTCACAGTTGCAACAAACACTAATCAAAACATTAAAGAGAAAAATATTTGAACAACTAAAAAATGTCATCGTATTTGACACCGTATAAAAGAATACTTGATTTGATTCGAATAAAGAAAAACTAATAAATTATCATTGCATAACCAAGTAATTGTTCAAATGTCGTTTCTCCATTCTAATATGTTGACGAAGATGATACTTTTGGACAATGCAAGGCTAAATTGCGTATTTTATAAAGATGGAACTAACCATATGTGACCCAACAAACTCTCCATATTGCTATGTCAGCCTGGTCGATAGCTCAATGGGCATTGGTACGCATGATCAAAGTTCAAACACCTACAATTCTCCACTTCTTCACACTTATAGTGTACGAGTATAAATAATTGCGCAAAAAAACTCAATATTGCTATTATTTGGTTGCAATGTAGTGATTTCCCCCCTTCTAATGCAATGTAGTTATTTTAATTTCGCTTGAAGTTCCTTGTGTATATGTTCTCGTATGCAAAGCAATTAAATTTATGTCATTGTCGTTCACGAGTTTCAAATTCAATACACAAGGGTCTCATTGGAATTTTTTTGAACCTATTGCATAAATCATTGAGCAGATAACAAAAATAATATTCAAATGTTAAGTATTTTATTTCTAATCTCAACATCCAAATATTTCACAACAATCATCAAAGCCTGGTCGGGTTAAACAACGCAAAGGACGATTTCTCCTTTTTCTTGACAATATTGTACAAGTAAAATTTGTCCTCTAAATTTTGATTCCCCCTTTTCATAATCAGTTTTTATGTTACAAATTCTACAAGGAAATATGCTTTCTTGGCAGTGACATTGTGTCATTGACCTTTGGTGATAAATACCATCATCATGATGCATCCAAAGTTTTGCCATATTGAATTTATTATACACAACCTTGATCAGTCATGGCTTGAGCAATAGTTAGAAAGGCAGAGATAACTGCTCCATGTACCAAAGCCCTGACATATAACAACAACCAAACACATATTAACCAGGGCTGCATGTTTGGATTAAAGAAAATGTCCATTGCAGGGGAACAAAATATTAAGACCTCAACATAGTTGAATAATATTAAGAAAAGCTACTAAGAATATTAGGTACATGACATGAACCACTTAGTAAAACGCCTTTTACTTTTATACAATGACGGTCAATATACACAATTTATTTATTCAAATTGCAGTGATGCCATGTTACTAGATAAATAAACCTGGCCACTATGGAGGGTAAAGTATAAAAAATTATTAATAGTTTTCATTGGTTTTGTTATGTTACTGAAAAAAGAACTTACTCAGGGCTTTCTTTTTGATAACCAAAATCAGTTGCAGCTTTTATAGCTCTTTGATAAGTCTGTTTCATTGCTTCCTGCCAAAATAAAAAAGCAACAGAACTTGATATAACATGACATAACACTGTTTATGGAAATCATACACTTTCCCTTTTCTTTTCAAAATACTAACATGGAAGAAAACGAGTTTCATTCAATTTGAATAGAAAAAAAGATATATAGAAAAGTATGTGACGCTCAATAACCACAACCTATCGACCACTTATAATTCTTAAAAGGAGACTTGTATGATTTATAAGAACAATTTATTCCAACAAACTACACTCATGATTAGTTCATCAAACTGCACTCCGGTGACCAGTTCATGATAAATACCTGTAATTTAGATTCAAAGTCCTCCGGTGACCAGTTCATCAAACTGCACTCATGATTCAGTTCAAGTTCTCCAGCCACAACCTACATGCAAGGAGAACAGAAGATCAAACAAAGGTCCATCGAATTTCCAAATGTCACGCCTAATGCCAGAAGATGAGCTAAATGATGCAAATCACATAAATTTATGATCATAGTTTCAATTTGAAGTTTTATATTATGAAATGATAAGGGTTAGATAAGCCTATTCAGTCATACACACATCAATGGCCTGTTTTTTAGTGCTAACACAATTAATCAATTAAACCATCATAAAGTGAAACCCTCAGGTCAAAAATGGTATTAGTTTAACGTACAATACACACACAGGTCAATAAAGGACGAGTTTCATCAATAACTACATCCTTAAATGAATTAGTTATTTTAGTTAAGAAAAAATTGCGCAAGGCTCTCATCATTGCAGGAGGAAGAAGGTCGGATACACACAAACATACTTGGCAGAGGTAACTTCCATTATCGGAATCCTCCTTTGACCATCAATCACAATTTCACAAAGATAGAAACATATGGTTGTATCAAGGCTTTTGTGCGCATCGATTTAATCAGCACCGACTAAATTTACATTTAACAATGGTTTAGTATATCGGAAACAGCGAAAGAATTGTTAAACAAATATTGATATGTCTGATGTTTGAGGAAAAATGAAGCAAAGCAACAAAATGCTAAATTCCTCAAACAAGGGCCTGAATTAGGAAACCACTTGGTCTCCCTTACCATTTCACTACATATCCATGCCAAATGGAACATAACAACAACAACAACGACAATAATAATAATAAAATATAGAACTGAATTCAAATAAAAACTCTCAATTATGAATAATAAACTTCAAACTGTAGTCAACGACCACAGCCAACTAATGTCGTTTTGGTTAACATAGGAATATGCGTGCAATTTGCACAAGAAAAATTAAGCAAACATCTCACCCCTCCAGCACCAGCAGCCATTGCAGGAGCAACAAGAACATTAGCCTTCCTCAGAACTTGAACTGCATCAGTGGTACAGGGCATGTTTGAACCTAAGATTCAAATTATAAGAAGCAGATTTCATTAGTGTATATGTACACACACACACACTCACACACGAGAAAAAAAGACAAGTACATATCACATCTCAGAAAGAAAACTACCTTCTATTAGAATACGACAACCTGAATTAACCAAATTCATGGCATCAGATTGATCGATCTCATTCTGTGTTGCACAAGCAAATGCAAGATCGCACCTTTCTGTCCATGGTTTTGCTTCATCATAATATTTGGACCGAGCATAGGTCTTTGAATAGTCCCTGCATACGCCAATTTATGAACAAGGACCATAAAATCATATATAGCTGCCAGCATGAAATATAAATGAAAGACAGATGTGATACTAACCGCAAACTTCTATGCTGAGCTTTGATGTCTCTCAAAAATTGTACTTTCATGTAGTCAAATCCATCTTCATCAACCAAATATCCCCTAGAATCTGATTAATGCTTTAGTTAAAAATAATGCACATTCTGTAAAAAGATCAGGGTACATAAAGGAGGTGAAAATGTCACCGACAATCCTATATTTTTAGTTACCAATATTCTTAGTGATAATTAATGTTATTGAGATGAAATCTGACATGCAATAATGAAGTGCAATAGCCTCAACATATTCATCAAAGAAAAACAAATTACCTGATACCGAAATGGGCAGAGCACCATATGCAATTAGCTTCTCTAAAACATGCAGTGCAATCTTTCCAGAACCACTCACCACACATCTGCAGGAAATTTTAAGAAGAGCATTCCAGGATCACGAATGTGTGAAATAAATTTAGGAGACAGCAAATTTCACACTAGATAACTGGTTTTGAAAGAATCTAAAACATTCAGAAAAGGGAATTATGGAAAATGGGAGCTTCCAAGTTTCTAATCTTGATGGAATTTTGAAGTCAAGAAAAATTATATTGAATACAGAAAATGAATAATCAATGATGACAAACAAGGGTCGGAAAAGTGGCAAGTAACAACAATCTTCTTTATATAATGGTCTAAAAATTAAAAAAGAAACCTTAATCCTTTGAGTTCTTTATTCATGTCAGCTAGCATGAGCTGGGCAAAGAAAACCTGCAGAGGCACAAAAACTTGTTAAATTTAATCTTGACATTCTTGGTTGAAATGGACATGCATGTCATACACTCTTTATTCTGAAATGAAAAGCTAGGATATAGAAATGCAGGCACGAGGAAACTCAAAGGACCTGCCTTTAAAACGTTCCAAGAAAAAGGAGAAAGAAAATGGAAGTCTACCATGGAGTATATTTTACAGACACAGACACACTCAGTTTCATGTCTCATTTTGGCAAGGAGCAGTTAAAAGTTAAATTACCAGTCCATAGCCAGTAGCTTCGGGTCGAAGACTGGAGCCGGACCAAAATATTCTTGGTCCTGTGAAAGTTCCCTGCAGAAGTAAGGTAAGCATATGAAAATTACCTGACAATAAAAGTTTTTCGTTCTTAAATGAATGCCAGCATAATCAGTATCTCAAAATATCATGTTCCTAAATAGATTAGATATTTTGCAGTGTACTATACATGATGCATAGTGTGTATAATACGGACATTCATTGTACACAACACAACAACAAATGTAAAATGAAATCTAGAACAACCAGATCAAAATTATAAGCTAAAAGTAGTAACAATAACACAAGATATCGTATAAACCAAGTTTACAAATGTAAAATGTATCCAAGGTATAAACCAAGTATCCTATTTGCAAAAAGAATCTTCAATATAATAGTAATTACTTTTTTTTTTCTTCTAATTTTACCATCTAATTAATACTATACGAATCACTCACCACCTTCAATTTTTTATGATAATGGGTAATACACCGATGCATATTAAGGTTAATTTAGTAATTTATGTTCAATCTCTTTCATTTATAGTTTCTCCTTAATTTGTGTGACATAACCTAATATGTCACTCATACTGGACGGAGGGAGTAAATCTTTGGCTATTAGGATTTACATTTATTGATGTTTTTGTTGAAGCTAGAGAGAGACTTTGAATTGTGATTGGGTTTTTTATACAAAAGAATAAGCACTAACTCTTATCAATGCATTCAACTACTGATGGGAGAAAATAATAAAACATAAAGAAATATGGAAACCAAACCAAAGAAATAATCTACGACAATCTAAATTACCCGAAGACACATCCTAAACATAATGAGATATTTTCCATATATTCTAACATATTTTATGCAATGTGAATCAAGCAAGTAATATTCATCCAAGTAGAGGGAGGAAAACCACAGAAAAAAAAGGGAGAAAATAATTCCACCAAATAGTTTGGTAGTATTTAAGAATGCTTGAATTACCTGAAAATGACCAACTAGACGTCTATACTGTCCAAAAAGATACCCCATCTCGCGAGTACCAACACCCATCTCCTCTGACGGAAGGTCCTAATATAAATCCATAAAAGAATAATATGTCAAACAGGCCTTCGATGTGAATAGGTAAAGAGATAAAGGAAAAGTGTAATTTCAGTTACCTTGTCAGGACCAAGGTAATGATACATCTCACACATGAAACTCTGGCAAAATCGCATAATCTGCCATCATATCAAATTAATTTAGTAATTATAATCTATAAAACTACATAAGATGAGATTAAACTGATAACTCACCTCATTATCACTTTTGCCCTTTGGATCAAAATCACTTCCACCAGCTGCACCTCCTAATTTGTAAGGAGACAAAGCATTCTTTAAGGTCTGCAGAGAAGAAGTTTTGTATAAAGGGTCCACTACAGAAATGCAGCTTGAAATTGAGATTGTAAACTTTTGATGAGATACGATAGCCTCAGTATATTCGTCAAATATCAAATAATAAAGACTTAGTTATATACAATTACTCAACCAAACTTAAAACTTTAATGCTAGTATCTAGGTAGTCAATAGCGCTATAGCAGCGTAGCGGAGCATAGACTCTAAAACTTTAATGATAGGGCTATGCCATAGAGGTCATGGACCGCACCGGGAATGGCTATAGCAGAGCAGTTCGCAATAGCGGCCACCACAGGTGCTATAGTGGCATAGCGGGCTTTGATCCGCTATTTTATTTTAAACGTGAAAACCCCAAATTGACCCTAAATCTAAAACTGTTTCGAGGGCAATTTGGGGATTTCGGATTAACCCTATCCCTTTTCCCTCTTTTCACACTTCAGCCAGCTGTTCATCACACAAAACCTGAAAACCCCAAAAAAAATTCATATGCCCTATCATCTCTCGTCTGTTTTCTTTTTTTCTTTCTTTGCCTTTGTTCTGACTTTGTTCTTTAACCATTGGAAGAACTTGAATAAATAAGAATTGTGTTTTGATTTATGAATGTTTCATGAGTTTTTAGTTATTTGTTTAATTTTATACTAAATATATGTTTGTTTATACTTTATAGTATTATTCATGTAATTTGTCCAAAAAAATGATCAAATAGTGGTCAACCTGCTATACACTATCCCACTTTTGGGGTCGGGCGCTCCGTGCCGCTATCCGGGATTGAATACCTAGACTAGTATAAGTAGAATTTTGAGTGAAGGTTTTCTGTCCCAGTTATTAAAATTTTCTATGTAAAGCAATATCTAGATATGCTAGAAATATTTCATAGTTCACCATAATTTTAGTTACCATAAGGATATTTGACAGTTAATGTTGAGTTTCAAATTTTTATCATGATAGGAACTTTGAAATTTTTCCCATCAAGCAAGTATATAGGTGTGTGAGTGTGTCTTGTGTCTGTGTACTACACATCAATTCTACATGCACACATGTTTGTGTATTTATCCTCACATCTGACCATTATCCCCCTCTGAAAAAAATAAAAATAAATAAAGACTTCTACAATACAGCCCTGAATCTGAAAGTGAAACAAGATTGATGTAAAAGTAATAACAAATACCAAAAGTACTTGTAATACCTGCTCAAAGCCAAGGAATTTGGTAATACTTAAATTCATCGATGGATGAAAACGAATGCCACCTCTACATGGACCCATTGACTGGTTAAATTGGACTCGAAACCCCCGGTTAACGTGCGTCTCACCCCTATCATCCACCCATGGAACTCGAAAAATAATCATTCGTTCAGGTTCCAGCAATCGCTCCATGATGTTAACATAACTGAAACATGAGAATATTAACGATATGAATCCAGTGCTAAAAAATTAGCTTTATCATCTGTAATAATAAATAAATACATAAAACTTATACAATAATAACCATTTGAACAAAACTCACTGAGAATTTTTCCCGATGACTCTCTCAAGAGCTTGAACTACCTCCTGGACAGCCTGAATGAATTCAACCTCATGCGGATCCCTTTTTAGTGTCGCTTCAAGAATTGATCCCGCTGTTTTTGACATTACAGCTTCAATTATACAATATGTCAGGCAATACCCAAAATAAAGCAAGCATTTTTATCAAGAAATTAAATTGTAGAACAAAAACTCTATCAAGATTCAAGAACATTAGAAATGGGCTTGAAATTTGCCAGAGGTAATGATAATGCAAAGCCTGACATTTCAAGATTCACACTGAAATTTTAAAATGGAACTAAACTATATGAAAATTTAATATTATTCAGGAGGACAGAAGCATAGACCTTGTGGAATATCAAAGAAATCAGGATTAAGAAACTCCATAACAAAGATAGAGACTGAGAGAGAAGAGAAAACTGAATCTGTAACTATATTTCTTAATTGTGAATATTACAGTGTGCATTAGATATATTAAAAGTAGTTGTCAAGAGTTAGTTGAGCCAAACAAACTCTAAACTGAATAACTGCCACAAACTGGGGCCCAAACTAAAGCCCACTAAAGCCAAGGCTTAGCCCAAATCTAGAGTCTGCCGCTGATACATACACATATTCCTTACACAAAGTATTCAACGAAAACTATAGTTTGTAAATTGATCATTAAAAAGGGAGGAACATGTAAAAATGATTATATGTCATATAATTATCTTAAATCACCAAAATAATTCAGATTTACCTAATAAAATTATGTTTTGACTTGATACAGAACAAAGGATCAGTTGAATGCAGCAACAAAGCATATTCCTATTATCCTATATATAATTGATCAAATGCATCTTTTGTGACATTTCAAACTAACTAAACATTTATCATGAACATAGGACAGATAATTAAAATGATTTGGGGTAAGATCACGGTTACTGTATTCCATAACTCTGATTGGTAGCTAACTCAAATATTAGAAAACACAGTATATGCCATTAACTATTTTAATGGAACTGAAAACATTATATGCAGATCTATGCTGAGATGGCCAACCTTTTACATAAACAGGCTTATCGGCCATAATTTTATCTTTGGAGGCTGATTGAAGACGAAGAGCCTCTTTATGAAGCAGACTATTATTATGTTCTTCAAGGGCACTCATCTGCATATTTCGACTGCCTTCATTCCCATAAGGATTTCTTCGATGTTTTCGGCCAAATTCCCTGCAGACAGAGCAGAAAATCCTTGGTGTCCCGTCTTTCACATCGACATAAGCCCACTTGTAGGTGTCTGCCCATTCCTCTCTCCATCTTTTAACAACCTTTTTCTTCCTTTTCACCTGTTGGTTCTGAGACATATCTTGGGCATCATTAGAAAGCTGAGAAACCGTCACCATCTGCTTGCTCTCACCATGCTCTTCTGCAGAAGATTCCCGCAACGGCGCACCGATTAGTGTTGTGTTACCAAATGAAGGATCATCTTCTCCAGGTCCAATTTCTAAATCAATCTCTTCACCAATCTCCCTCACAACCAAGTGATGCCTTTGTGCTTGCTGAATCAAATTCATATCATCCAATGCAGAATTCATCCCTACTCCAATGGTTGGCAGCAACATTCAGCATGACAACCCTCCCCACAAATCTAAAATCATATGCTCTCTGTCAATATCAATACAACAAATAATCAATTTACCTCTTTTACAGCTCATATTTTTTAAAAAAGACACTCATTCACAAGATAATGGCAAAAGGGAAAAAAGTTGTTCCAACGTATCAAACTGTGAAAGACGGACACAAACACTTGATACGTCACTACTAACACTAACACGTCGACAATTGTAACATCGGATACGCCAGCAATCTGAAGTATCAGTGCTACATAGGCGACAAACATTCAGACAATTCACCTTCATAGCATTGCTTGGTCTAATTTAGTTGGACTAATTTCTAGACACACAAACCAACCTATCAACAACAACCACTTATCCCACTAAGTGGGGTCGGCTACATGGGTCAAATTACGCCGTAATGTTCTATCATAAATCATTCTTAATAGTTTCTCTTATAGTTTTTCTAGGTCTACCTATGCCTCTAGTGATCTAACAATCCTCTAGTTCTCACCATCTTTTCTACTATAGACACTACCCCAATTCTCTCTCTAATCAAAACTGTAGCATTGTCAAGGCCCATTTTCATCCATTCAAAACCACAATAAACCAAAGTACCAAACACAGATATAATTTTCCAAACCTCAAAAAACATTGCAAATTTAACTAAAATCCATCACAATTTCCATCAACTCAAGACTCAGTGAATACCCGTTTGAATTAACAATCATTTACACCCAAAAGCACAACAAAAACTCGTAATTTTCAGCAAAACACAAGGCCAGAGTACATAAACTTAAATTAAGTAATGAAGTAAAAAAAAGTCTTGTTTTTGCAAATGACCCACAAATTATAATCAAATTTGAACAACACCCAGCAGCTTAATTTCATCACAGAGCTCAAATACCTTGAGAATTCAAAGAAAGTGATAAACTTGAAAAATGGAAGTTTTGAGCATATCTCTCTCTCTCTCTCTCTCTCTCTCGCTAGATATATGTATATAATAATAATAATAATATAAAATAAATATAAAATAAAGGAGAGAGATGAAAGAAGGAAAATTTGATGTGAATTGAAGGTTGAGATTTGAGAGTGGAACAAAAACAAAGGGGACAAGGACAAGGACAAGGACAAGGTAGGTTTGAGATTTCAATGATGTTTCGGTGTTTCTGAAATCAAAGTGGAAGAGTGGAAAGATGAACATTTCATCATCATTGATGCGATGTTTTTTTGGACAAAAACATCATCAACACGAACAAACACTTCCTGTTTTTCTTTTGTTGCTGAATATGTTTTTTTTGGACAAATTTTTTCTATGTTATCTTTTTATTGATTTATTATTATGGTAAATTTTAATTAACATTTTACCAATACTCACACATTTTATTTTACTAAAAAAAACAATACTCACATTTTTTTGTCAAAAAAAAACATGCTTCCATTAACTAATTAAACAGGTGAAGGAAATATTCCTACAATCCAACGAAAGTAGAATATGAAGAAAAAAAAAACATCAAAATTAAACAATATCAGACGAAATTGAGAATCGTGATCATGTTTGGCTAACATATTGACACATATTTTTCATAAATAATGGTGTATTGAAGAAGATCAATCAGAGTTTCAAGAAATTAATAATCACTTTCGTGAGAGGTTTAAGATGGATAATGAAAGTGGTTCGATTGAGAATCGTCGTTGCAACAAGGGGGAATCCATTTCTAAATTAACATGGTCGACACGGAGATGATGAGTTGTACAAAAAAAATAGACAAACCCCATATCTCAGCACAACGGGAATCAATTTGTCCAAATTTGCTATAGAAGCTCTTGAACTTGACTTGCAATTCAATTCCCTTACATCTCCCGGTTGATTAATGCAACCTCATTTTGATCCTTGCACACAAAAAATTAATTGGGACAACAAAGAAGGTTATCCAATTCCAAAGAGCATCGTCTATACCGAGATTCCATTCAAGCCAAGAAATAAGGCTTAAGCTAAAAAGTTTTGAACAATACTCACATATTTGATTTTAAAAAAGAAAAAAAAAAAGAATATTAAGTTTTAACAAAGCTTAATGGTATCATGACTATAATATGAGAGTGAATATGTCACGTTGGTCAACTTCAGCCTATGATCTGGTCTACATCAGGTCCAGACCATACGGATTTGTTTTTTAATAGAAGTATAATAAGTTTTTAGAAGTCTATTTAGCTATAGCGATCTGACTACCAATCATTAAAAAAAGGTTTAAATGTCTCATTAGTCCCTGCACTTTCACCATATTTTGGGATTGATCCTTGCAGTTTTTTTGTTTGGATTAAGTCCTTGCACTTTGTAAAAAATTTGGGATTAGTCCCTCTGTTAGTCAACTGTTAAAAAAAAGTTAAAACTAACAGAGTGCCACGTGGGCCAATCATTTTACGCCATGTGGCACACTACAAGACAAAATTTTTAAATTAAAATAATTTAGTTAATAATTTCAAGGATCATTTTTAATTTCTAAAATAATCTTTGGGCCAATTGTTACTCTCCCTCCATCCGATCTCTCTCTCAAATCTCTCTCGTGAAGAAACTTTCACACATGTTCATTCATTTTCAATGCCTATTTTCAATTTCTGAGGAAAAAAACAAAAACAGTAACATAAACACCAATTGAAACAAATTAACGATAACATTAACAACACTCTCTTCACTACATCATTCACTCTCTCTCATCAATGTTTCGACGCCGGTCAAGTCTTACACTCTCGTCCGATCAGATTTCGGCAACCGGGCACCAACACGCCTGCAAGCTTCACCACCTTCTTTTCTTTCCCAGTCACCAATTTGAACCCTTCTTCCAACGGCGGTGGACTCGCCGGACGATGACTCTCTTGGTGATGCCGATGGTTATCGGGGGTGGGTTTGTGGCGGTTCAATTTGATACTAAGTTAAAAACTAATTAGTTTAAGGATAATAAAAATATTTTTATTTTGGAAGAGGATAATAAAACTAATTAAAAACTAAATTATTTTTTATTTGTTTTAATTTTAAATTTTAGTCATGTAGTGTGCCACGTGTCGTAAACTAATTGGCCCATGTGGCACTTTGTTAGTTTTAACATTTTTTTTAACAGTTGATTAACAGAGGGACTAATACCAAATTTTTTACAAAGTGTAGGGACTTAATCTAAACAAAAAAAAACTGCAGGGACCAATCCCAAAATATGGTGAAAATGTAGGGACTAATGACACATTTAAGCCTTAAAAAAAATGTAGGCTTACTAGTTTGGCACACTTAAGTGAATATGAATAACACATTTTTTATTACCATTATTATATTAAGTTTTGTATTTTGGATTCAATTGTAAATTTGGTAAGTTTTTCAACAATTTAAGTTTTTTAGTCTAGTTTTTTTTGCATATTTAAATATATTATTAAATATGCTAAAAATGTATATGATACCAATTATAATCAAATTTTCTAGAATGTCAAAAACAAATATAATCTATTAGTTTTTTTTTTTTTTTTTTATCTATTTTAACATAGATATGATTTTTTTTTAGGAAAAAAATAAAAAAATAAATCATATCTATGTTAAAATAGATTTATTCATTTAACATAGATTTGATGACTTACTTAAATATTTTCATATGAAATAAGCTTTTAAATAGACCAATAATTCATATCAAACTTTTAGAAGATCAAACTCAAAGCTAAAAATCTATGAGAGACTGCATATTAAACTTAGACCTTATATTTTTTGACAAGTTAGATTCATTTTCACAAAACCTAATTCGACTTATTTTATTCTCACCTTTAACGACAAGGGATGAGAGTGGTGCTTTGAGAGTGGGGGAATGAGAACCACTTAGGGCTCGTTTCCTTCAAACAAGGGATGGTGTTTTAATAGATGGGAGAAGAGGAATTTAATAATTTAATGTAAACAAAAGAACTTGATTTCGACCAAAAGAACAAAATACAAAATAATAACTGGATAGTTTCTTCCCAGCTGTATTTCTTTTCTTGTTTTTGTTTTCCTTTGTAACTATTGTTCAGTCCTTACTGTATTTCCTTGGTACACCTTGTGCCGGGAATAACACTTTGATGTGGTAATATATTTCATTTTAGTCTCTTCAAAAAAAAAACTGGATACAAAAATATAAAATAGCGAGATTTGATTACACTTTACTTAGAGATCTATTAAAAAAATAGTCAAAGGAGTTGCAAATAATTAAACTCAAATTTTATTATCGTACCGTGTTGTATTTTGAATTTCAAAAGTTCTATGTATTCACCTACTTGACCAAAAAAGTTCTATGCATTCACATATTTGTTTCGTATTGCATCCATATCCGTACTAAGTTTCTTGGCTTCAAACGCACTATTTCCATTTAGACACATAAACCAATTTTTCAACCATAGAATAACTCCATGATTTTTTTTGGGAAATTTTTGTATAACGCTGATTTTATGACAGAGAAATCATATACACATAACATAATTGTAAAAAAAAAAAAAAAAGAGGAAAAATATTTGCACACATCTAATATTTTCTTGTATTTGTTGTTAAATATTTTAAAAGATGTTTATCCCTTATACAACCCAACAAAAATGAGAATCCGGTCATCATAAGTTTTGAGAATTGTTCTATGTGCCCCGTGAATTGCTCAACCTCTTAAATAAGTCAATCAGAAGTTACACCCTGATTCAAAAAACGCTCATTGGATCGTAACTCTCGATAGATTTGTTATTGGGAAAAACCTATGTCCCACATCGGATAGATAAGACTCTTGATAAGAGTTTATATAGATGAGACAACCCTCACTTTATGAACCGGTTTTTAGAGATGAGTTAGGCCTCCAATTTTAAGATGGTATCAGAGAGCCTCTCCAAGATCCATTGGGCCACCTGCTATCAGGTTTCCGCTATCGGGCCACCCACCATTTAAGATGGTATCAGAGCCTCTCCAAGATCCATTGGGCCACCTGCTATCAGGTTTCCGCTATCAGGCCACCCACCATTTATGTCCACGAACCAAGCACAATAGTGTTGGTTGTGAGGGGGTGTGTTAAGAGTCCCACATCGGATAGGTGATGGTGGCCTGACAATGTGTTTATAAGTGGGGGCAATCCTCACCTCACAAGCCGGTTTTGTGGGGTTGTGTTAGGCCCAACCACGATTTCTAAGATTTGTGTGATCATAGTTACCATCCGATAAATCTGAGGTTTTCGAGCAAACTGAAAGACCCTTAAAGTAATTCTCATCAGTTATCTACACACCATTGGCCAAGTTAAAAGTGCTCACTATATAATGAAATAGGGATTTACTCGTCTAAAGATTGCAACTAATTTCATTACTTATAATAAATAATTCCTGGTTTTATTTGGCAACAATATTCTTATAATGACCAAGAAGCATAAGTTCAACAAAGCTTGAAATATCAAGTCTCAATTTTCTCCAGGAATGTTGAGAATGAAGCAAGCTAAACTTGTTTGACTAGAAAAACAATACAACATTTATCCGGAATTTGAAAAAAGAGTCGGGCTAAGCCAAAAAATTTCATACCTATGCGCATAAGTAATATCATTTTCTTTATGTAAAAATATACGGCTCCACCAAATACATCTAATAAATGTAAATGGCACTCTTGTATTTTCAGTCTTTATTAGACTGAACAAAGTCTCTGATCATTTGCTTGGTATTCTGCATGAAGCGGGGAAAAAGCAGCATGGTGAGCACATAAAAACTCCAACAGCTATGAAGTAAAGAAGTTCATACTTGAATAAAAAAAAATAAAAATCAGATTAAGGTTACAAAATATTTAAATAATTACCGACAGTTCTTCATGAAGCACCATAAATATTTTCTTCAGTCTGTTTTGTCTCTGCAATTCACATCATGGCCACATGTTCAGAAAATAGATACTGAGTATAATGCGAACGTTACACAGATGTGATTTTTCTATATTTGAGTTCTACACAGTCGCAAATGTGAATACTACATGATGTAGTATTGAGTCTACATGCACGGGTGAAGACAGATAAAACATACCGATCCGCATTGCCTATAGGATTCCTTAATTTGTGTTGCAATGCCGTCATATTTATCCATATCCCCCTTGCTTTTAGCATATTCTAAATCATCACCTAGTTTCTGAAACTCAACCCTGCAAATGGGTGAGATGTTTGACAAAATATCAGATACATAATCAAAATACACACTTGAACTGAAAAGAAAAGAAACTTTTAATCATTAGACTATTTAACCTGTAATCCACCAAAATCTTGTTCAGAGAGAGGTAACTCTCATATTTATCCTGGTAATCCTGCACATATTCTTTATATCTAGCATTGCATATAGAAAACATATATCAGAACAAACAAATGAAAAAGCAGTTAAGTCAAAAGAACCCTACCACCACACTAACTACTACAACAATAATTACAAAAGAAAATAAAGAATAACTGCTTACTGGGATAAAGTCGTTATAGGTCCCTTTAATTCAGGTTCCTCCTTTTCAAACTTTGAATAAGAGCAGCTATTTTCATCTGAGGATAACTCTTTCTTCTTTTGGGCACCATTATTTCTATCTGCAAATACCGAATCCTTTCTTCCATCAGGCACCTCTTCACATGAACTAGGTGTTTGTCTCTTGCTTTCTTTCACAGGGTAGGGAACCATTCCATGTTTTGTATCTTGTTTAGATCTATTTTCAGGCACTCTTCTATTGATTTCCCTGCAACCATCCAAATCACTACCACGGCTCACCCCAGATTCACTATTTCTAAATTTGCTACTCATTTCTGTCAAATTTTTTTGAGATCCAACGTTCGCGCTGTCTGCTTTTAAATGATGTGATTGAGTATGCGTAACTCTAGAACGAGACTTTGTTGAATCTTCGAAATGATTATCAGCATTCTTTTCATTTGTGTTGTCCAAATTGCTAGAACCTGAACTTAATACCAAGGCTGGCCTTCCAGAATCGAAAGTTGTTTTCAATAAAGGTTTTACTTCAGTGATATTTGAATTCATGACCTCTGAAGTGTTTGCTTCGATTTCTATATGTTTAAACGAACCTTTTCGTTCAAATTGCTTTGCAACAATGGTTTCTTCTGGAGTGGACTCACGAAGTTCTCCCAAATCCAAGTCTGAAAGCTCTCCCTTAAGCGAGATACCTCGCCCATTAACAGCAGAGGATTTGTTAATACCAGTTCTGTTGTTATCCTTGGGCGATTTTCCCAAATGTGACTGCGTACCTTGTCGGTCTTCCTTTAACTTACCAACCATTTCACCGTGTTTTTGGTAATTGGAATCCAGTGATAATAGTGACTGCTTACTTCCATTACTACCATCCCTGGAATTCCGGGGGACTTCTTTCTCGGTGGCATAAATATCTTCATTTTGAGCATCTTTATGAGATTTATATTCCGGCACAAAAGAAACTTCATGTGCACGGAAGTCCTTTCCTGTGTGTTTCCTGTTGTACCTTATGCTTTCACCAAGTTTATCTGATTTTTCAATTGGATAGGAAGGGTTTCCTAGAGGTCTTTGGTCAAAAGACCTTTGACCTGTTTTTTGTAAATCTGAACTAGATTTTGCAGGCAATGCTCGACTGTATCCTTTCTGGAAACCAAGATTGCAGTTTCTTTGTCTGTCAGATCTACCAGTGTCTTCAGTAAATTCAAATGGTGAAAAATTTCTAGAATTCCCAAACATTTGCACATCTGTAGCCGGAGAATATGATTCACGAGTCAAGTGTCCTGCTTTCAACCTCTTTGTAACTTCAGATTTCTCATCAATGTTCGTCAATTCTGAACCCCTCTTATGTTTACCTTTAGATAGCCTATCAGACTGTTCGTTCCTAGAGCTATCTGTGACTTCACTTTCCCTTTCATCTAACAAACTCCCCATATAACTTTTGTGCTCCTTCAGCTGTTGATAATCATGTGAAGCATGTTTCATATCAATTTTTTCCAATGTGTTTGATTCTTCTTTCACTTTGGATTTTACTTGCATTGTTTCCTCCAAATCGTCATTTGGAACTTCCTCTTTGAAACCTCCCTGTGGAGCTGATGTAGTACAAGATTTGATTTTGAAGAAACTGATGCAAAAGATAGAAAGCCCGGCATCTATTAGACTATTTATACAACTAGTCGAACTTGTACTGTAACCATTCATTTAATAGAAATCTATAAGCACTGTAATAAACTAAAGAAGGTACTAGAATAGCTTAGTCAGCGCATACACGATACTCAATCAAAATAAGAAAGTATACTTGCAGTATTATTATCCACTGATAACTTTAGGTGAAAATAACAGGTACCTTCCACTTTCAGTAGGTTTCTTAAAGTTTTCCAAATCCACTTCTGGCTTTAAAATATACCTTCCAGGGATATATTTTGCAATCTGATGTTCAAAATCAAATGAAAAATTAGATCACATATGCATCACAGATTAATGTCTGCAAAAGATTCCCAACACTTACTCTTTTTATAGTGGGCTCGAGATCCTGTATGAAACTTGGACGTGTGTCACTGACTACTTTCTCCAAGGCCTATAATCAAAAGAGGAAATCGGTTAGATAAAATGTGACTAAATGTAAAGTTAGAGATAGTAAAAACAAGCCTAAGAAGTAAGAATAACTACATATTTGATTTTATACAGCACCTCAAAAGTCATTCCTTTAGGGTTATCCTTTAGGAGAGAAATTAACATTCTCTGCAAATCTATTGGTTTAGATCCATTATTTCCTTTGCTTGCCCTGGTAGGGATTCCTTTCTCAAAAACAGTATTGGTGTCTTGCTTATCTGTCATTCGTGATGGCACAACATCATAAAGGCTTTTAGAGATATTTGCAGCTCTCCGTGAAGAACGTCTGCCCTTGGCAGTAGCACTTATTGACATCAATCCAAATCTATGGGAGCCTCCAACTATGAAAAAATTCCAGACATTGCATATAAATTACATGAGCAGATGAGCTAACAAAGATTTATATGAAGGGTTTCAATAATTCTATGTAATGTCATCTTACTATTGCTTTAAATTGTGTTCAAATGATGTAAATTTTAATACCTTGAAGAGTTTCCACTTCCCTTTCCTTAAGTCCAGCCTCTTCCATTTTATCGTAATTCTTCCATGGTGTAGCTAGACAAGGGAAGTACAAGCATAAACATCGTCAAGTTTTTTTTTTTTAAGTTTCTTGGCCCAATGACACTAAAAAATAACAGCTTGAAATTCAAATTTAAAAACTCAGGAAAAATTAATACATAAATACAAGAAGCAAAATAAAATTTACCTTCATCAGCTGCCAGTGCCTTTATCTGGCTCTTCATGGACGGGTTCCCAGGCTCCAAGTCAATGGCTCTATCGTAAGAACATAATAAATAATTATTAGACAAAAAATGGGAAATATCCATACATCATGTACTATCGTCAGTATGGAAAGTAATATCAGAAAGAAAGAAAAAAATCATTGAGTTCTTTAAAAATTAAGTAGCCTATTTAGACTTTTAACACTATAAATTGAACATTTCTAAACCAAGAAATTTTTTACAGGCCAAATGGCTGATTACGACTTCATCAATAGTTCATTTGCTTTTCAAGAATTGAAGTGTTAGTTGTGTGTTATTGGTATTGGTATTGTACAAAATTGATAGAACAGTACAGTAGAGAAGATAAATGGGTACCGACGATGGAAAGTAATATTGATGGTTATTCCTATCCTTCGGTCTGAACTTTGAATCAAGAAGGTTGTAGAACCAATAGGAAATGTTACAATGAAAATATCAAGGACAAATCTCCTCTAAACTCCAAGGATTCGAGAATCCAGGCCCTCCCAAAATCAGTTTACGCAGCATTGCTATTCCTATTGCTTATATTCTGTCATTTCCCTCCCTTGTCCCTAATTCTGTTTGAGCACCAACCACTAACCAATTCAGTAAGCAGCTCCAACTAACTAAGTGCTAACACAGCTACCAACTGCTGGGTTGTTAATAACAGAAACTGACCAGGCTATATTCTCCGATGACCACCCCTATTTCACCTAGTATACACCTATTTGATGGGGGTCTGTTAACAGGAATTCATAATTCTTCTAAATCAACATAAATCAACCAACCTAAATACAAGTAATCTAACACATGGTACTGTTATTAAATAATCAAGTGTCGACCCCTGGCAAGGGAGAAAATACTAACATTACAATTAACATAATAACATTTGCCATTAAAAAGGGCAGCCCGGTGCACAAAGCTCCCGCATACGCAGGGTCCGAGAAGGGGTCCACCATTTGGTGTATTGTACACAACCTTACCCTCTTTTTTACACAAGAGGCTGTTTCCATGACTTGAACCCGTGCCATTCAGAAAGAAAAAAAAATCAAATATGTGAGGCAATCGAAATCCTTTGTGATCATAGAAAAGAGAAGTGTTTCAAACATCACCGTCAAGAATTTAAAACTTGCTTGACATTTATACATGGTCATGCATATATTGATTGTTTTGAATGCTGAAACCCTCAAAATTTATAAATACAAGGGCAATACTTTGATTAACTGCCAATAGTTACCATCTAAAAAAAATATTCAGATAATTATCACCAAATATATCATGCGTAAAAATTTATTGTGTTCTCATTAACACATTCCAAATGCATAAATTAACAAGAAAAATGTGAGACTGAGAAATTCACAAGTTGAAGACAGGGATTTCAAAGGGAATAGTGCAAAAAAAGATAAAAATCAAGAGTGTATGACAATAAGTAAGGAGTGTGTGACAATACTTGAGTGACTTGAACTTGGGTTTGGCTTCCTCTGACCGCATTTTGACGTGATTCTTAGTTAAATCGTCCATAGATCACGTTCTTCGACCATGTAAATCTGAACTTCTTCACACCAACGTCAATAATCTGCTACGAAGAAAAAAAACAGCAGGCCTTTCAAACTACATATAAAAATTTCATACAAAAAGGCAAATACACCAAGACGAAAGACGGTAGATCGGAACTAATCTGCAATGGTATTCTTGTATTAATCTCAAATTAAAAAGTTTGTCACGTTTTTGGACAACTATCAAACTAGGTACATCATTCATTGGTTAGTTTTTATTCCTATATATCACTAATACAATACTTTAAGTATTTTAATCTAGATTCGGGTTCACTACGTACCATGTATTTGGCCGCTTATCCACCACTCACTAAAATCTAGAATATACACGTGTGGTGAATAGTAATATTACTCCTCTTTTGGGGCCACCAACCTCCACCCACGTGCGGTAAAGATAACGGTCGAACTCATTTTTGAGCCCATCACAAGCAATTTATCTCGCATGTTTGGATACACGATATCAAGTGTCAAACGTGGGTTTTTTTTCTTATTAAACATGATTTTGGAAAGAAAAAAATTATATCGGTTTTTATATCGGACTTAACTCATCCTTACGAAACTAGCGGTAAGGGGTGTCACTCTTTGTATACTCTTTTCATGCCTCATATCTATTCAGTGTACGCCTTGGGTTTTTCCTAATACACTTCCTCATGCCCTCAATATATTCTTGTTACTTTGAATCAAAATTGTTTTGCCACCAAACCTTGATTCGACTGGAATCAATTAAAAATGAATTTTGCAATTTACATTAGGCTAAAAAATTTACTCTAAAACATAATATGTGTCTGTAATAATAAATGAAAATTATACAATAATAACCATTTGAACAAGACTCACTGAGAATTTCTCCCGATAACTCTCTCAAGAGCTTGAACTACCTCCTGGATTGCCTGAATGAACTCGGCCGCATGAGATTCCCTTTTTAGTGTAGCTTCAAGAATTGATCCCACTGTTTGTGACATTGCAGCTTCAATTATAGAATTTGTCGGGCAATACCCTAAAGAATACAACCATTTTTCATCAAGAAATTAAACAATGCGCTGAAAAGTATCAAGAAAGTTATTCTGGAAATTGCAAAACTAAAATTCTATCAAGAAGATAAATAAGGTTTGAATTAGCCAGAGGTAGTGATAATCTGAAGCCTGACATTTTAAGATGCACACTGAAATTTTAAAACGGCACTAAACTAGATGAAAATTTAATGTTGTTCAGTACAAAAGTAGAAACCTTGTGCAACTTCAAAGAAGTCAAGATTAAGAAACTCCATAACAAAACAGAGATTGAGAGAGGAGAGAAAACTGAATCTGTAACTATATTTCTTAAATGTGAATATTACAATTTGCATTGGATATATCATATCGAGGAGTGCTAGAAACACACTCTCTAGCACACTCTCTAATTTGTTGAATTTCTCTCTAGCACACTCTTTTCAACTTCAAATGGGTCCCACTAAATCATGTAGGTCCCACATAAATTTAGTGGGATTCATTTAACATCCAACCAATTAGAGAGAGTGAGTTGAAAATAGTGTGTTAGAGAGTGTGTTGTTAGCATCATTCAAACCCAATTAAACTGTAAACAGAATAACTGCCGCAACGGACACTCCTTGGATTAGGACATGTGTCCAACATGACACCGACACATATAATTACACTGAATTATGTGATTTTCTCAGATGATTTGCGGTGTCAGCGTGTCAGTGTCCGTGTCCTGTCCGGTGTCCGTGTCTGTATCCGTGCTTCATAGTCTAGACTTTGTCACTGACACAAACTCCTTACAGAAAGTTTGCAAGGAAACTAAATTTGCAAAGGGATCATTAAAATGGTTGTATGCCATAGAATTATCTAAAAATCACTACCAAAAAAATAGAATGATCTAAAATGACCAAAATAATAAACATTATCTGCAAATGTCAATTAATACAGTGTACTGAGATGGCAAACCTTTTACATAAACAGGCTTGTCTTGTCGGGCCATATTTTTGTCTTTGGAGGCCGATTGAAGACGAAGAGCCTCTTTATGAAGCAAACTATTATTGTGTTCTTCGAGGGCACTCATCTGCGTACAGTTACATTCATTGCCTAAGGATTTCTTCAATGTTTCCTGTCAAATTCCCTGCAGACAGCAGAAAATCCTTGGTGTCCTTTTTTCACATCGACATAAGCCCATTTATAAGTATCTACCCATTCCTCTCTCCGTCTTTTAACAGTCATTTTCTTCCTTTTGACCTGCTGATTATGAGACAAATCTTGAGCATCAATAGAAAGGTAAGTAACAATTTCTTCACTAAATGAAGGATCATCCTCTCCAGGTCCAATTTCTAAATCAATCTCTTCACCAATCTCCTTCGCAGCCAAGTGATGCCTATGTGCTTGCTGAATCAAATTCATATCATCCAATGCAGAAATCTTCCTTACTCCAATGGTTGGCAGCAACATTCGGTTTGACAATCCTCTCCACAAATCTAAAAGCATTTGCTTCCTGTCAATAACAATACAACAGATAATAAATTTACCTCTTTTAGAGTTCATAGTAAAATAAAATAAAAATAGGCAGAGGCCCAAACTTTGACTACCATGTTCTTTTTGAATCAGATACTTTGACAGTGGTTAAAAGAGCCATGCATACTAATGTTGAGTATAAATACCATCTTGTACTTGTCATTTTGAATTAAGCAAATTGTGAGTTCACTGCTAGAAATACTTCCCTCCCTCTAACAAAGACCTCTATATATGAACTGTGGTTTTGATTGATTTCCATGACACACTGTGACACTAACAATCAGTGAACTAGTGTTGTGTTATTACATCAGTCAAGTAACTACCAACTAATGTAACTAAAAGTATGAAGCACGTATACTCCTCTGATTAGGTGTGTCCTGGTATCGGATACATATCATGTTCGACATAGCAAATATGATTACATTGAATTATATCCTTTTCTTAAATTATTTTCAGTGTCCATGTCCATGTTGCGCCCGGTGTCGGTGTTTGTGCTTCATAGAACTGAAATAATATAAGTTATTGAATATAACAGAATTTAAGAGAAATAGTTTGTAACACAATGCAGAAGCTATGAGAATTATTAACAGTAACATATTAGAAA
>Ga0315914_1001547_pt1 | contig 34574 bp, 15 predicted proteins | sample MpolenodulesMG_FD_203920 | JGI IMG/M metagenome (GOLD analysis project Ga0315914, IMG submission 203920) | Medicago polymorpha root nodule microbial communities from Los Angeles, California, United States - elongated nodules | ecosystem: Host-associated > Plants > Roots > Nodule | place: USA...
AAACGACGTCGTTTTTGTAAAGCTAAAAGCAAAAAAAAAAAAAAAAAAAATAGAGAACCGGTCAGACCAAAAACTCGGCCGAGTCACCGGTTTTTACCGGTTTTGACCGGTTCCGACCGAGTCAACTGCATGACCGATCCAAATGTTGGCTCGAACCGGCCTACCCACCGGTTCACGGTCCGACCGGCCGGTCCGAGCCGAGTTTTAAAACAGTGCTTTAAACTTACATATTCAATAGGATTAAATTTTTTTTTTATAGTCCCCATAAGCTTTGCTTATTTGGTAAGGTATAATGCACAATATGTGCAGGGGCTGGAGTTCGAATCCCAGACACCCCACTTATTCATCTTATAGGTGAATTTCTTTAACCACTAAGCTACTTGACAAAAAAATGTTTTTTTTATCTATAAAAATTACGAGTTTTTAAGTTTAATCCCTTAAAGAAAATTATTTGCTTTTAATGCCTACTTTGTCTATTTTCATTTTAAAAGGACTATTCAAAGGACTGAAAATATATATTATTTGTAAAATGTTTTCAAAGGACAAAAAATATATTTTTTCTGAAGTTTTCTAATATAGGACTAATAATAGGTCTATCTATGCATTCAAGCATATTACGCCGGCTAAAGCGTCAAAAATCCCAAATTGATGGGTTTAAGGTTTTATGTATTGCATAGAGATAGAATCTATCTATCTATTTGTTTATATTTTCCTTATCTTTATGTAAAAAAAAGTCTAAATCTTATAAAACAAAGCAGTTATAGGGTCTCAGAATATGAAACCCATCAATTTGGTTGGTGAGTATTTTTAACTTATACGAGTGTGTCTCTCTTAATTTAAATTTATTTATTTATAGAAAAAACTGGATCCTTTTTTTTTTTTACATAATAAATTGGTAAATTATAATTATTATTTAAAATTTATTACTGAACTCTAAAGGAAAGAAGGATTCGTCTTATACTGGCATGTAACATTAATCCCCATGTATAAGCTTGCTAGAGCAGAAGTCCCCCAAGAGAAGCCGTAGACCATAGTAAGGTCCTTAAAAAAGTCACGTATTTCAGTGTCATTGTCATATCCTCAACCGAGAGATGGAAGCTAGATGTCTCAAAGTGTCACCTCTCATAAAATAGTAACAACAAACCATAATCGATTAGGGTGTAGTCCATGGCGACGAGGTCTACCAGTCCACTGCCTCTGATTGCGTCAGTGAGCCACCTTTCTTCTAGACTATTCAAACAAATGATCTTCTTTTCGTTGTTGACACATTACAATGTGTCAAGGAGCCGAAGAAAAGAGAATAAATTGGAATAAATAAGACAAAAGAATCACAAATCTCCCTCCTAGATGCATCTGTCCACGTGGTTCGTGTAGTGACAAGACATACATGTTGTACGAGCCTCTTGAATATGACTCCAGAGGATCTTGTGGTTGTTGTTGAGAGAGTTCACCTCTTTCGGCCTTGTTCCCCCTAAAGTGATTGACGCATCCGTCCATTTATAAAACATTGGCAAAATCATGAGAGAAGAAGCAACAATTATGCAACTCTAAACACATGCTGGATTCTAAAATCCAAAACCATGAAAAACATATTCGAATTCTGAAATCCAAATTAAATCAGCACGATGGAAAAAATCGCTAATAAAAATGCAAGATTTGAGCAAATTTGTATTAAAATCTTGCTTAATAGTTGGAAACTTCATAAATAGGATGAATTTGAGCAAGTTTTGATGAAAAATGATATAATATAACGAGTTTTGAGTTTTGAATTTGAGATTTTTTTTTGGTTGCCGAGGTTTGAGCCCCGGACCTCGCATATATTATACATTTTTGTTTAGTGGTGGCGGATGTTTAAATATCGGGCCTTGCATATATTATGCATTGTCCCTAACAATTGAATTAAGCTCACGAGAACTGAATTTGAGGGTTTTTCAATATCTTTGAGTGCATGAAAACTAAAATGCATAAGTGAGGGAAAGATAAAAAACACATTATATATAGGATAGGGTATGCGTGTGGATTCTATAATTTTAGAATTCATACAGAAAAACACCCTTCAAATTCTAAAATTCGGTTAGTTAAGATCATTTTAAGAATCAAGTGGGTATTCTCCCCATCTGAAGAGGGGTGTGGTGTGGGGGTAAAAGAATTTCACCTAATCTGGAAGGCATTATTGAAATTGAAAAAGATAGTTGGAAAGGAAGGAAGGACATTTTGAGTTGCAGCTAGTTCTGTTCTGTTAATTAGTTTGCGCGTATTCCTTCCTCATGCTGTGTGTGCTGTCATACATTAATCTATTATCAATCCTGTCTGTCACTTATTTAATTAGCAATTTTCAAATGTTTGTTGGTTTGTTCAACTCCAACACGTAAATCACTGCCACTACTTTTTCTTTTTATTATTAAATCTAAACAATATTATTTATCAATATTGTAGACATAATTGGTATATAAATAAGTCTCTCAAACACACATTAAGATGTTCATTTTCAAGTGTGTGTGGAATAACATATGTTGAGAAATCTTAACACTTCAAATAGATCTAATATCATGAAAAACTTTAAAAATAATGAAATAAATTTTACATCAATAATTTATTTACCATAAACCATTAAAAGGAGTTTATAAAATAGGTGTTTTTTTTTTCACAATTTATTTATTATGGATAAAGTATCTTTAATGACTAAAACTCCAACTTTTTAAGATGGATAAACAAAGAATCGAGAGTTTGAACTTTAGACTCTAGATATATAATGTAATATTTAAATAAACTGAATTATACTTGCGGGAGTTTTGCAAAAATTTTAAAATAAATTAACATTTATTAATGTATATATTTATTCGTGATCTTTCATCGATAAAAGTAAAACGGTGTTAATATGATTTTAATAAATAATATTCTTTTAGAAAAATGATTAACATACTAACTATAACATAATATTCTCTCAAAAAAAAAAACTATAATATAATTTTACACCAATAGTTTCATTTCAATAAGTGCTCATATAAACACAAACCATTTTTCAAAGACAAAAAAACAAAGCTTCTTCTCAACAAAACTACTTCATAATTAATCTTCCATTCCTTAAAAGGAAACTTGATTAATATTTGACAATTGAGGAACACTTCAAAGAGAAAGAGAGAGAAAAATCTATAACTGGATCTCTCTATCTACAACAAAACATCATAGAACAAACATCATGGCTTGTTCTATGAATCAACAAAGCTTCTTGCTTTGTTCTTCACTTCTTCTCATCATGGCTGTTTCTGTTTCATCTTTTCATCCAACTTTTCTTCCTAGTAACTCTCTCTTCATTTTTCACTTCACAGCTTTTTTATATTCAATTTTCTTGAATTTGTAATAAATTTTGAAAAAGTTCAAATTTTTATATCTGGGTTTTGCTTTTTCTTATTGCAGATACTATTTTTGATGCTGAGACACTTACTGGTCGCCATCTTCTTCAAGCTAAAAAAGGTTCTTCATTTTCTCTCTCTTTTTTCTTCTATGCTTTTGGATCTACCTACTTATTTGTTTTTTTATTGTTTTTTCTTCTTCTCAAATACATAATATTAAGTTCTGTTTTTTTTTTTTTTTGGTTTATCTTGCATTTAGTTGTTGTTATTGTTACTAGTATTATTGCTAATTTTTTTTAAACATTATTATTGCTATTTATTATTATTATTATTATTATTATTGTCTGTAGTTGTGGATTTTCTGTTTATGTAGTTTATTTTGATGTGATTGAAGAAAATTAAGTTTCTTAGCATTAATTTGTTGTCTAAAGATTCATGACGACTAATTAGTTTTTCCAATATTTGAAGTGGGACTAAAATGATTCTTCCATTAAGCTTTCTGTGAGATCAACTTTGACCATTTTTTATGTTACTTCAAATTTTTGGATTTGGAAGACTAATTTGATGTTATAAAATTTTGAAGCACCAAATTGAGGTCTAAAGTATAGGATCAAAATGATAACTTGGGCTTATTTGGGTTGACTTATTTGAGTTTATTTTACTTGTGAGATTGTTTGAGAGAATTTATGGAAACAACTTATTACATGCCCATTACGTTGTTTTTAGTTTATTTCCATAAGCTCTATATAGGATAGCTTATGAAAACAAGTTCTAGTTTATTTATATGAAAATAGTTTGACTTTATTTATCTTTTGTTATTGAATTAGCTTATATATAAGCACTTATAGGAGAAGCTCTTAGTTAAGTTATTTATCGAAACACAGCCAGGTTACACACATACATTAGTATTGAGGATGGACTAATAGAGAAGTATGGCTCCAAATTCTGGAAAAATTGTTATTGATAAAATATACTGTCTTTGTGCTTCCATGTATCACGTTGAATTATCAAACAAAAATGATGATTTTGTTGAGCATTCTTTACTAAGAACTAGCACTCAAACTTTGAACGTGATTAGATCTTCGTGTTCTTGGTAGCGTACTCTAGATAATAGCTGTTTGAGAAAGATCTGGTTTATATGTACCACACAAATACTATAGTGTGTAGAATTCAGCTCTTTCATTATTAAAAAAAAAGGAAAAAAAAAAAGAATTAGGCTCTTTCTTTTTGGATAACAGTTGCATTGATTCAATGCAAGTTATTACTTATTTCAGTTATCTATGTAGAACTAGTTTATTAGTTAAATCAGTAATTGATCGATAGATGTGTTGTTACATAGCCATTGTGGGCTGTGGCAGCACTACAATTCTATAACATAGCGGAATTTGAACACATCATTATTGTTCAGCGATACGCTCTTTAGTACATCATGTTGTCAAATAGAGGTTGTAGCGGGCACTATGACACTGTTGCGTAGCGGAATTTGAACAAAGTGTTATTTTTTACGATCCGCAGTTGATAGCACTGATCTATAGTAGAGTTTTGGTTGTGTGGCATGTGCTTTTATTGTATAATACATGTACTGGTTTGTGTGTGTGTCTGTCTGTGTGTGTGTCTAAACACCAAAAGAGAAGAGTTTGCTGATGACATTGTTTCACATTGCACCTGCAGGCTGTTCTGTGAATTTTGAGTTTCTAAACTATACAATAATCACAAGCAAATGCAAAGGACCTAAGTACCCAGCCAAGGAATGTTGTGGAGCATTTAAAGAGTTTGCTTGCCCTTATACTGACGTGATAAATGATTTAACAAACGATTGTGCCTCAACCATGTTTAGCTACATTAATCTTTATGGAAGATACCCTCCTGGCCTCTTTGCGAGCGAGTGTCGTGAAGGGAAGGAAGGTCTAGCATGTGATGCATTGCCACCATCCGTGTCCGCCGATGATACTGCAAATCAAATTGTACATACTCCATCTCTAGTGCTGGTGCTCACAGCCTGCATCTTCTTAATCTTATTATTCTGATTTCTCGATATCTCAACTTCAATTCATTTGTTGCAGTGCTTTGCATTGTTGTATTATCAGTGAACATATTTATTATATAACACGTTTGTTATTGTTGATGCGGGTTGATTGTGCTAGAGCTGAAACTCGAGCTTGTACTTATATATATAGATACCATATAGTTACCAATGTTGTATTTGAGTGTTGTTTAGAGATTGCAAGTTTTGTTGGATCTTGTATTCTCAGCCAATGAAGAGTAATATTTTATGTAGAATAGGCTTGTGTGAGTTCATTTTTTAGAATCTGGATTCAAAGTTCAAACTACTGTAGTCAATTGATTTAAGCTCTTGGATAGAGATCACTTGGCTCGCATTGTGACCTCGACAAATTGAGTACTTGTTATTTTTATTTTTTTCGGATAGAAAAATGTGAGTAAGTTTTGTAGTTATGTTAGTATCTTGGGAGCAAACCCTGAACCTCTGCGTCAAATTCTTTCAATGTCTCTTAGCTCACCAATTGTTCTGTTTACTTGAAAAATCTTGATGTTCGTTCTTCATCAACAATTGGCAATTTGGCATCATTGACTGCTGATTGAATCAAATCTATTTCCAAAATTTAAGTGTGTACTTGTGATTTAAAGAGATATCAACTATTATCAACTTAAATTATGTGCACCAAATGAGCCTTGAGTAAATGAAATTACCACTCCATCTCATGCTTTGATATTCAGGAAAAGAAAATGCTTCATACGCAACACTTGTGTACATGTCTTTTGTAGAATTTGGATAAACAAGGACTCTACATGATAAGCATTTGTACCTATGCAAACTAGGAACGTGAAGGAAACATATAAAATTATAGGAATTAGGTAGATTTCATATCTAAATGAGGTTGACAACAAGTTCTTTTAAGGTTGACCATTTCTTCCTCTGTCAGAGGTGTTCCAGAAATTTCTTCGATCAACAGGTAAACGACTCTGAAAGAATGAGTATATTATTCAAACATTTGTAAATATTTTAACAATCTTAATTACCTTTCATAAGATTTTGTTAGTTAAAGTAGCTTGGAGAAGTTGCAGAAATTCCCTAGTCAAAAGGATCCACCTAACCTTTTTTTGAAAAAAATAAAATGAAATTGGATATTACGTCAATAGTATTCTGTCACATCTTGATCTCTGCAGATGAGGAGAAGAGAATATGGAAGCTTGTGAAGAAAAGGAGGAAGATGAGTGACAGCAGAAATGGAATAAAAGGGGAGGGGAGGAAAAATGATGGCGATACTATTCTCAAGTTACAAGACAACAACCTTAGCGTTGCGTCAAGGCTCCCTCCCTCCAATAAAAGACTAAAGTCCTAACGAGAATTAGAATGAGTGGCGAAATTCGGAACAATTTGCGTATGAAGACAAAATAAAAGCCATTTTTCGAGTACTTCAAATCCTTAAGCTTGAGGAGATTTTCAATCATACAATCTCTTCACACTTGTTACATTACATATTACATAAATAAGACAAACACAACTTTTTACATTATTCTTAACAATCCCAATGTTTACTATATGCTTCTAATCATATATATCATAATATCTATAATTATATAAAATGATGTTGAAAAATTGAGTACTATTATTCCAGCCTCCCTAAAGTTGGAGGGTGCATAATAATTTACACTGCCGAGGAAATATATTTTAGAACAAAATAATCACCATATGAGGCCGAGCCTAGGCTTCTGGCGGAACTTCTTTTTTTCCACACACCAAGAACCAGGAAATGTGCTCAACTGTACACAATTTACAAACAATTAGCCATACTAGAAACTCTAGTGAGAATGAAAATCAAACTGACAAAAGTGATGAAAAATCAAATGATTCTGTCTGTAAATCAATGCAGTTTTGCAATACAGTTCAATATTTTCCAATACACTCATCATAAGATAGAATGTCCTGCAGCAAAGTAGATCGGTGCCTGTTTTGATTGACTTATTTGCGTTTACTTGCGATACTGTTTGTGGGAACTTATAGAAATAGCTTATGACATGGTCAGAAGTTGTTTTCAGCTTATGAAAATAATTTATAGTTAATATGAAAACAATTTGATTTGATTTTATCTTTTGTTATAGAAACAACATATACGTAAGTATTTACATGATAAGTGCTTATAATATAAACATTTACTTAAGTTGTTTATCCAAAGAAAACCTAAAATATTTATCATCAAGGTAGTAGGGAACTTACATTGCCAATCATCTTTGCTCCGAACCATTGAGTATCGACACCGTATGGAGGAGGTATGACTCTAATTCCATTGGACATGTATGGAGGAAGTAAGCCATGGAGTTCCTTCTCTAATCTTTCTGCACAAAATATGGACCCCAAAAGAAGTAGAAATTAGGCCAAGTTTGGAATGGAGCTTACAAATAAGTTGATAATTATTCACTTGCTAAAAATTGCTGTAAGATTATTGCTAAGTTAAATGAGAGAGCTTCTGTCTCAATCCTTTCAAAGGCTCTCATTTAACTTCTTCATAAACACGTAAATATATAACATTTTTTTTTCTTAACCTATGCGAGAAGTTATTATTTAAAAAATTAAGCTTTTTTTAACAATATTTAAAAAATTAAGTTATTGAGGGGTAACCTTGGCGCAACTGGTAAAGTTGTTGTCATGTGACTGGAAGGTCACGGGTTCAAGTCCTGGAAACAGCCTCTTGTGTAAAAAACAAGGTAAGGCTGCGTACAATACACCAAATGGTGGGACCCCTTCCCGGACCCTGCGTATGCGGGAGCTTTAGTGCACCGGGTTGCCCTTTTTTTATTTAAAAAATTAAGTTATTGCAAGATTCTTTTAATATTTCTTTTTCTATACATGTTTCTTGAGATGTTTATCCAAAAAGACTCATGGAACACTATTATAAATAGCACATTACACCAGGAGTTCTCAGTGCTATAGTTTTCTTTCATCAGTCTACTCTGTTGTAAACATATGAAATATCATGTTACAAATAAAAAAGTACATTTAAACAATTACCTGCCAAACCTGGCAAACATGCAGTTCCTCCTGATAAAACTACAGTTTTGTACCAATCGTTGTCGCCTGGTAATCCTGCAGAATGACAATTCTCCATACAACGAGCTATGGCCTGGTGTAAACCCATGGCTTGCCTATACCAAGAAGTGAAACATAAGCTTAAACAACCCTTAAGTGACAATATAAAAACTAACAGAGGAAATAAATTTACATAGTAACTTTTATACCATCCAATCAACCATAGACAAAGATTTTCATTACCTAAGCATTTACTAAGCCTGACAGAGGCTGGTATATACTCGTAGTGATTAAGAGTTAAACAAATGAATTTATTTTCAACACAAATGCACTTTTGCAATCAGTCCATCCAGTTAGGTTAAGATATGAAAATTTAATTCATGAGTCAGCCCGCCTACAATTATGGTTAATCTGTCGCATCCATATTGAAAGAAATAGAAAAACTTACACTCCAGCAAGATGTGGCTTGAATAAAATCTCAGCTGTCTGAAACCGCTCTTTTGAAAGTGTAAACAATCCATCTCCTGTAGCTTGAAATGATGCTTGTGTGTTTTCTTTTAATAGCTCAGCTTCATAATCAAGAGCAACATAGCATAGATTCTGTTTCCAAACCAGAAAATTTGTAATTAATTGAACATATGATATCCTATTATCCTTATTATTGATGTTTCAGACCTTGGAAGAGAACTATATCGATACCTCTTTCAAGGCACGAACAGTGTACAATGATTGAAAATTTAGGTTGTTCTGTTGCATCTTCTCCTTAAGAAATCCTGTAACTTTCAGTGCTCCCAGTCCCACAACTTCCACACCGACCTTACGCATTACTTTACCATTAAAAACTGTAAAAGGAAAATGCAGGTTACATTTACACCACCAACAAAGGGGAAAACAAATAAACAGTCATTAGCGTCTGATACTAGTATTGAGAACCCGTGCAATGCACAGGGAGAAACTCATCCAAAGAATATAGACGGTGTTTAACAGTAAACCACAATATTGCATTATTAGGCCCACATCAACGTTGTACTACACTTAGACAACATATTGAGATACCTTATGAATTAAATTTATTATATGCAAAAATTCAGAATTATATTCAAACAGAGAAAGAGCAATAGAAAAGAAAACAGTAGGGCATACTTGGAACTATTGATGTCACTTGAAAACCTATATTAACAGCTATTCCAGAAGTTCGTTTTGCAGCATACAGAGCTAGAGTTGCCTACATTTTTCAAAAATATAATAAGCAAATACAGAAATAACAACAAATAAAAGCAGGCATATTTTATTCCACTTTGCAATAAAGACATGCACAATCACATTCTTGGTTCGAGGAGTTGTACACTTTTTATCAAGTTCACCTCTCCAGGTACCGATTTGTAAATATGGAATTATTACATATCAAAGTGACATAAGCTTATGCTTTTTGTTTTGTCTTAACCCTCCGGTTCCAAGGAGAAGGGCCTGCTTTTTGTTTTGTCATCAATTCTAGAATGTAGATGCTAGAATACATATTTATTTTTCGTTGCATATAAATCCTTGGCAGAGGTCATAAATGTTTAAACAAAAGGATATGGTTCTATAGTCATTATACAGGTGCAAGTGCTAGAGTATCTTCTAATACAATTGTATAACCATAGTCACTAGTCAGTAAATAGGTAACTTATCAGGTTCTTATTTTTTATTTTTTTTATTTTCCACCTTAAGATATATTACCTGGTTGACAGCACAAACAGCAGGAACATTCAAGTCGAACAGGGAAGCATAAATTGCTTCTTTAAGTTGCTGTCTCGATGCTCTGGCTGATTCAGTATCTGGAATCAGGCAATATTTTGTAAAGCCAAGGAATCATATATGTAACAAGACTACGTATTATTAACCAAAATTACACGCAGACAAGATGAGCACGGTACTGTTGAAAATGTGAACTTACCATCATAATGGCATATTGGTATAGAAACAATAACCGGTTGATTTTTTGGTTTCACCTGCATCCTGTCGAGAAATCAACCAACATATTAAACATCAAGCAAGAACAACATAAAACAATTATGCCTTTGTCCATGTTAAGCATGAATATTTCTTTAGTGACAAATTAATTAGTATTAGATGATGAGTCTTGACGCAACTGTTGGAATTGTTACCATGCGCTAAAAGGTCTCAGGTTTAAGTTGTGAAATCAGCCTATTACAAATGGAAGGTAAGCTTCCTATAATAGAACCGTAATGAATCTAACCCTTCCCATGACCCTGCATGGCAGGAGTTTTATAGCACCGAGTTTCCCTTATTTAAAAATATTAGGGCTCGGTTACTCCTCATGTTTTTGTTTTCATTTTCACTTCACCTAATAAACATAAGAGAATATAGATCCAATATTTCCCTCACCGTTTTCTTTTACAATATTTTGAAACAGATCTAGCATTTTTTCAGAAACTTTGAAAACGTCAAAACATTATTTCGATTGTTTTTGAAAATGCAGTTTTCCAACTTGTCTTCCATCTTCTCTCTATCACAATTGTTCACGACTTGAGTCTTCAATTTCCATGTTAGCAATTAAAAATGAATACAAATTTTAGAAAGTAAAACAGAAAAATGTTTTTAGAAAATAAACGGGCTCTTAACTTAACCAGTATTTAGAAGTCCACGCCTTTTCCAAATCTTGATTGTTTTGGTGATATTCATCTATATATGTATGCATAGGTACATGGATCTAAAAGTACTCAATTGCACTGAGAGAGTTGATACAGGTTTCTTTAACTGTGAGTGTTCAAGAAATGACAATATTACCTGTTATAAATAGTTGCGAAAAAATGTCGAAGCCTAGTATACATTGGCGACTCAATGTTGCCAAATTCCTGCACATCAAAAAGAAGGCAAAGTGTTAGACGTTTCTGATTATTGAAATAAGCCAGTTTCGTTATATTATATTTTAATAAGGAGGGAGGTTATATACTGTTTTAATTAGGACACTTGTGGCTATGTGTGACAGTTATGTATTTGTGTTATAAATAGGGAAGTAATGGGACAAAGGAAAAGGGGGGATTTGGTTAGTTGGTAAAGGATTGGGAGAGATCCAAGAATCTCAAATTTCTTGGAAATCTACTATAATATTAATATTAATTTGTATTTTGGTACCAGTTTCTATCACAAAGTTGCAGCAGGAGTGAAAAGAAACTGAAAAACTGAAAAGGCAATGCCTATTATCTGCAGAAATGTTTTCTGCAGTTTTAATTTTCTCCTAGGTCGAAGTCAAAATGAGAGTAAGGTAAAATGAGGAGGTATGAGCACAACAAAATCCTGACACAGTCAATTTTCACCAACCATTTTCATTCTAACAAAACATGTCATTGTTTAGTGCTAGTTCCAACCAAAAACATTACCAAAAATGTTGCAGATCGCCCCGATGGACAAGCATATTTGCTCCAACCAAATTTGCAATAGCCGGAACCGCCTTGAGAAAAAACAGATAAAAGAGAAATGTTTAAATGCAACCATCAGGAGTAACAGAAACACAAGATATTGGAACGAAAATTTGCAAGACTAACCATCAATGATAATAGCACCAGGAACCTGTGCTCTCTGACCATAAATATGTTTGAATGACAGCTGGGGCCTCTGGCCAAAGGATCTGCAATTCAAGGAATCTCAAACATTGGATTTCATGAAATACCAATCATCTCCAGACCCAACAAAACAGAATACCAATCACTTGGACAACCACAACTCATCAAATTCATTCCAACCAAAGCACAGAGCACAAAATAACAATCACTTGCACCATAACCCATCAAAGCACTGAATACCAATCTACTCACATAACCCATCAAAGCTAACAAAAAAAATAAAATAACAATTCACTTGCATAGTTTAAATATAGGTGGATCACCGTTTTAGTTCATAAAGTTGTAGGGGTTGTGCGATTCAGTATCTAATTTTAACAAAAATTAAAAATAATCCATAATAAAATTAAAAAATCCATGATTACATTAGCCCTTTTGGATGAGTAAATTCAATCTTAAAATTGTTTTGAATGTAAAAACGCAATAATAAAATTTCAAATTTAAATATGATTTTGAGATTTCGTTAATTTCACCACCAAGATAACAGATTCCTACAATTGGAAGGACAAAACTGGTGGTTCAATCATTGCACCCATCAAAGCACAAAAAACAATCACTTGCACTATAAACCATCAAAATACTTGCACAGTTGCACGATAATTGGATCACAGGTTTAGTTCATAAAGTTGTAGGGGTTGCACAATTCAATCCCTGAAATTAACAAATTTAAAAATGATCCCTGAAATTAACAAATTTAAAAATCTTATATCACGATTCACACTAGTCCTTTTGGATAAGTAAATTTAGTCCTAAAATTGTCTGGAACAAACTAATGTGAGCAAAAAATTTAATTTCAAAGAACTTTATCGTTAATTTCACTGTGGATTTCACTGTGGAAGCCGACTGATCCCTACAATTTAAAGGACTAAACTGGTGGTTCCATCATTGCACCCATCAAAGCACACACAAAAATCACTTGGACAACCAATCAAATTCGCAACAAATCACAAAATAACAATCATTTACACAGCAATCCATCAAAGCACAAATTTGCGTTCAATTTCAAATATGATCTTGAGATTTCTTAAACTTCATGATCAAGTTCAGTGATCCGTACAAATTGAAGAACTAAATTGGCGATTATCTTGTTGCACAGCCCGTCAAAGGACAAAACAACAATCACTTGCAACACAAACAATCAAAGCTAAAAAAATTACCAGTTCGCTTGCACCATAGCACAGATTTGCAATCACACATACAACCCAATAAAAATCCTTGATCAGATTTCTCCTTTTGAATCCTAAAATTATCTCGAACAAAAAAAAATCAATTTAAAAGATTATTTTGAGATTTAGTTAATTTCACGGCCAAAATTTCTAATCCATACAATTTGAAGGACTAAACTTGTGATTCCATCATTGCACCCATCAATGCACAAAAAACAAAAATTCACTTCCACAAGCCATCAAATTCACAACAAATCACAAAATAACAATCATCTACAACACAAACTATCAAAATTAATCACTTTGCATCAAAACAAAAAATTTCAATCACACACAGACAATCCATCAAAATCACTCAATTGCAATCACAAACTAACAATCATTAGCTCAACCAATCAAAATTCACACCAAATCACAAAATAACAACCATTTATTATTAACACCACAAATCATCAAAATCACTCACTCCCTCCGGTCACTATTATAATCAAATATTCATTTTTCAAATTCATTGAATGATTGATGTATCTGAATTATAATATAGTTCAGATACATCGGTTATTCAATGAATCTGAAAAGAGTATTTCCAATCACACACACACACACAACCCATCAAATTAAATAGCAAGAGATATAATAAAGGAACAAAATTTAGAATACTAACGGAAGAGGGTAACCAGATGTCAAATTAGTTTCAGCAAAAAACACAGAATCCCAAGATGGATCAGATTGATGAGTCTGAAGGAAGTGAAGCCATAAACGATTATCAGATACAGAAAATTTCAAAGACTTGCATATCACACTCAGTTTTGCAACTTCTTTGGGACCCAAAAGTCTCAAAATTTGCACCAAGATATCACTTGGTAATTGATCTAATTCACCCATATCACCACACGGCAACGGCAACACTTGTTCTTGTTGTTGTTGTTGTTCATGTGAAGATGTTGGATTGCGTTTTAAGATTAATTCCAACAGTTTTCTTAGTACTATTGACATCTTTTGAGGCTTGGTTTTGGTTTGATTTGGAATATGTTTCAGCAGAACATAGCAGAGAGAGAGAGAGAGAGAGAGACTGTGAAGAATAGTTGGTTAAGTTTTTGGCACATGATGAAAACGCGGGCATATTCTGTCCACAAATATTTTTTCACATTCCACATTTCTCCTATTTTTTGTGAATAATTATTGGGTCATGTTAACTTATGCATTAGCAAAATGCCGAAATTGTTAGACCGGATGTCATGATCGAGGTTCGACCCCGGTACTTCCACCTTTGTCATTTCATCTATCTACCAAAAAAAACTTGTGTCTTTAGGTCACGTATTAAGCATTAAATTCTTGCCACTAATGGTAAGTATTAATTGAAAAAAAATTAATATTAAATTTTTTAATTAATAAATTAACACAATTTCCCATACAAAATTTCTATTAGTGGAATCCTTAACATGTGTCTTAATGGCACAAGTTAACATTTTCCATAATTATTTTAAACATGCATTCATTGATGTATTATCAATCCATAAATAGAGTTTAATCTGGGTGGATTTGACAATTTTTTTTTGTGGTGGTCGGAGTTTGAACCTCGGACCTTGCATATATTATGCATTGTCCCTAGAGCTAAACTCACGAGGACATATGACCAACTACACAACTTTGTACATATGACCAATCTATACATTTATAATTGTTACGTAAATTAAAAACATTAAACACATTAACATATGATAACTCTGTTTTTTAAATTTATTAATTAATATGACAATACATCACTGTATACTCTGCACGGGTTGAAATCCTCTCCATTTCCTAAATAAAATGACAATCTTCATTGCTATAGTTCTAAAAATTTTTTTTTGAGGGAATAGTTCTAAAATAAATAAATGATATAAATGCACATGTTTCTAGAATTTAATACATTAATGAAATATTTATACGCCAAGACTTTGGTAGTGGAACAAATGACGAGAATAATAAATGGAGAGGATCTCAACTCACTGCGCATGTGTATAGTGCAAAAATTGATTTTTTTCTAGATTACCCTCTCTTGTTTAGAGGGTATTTACCCCCTCATGATATCAACCAATCAAAATGTAATATACATTACCAACATTAAATGTCAAATAAATGAGTCAATTTTTTCTAAAAAAAATCAATTTTAATCGTAAGGTAACTTTTAATACTTTTAATTTTTATTTAATTATAGACAAGATTACATTAGAGGTCCTTTATCTTATTTATTTGTAGCATTTTTGTCCTTTATCTTTATTTTTTTCTGTTAGGTCTTTTACCTCTCATAAAAGCACATATACATCATTTTTTAAATAAAAAAATACATAATTTTATTTTTTAAAATATATTTTTATTAAAAATGAAAAAAATTCAGAAATATGATGAAGATGTTCATCGTCTTCATCTTCTTCCTTTGAATCTTCATCATCTTCATTGAATAAAAAAAAATTCTACACAAATATATCTCCAAATATCATGAATTAATGTTACGTTCACCTCAAATCTTCTTTTAAACACAAAAATCAAAACGCTATAGAGAAAGAGATTTAGTTTCATCACAAAAAAAAAAAAAAAAATTAGTTATATAAAATGTCACACCGTATATTATTATTATTATTTTCTAACTCAATATTCAAACCCGGCATAAAAATAACGCCAAAATTAAGAGCAGCTTTGCACATCAATTTTGTTGTTTCCAGAACAATTTTAACTTTCGTAAAGCCTAACTCTTCCGCCAGTGACTAAGCCTCCACCATCCGCCTTGCAACATTTGTGAAATTAAGGTTTTGATTTTTGTGTTTAAAAGAAGTTTTGAGGTGAATATAACAATAATTCACGATATTTGGAGATATATTTTAGTAGATTTTTTTTATTTAAAGATGATGATGAAGATTCAAAGAAAGAAGATGAAGATGATGAACATCTTCATCATATTTCTAGATTTTTTTCATTTTTAATAAAAATATATTTTTAAAAATAAAATTATGTATTTTTTAATAAAAAATAAGAAAAAAGATGTTTATGTGCTTTTAAGAGAGATAAAGGACCTAAAAGGGAAAAAATAAAGATAAAGGACCATAGTGTTGCAAATAAATAAGATAAAAGGCCCCTAATGTAATCTTGCCTTAATTATATTTAGGTGTTCAATCTTAATTAATTTAAACTATAGGTCTAACTTAGAACAATTAAAATTTCACATCAAATTTCTTTCATCTGAATGTCCTTAAATTTATCTGTTACATTCATAAAATTTCTTCTTCCCATTTTGATTGTTCAATTTTGTCGTTCCAAACTGCCACATTTTTCAATTGTCGTGAGAATTGTCGTAATCTCCAGAACCACGTCGGGTATGGTGCTTGATTTTTCTTTTTGATTTAATTTTTCTTGGTTGTGAGGTAGTTAATTATAACAATTGAGTAAGTCATCTGTTGTACCTTGAGGACTGCTAGTAGGTGTTGCCGCTGTGATGTTGTGGGAGTTCGCTAGCATTTTTTTCGGTTGTTGCTGAAATGGTTATGTCATGAGGTTTTTGTTCTTTTGTTTGGACTTAAAGGCTGATAGTGAGGCATGTCTATGCGTGTTAGCAGATTTTATTAGGTTGGCTGCTTAAATAAAAAAAAGTAACAATCAAAATGGGAAGAAGAATGAAAAAAAAAAAAAATTCCTTAATAGGGAAGAATAAAGAAGAAGAAATTTGAATGAATGATATGTTTTTGTTCTAACGTTCGGGGTTCTGGAATGGAAGAAATTTTATGAATGTAAGCGATGAATTTAATGACATCCAGATGAAAAAAATTTGATGTAAAATTTTATTTGTTATAAGTCTTGTAGTGTAAGTTAATTAAGACTGAACACCTTAATATAATTAAATAAAAATTAAAAGTTACCTTATGATTAAGATTAACTCTTTTATTTTTAGAAAAAATAGACTCGTTTATTTGACATTAATATTGCCTATATATATTACATTTTGATTGGTTGATATTATGAAAGAGTAATTACCCCTAAACTAGATAGGGTAACATAGGCCTCACCTACAAAGTAATATTAATGTTTTTTTAGGAAAGTAATATTAATGTTAACTCATAGATGTTATATGTTGGGCCAAATATGGATTTCCTTTATTAAATATACAAAAATGTCCATCTCACAAAACTTTATACTGTCACTCTTTATTAACTATCATACGTGTTTTTTTTTTTTTTAAAGTTATATTATTGTATAGTTTACATAAATGAAATAGTTTTTATCTTTCGATAAAAAAAAACTGAAATTACAAGAAAAAATAAAAAAAAACGGGGCATTATTTTTCCCACGAATATTAGAAGTTAATGAATGATATTACAAGCTTATTTTTTTCTCATAATATATTATGATAGGCGGCATAGGATAGGGTATTTGTCCTTCGGACACACCTTAATGTCTCATCTATTTCTTAGCCTATAAAAAAAATGAATGATATTAGTTCATTTTTTTTTTTTGTTTTTTCATAATAAAAACAAATATACCACTTTGTGAACTTTTTATCTAATCATAGTTAGACTATTTTAGGCTTGATGTCTTCGTTCCTTTCTATAGATGTTTTGAGTCTTTTTTGGTATAGACCATGAAACTAATCCAATAAAAACATCTCATGTTAGTAACGGAAGCAAGGAGAACAAGTACAATCAAGTCCAAACAACTTGTGGAATTTAAGTTCCACGCCCCAAGATCATGAGAATGAAAAGCACGTGAATGAACATGCTTTAAACTATGTATAAGTGTTATCAAGTTAGGATTAACGGGTAGGTTTTTAGTCATGTATAACAATCGGCGTGTATATCATTGAAACAATTAGTTATTTTACCACTGAATATCGGATGTCAGTTGGTTCAATGGATCTCACATCGTTAACATAAGGATATCAATGAATTTTATATTGTATTGCTTGTATGAAGAAGAGTTAGCATTGATGTTTACCAAGTTAAGTTATATGCTTCCTCAACTCCTCTACATTTAATGAAGTGGAGGGACCCACTGTGGGTCAGTAGTGGATTCTCATTCATTCATAAAAGTAAAAGTCAGTGTTGGAAAGAAGAGACTTTGTCAGTAAGAGATACTTGTAGCAGTGTTAATCATTTCCTATTTCTGAGAACAAGTCCACACAGCTCTTCTTACAATCAAAGGTTAGCTGCATATATCTATCACGATTTTATTGTATGCTTTTCCAATTCCTAAAACTTGTTACTTGTAAAATTCAAATAAAGAACAATAGAATCACTAACTGCTATAGTCATATTTGACGTAGAGTATGATATCTTGATGTTAATTGTTATGATAGGTTCTAATTGATCAAGCATGTCTCATCATCAAGGGGATGATGCTGAATATCTGGTGGATGAAAACAAAATGGAAGATGTAGAAGAAGATGATATGGATATTCAATCTATTAATAGAGAAAGAAATGATGTTGATTCTCATGACGATGAATATGATTTCTCGGTTAGTAACATGTTTCTTAGTGTGTTTTTTTTTATTTTTTATTTTATGTTTTATGACTGTGATATAGATGAGTAATTTTCATTGTACAATAAGCCTTCATCATGATAACTGATTATGTATAAGCTATTTCTATAACAAAAAAATAAAATAGCTAAATTGTTTGTGTATAAACTATTTTGAACATGTCATAGCTAAAACAGCTTATGAACATGTCATAAGTTGCTTTCATAATTTCTCTCAAATAGTTTCACAAGTGTTTATGCTAGTAGATCAGCTCAAATAAACCAATTCAAACAAGCTCTAACTCGTTTTGCTTATATTTCTATGAAACATTAACACAGACATTGGAGATGACATTGATGGGTCCACACCAGTAACAATTTGAAAAAAATGAAGTAATTGAACATAACCACATGTGTCAGTATCATGTCATTTCAATCTGAAGTTTCGGTGCTACATACATGTATGTTTTTATGATTAATATTGTAGTTATGATTGCAGATTACCAAAGCGTTAGACACTACAGCTGATCAAGCTAGAAGAGGAAAAGACATCCAGGCGATTCCTTGGGATATACTTAACGTCACTAGAGAAAGTTATCGGCAAAGTAGGCTTGAGCAATACAAGAATTATGAAAATATTCCCCTTTCAGGAGACAGTTCAGGGAAGGTAACAATTTGATGCCTTTTCTTTTTGATATTTCACACAAAAACTTCTTCAATCATGTCATTGATCATAACTTATGACCAATATAACCATAAAACCATGCTAACATGTTTATATTATTACTATTATCCATTACAAACAGGATTTTAATAAAAGTACAAAAAAAGGTAACTCCTTTTATGAGTTCAGAAGAAATTCAAGATCAGTTAAACCAACAATTCTTCATTTTCAGGTAAGCGATATTCTTTTTTTATCGTTTCTATAGAGATTTAAGGGTGCACTCTACTACACATTGGCTTTGTTAATTTGATTTATATGAAATTGAATGTTCTATTGACTTATTTGACTTTATTTTCTAGCATAAATATTTACAAGACTGTTTGACAGAGCTTATAGAAATAGTTTATGACATTATATATAAGTTGTTTTCAGCTTGTTTCCATAAACTCTCCATAATAGCTTATGAAAAATGTTTAGATTTATTTTTATCTTATGTTATAGAAATTTCTTATATATAATTACTTAAGATATAAGTTTTTAAATAAGCTATTCATCCACATAGGATCTGAGAGTGCTTTGTGAGGCCTTCACTCTTCAGAGCTTCAACATGTGCTTTGTGTAGTCTGTTCATAGGTTGTGAATCCTGAGCAGTACCTTGCATGTCATAGGCTTAAGAGATATGATCTTGTTTGGTTTGACTGATATTCCATCCTTTTTTTATGCCAATGCAGTTGAGGAATTTGGTGTGGGCTACATCAAAGCATGATGCATACTTCATGTCGCAGTTCTCAGTTATGCACTGGTCTTCTTTAACTTGCACAAGTTCTGAAGTACTCAATGTTTCAGGACACATTGCACCATCCGAGGTAAACGCCATTTTAAATAATATTTTTTAATTGAATAGCATAATAATGTTACAGGACTTTTGATAAATGAATGGTAAAATTACGATGTTATCAATTTTCATTGTCAGAAACATCCTGGAAGTATAGTGGAGGGGTTCACACAAACTACAGTTAGTACACTTGCAGTTAAAGATAATCTTCTAGTTATTGGAGGATTTCAGGGTGAACTCATTTGTAAGGTAAATGGTTAACATATAATCTTAATATTCTTGTTACTGAATAGAATCGTCAACTGATATATTTTCATCACTTTCCTTGTTACCGAAACGCAGCACCTAGATCGACCAGGTGTTAGCTTTTGCTCAAGGACTACTAATGATGATAATGGTATCACCAATGCCATTGAAATTTATGCCACTCCTAGGTATTAGTTTTCCTTCTCCTTACTTGTTTTGTTCTAATATTGGATATACAGGTAACATGTTTAATGTACTTGTTTCACGATTTTTAGTGGCGCAGTTCATTTCACAGTAGCAAGTAATGATTGTGGAATCAGAAACTTTGATATGGAGAAGTTCCAACTTTCAAAACATTTTTGTTTTCCCTGGCCAGTGAATGTGAGTCTCTTTAAGATTGATAAATGGGAATCTTATTTATGTTCGTCCAGAAGTTATTTTGACACAAAATTTCACAACAAAATTCGACGATAAATTATGTGTTTAACAGTATCTAGATATGTGGTTAATTACGTTTACTAAATGGCTAATGAATATAAGAAAGTATCGCAACTCATTAATCATCCATTGAACACATATTTTCGAATGTCATCAACCTCGATTTTCAAGTGTGTATTTGAACACTTAAAAATGATATTATTTTAACACAATTTGGTTGGTTAAGGGATATATCTATAACATCTGAAAGTTCTGGTTAATGAAGTTTAAAATATTGGTTAATTGCATTCAGTTGAGGGTTAATAATCTATAATATTTACTTAACGTTAATTAACTACATATTTGAACTGTCTTAACCATTTAAATTATTATCGAATTTTTCTGTCGAAATTGTGTGTTAAAATAGCACACCTTATATTATATTACAGGGAAATAGTTAGAATTCTAGATATTTTTCTGTCGGATAGTGATCTTTGCTGTGTTTCTTTGCTTTTTTTTTTGCTATGTTGTAGCATACTTCTTTGAGTCCAGATGGCAAGCTACTTCTGATTGTTGGAGACAATCCTGAAAGTATATTGGTGGACTCTCAAGATGGAAAGGTAGCAGTACTCCTACTCTACGCCCTTTCGTCCAAACAATAGATCAAATTTCAATTAGTTATATTGTAAGAGAGATTATGTTGAAAAACCTTGATAATCTAAACCTCTTTATTTTCCAGACAGTTGCTTCAATATCCGGGCACTTAGATTTTTCATTTGCATCGTCCTGGAATCCTGACGGGGTGACCTTTGCTACCGGAAACCAAGACAAAACATGCCGGATTTGGGACATGCGTAATTTGTCCAAATCAGTGGCAGTGTTGAAGGGAAACCTTGCAGCTATTCGTTCAATCAAGTATACTTCTGATGGTCAGTATATGGCTACGGCAGAGGCTGCAGATTTTGTACATATATATGATGTGAAAAGTGGATATGAGATGGAACAAGAAATTGATTTCTTTGGTGAGATAGCAGGTATATCTTTTAGTCCAGATAGTGAATCACTTTTTATTGGCGTTTGGGATCGTTCTTATGCCAGCCTTCTTGAATATGATCGCCGTCAGAATTAATCATGTAAATGTGAAGCAGATAGACTTAGTATGTGTTTGGATTGTTCTTTGTTCATGATGTAACCTCAATGTTGGGGAGAAGCTATCTTTGGAGAGCTGTGTTATTCTGCGTTGCGTTGGCATTCGATGTTTCTTGTTTCCAAACATGCTATTGGTGTGTTGCAAATTAACATGTTAGCATAATCATGAAGTTTACTTCTTTTTCATTGTAACTCCTTTAATTAAAGAGTGTTGTTTATGTACTGTATCTCATTAATTAGGATCAATTTGGTATAACCTATATAAGGTGCATCAACAGTGTAAGTATATGTCTATCAGTCGATGGTTCCATGCCAAGAGGCTAAGTAGGAGGAGAAGCTGTGTTTAAAAGGTTGATATCCAACCAAATTTCAGAGTACTGAAAATTTCTCCTAAAATTTATTTTGCTTCTAAGATTGATTATAACTTTTATTTTTTAAGAGGAGAATTTATAATAACTTAAAACTCGAATCTGTTACTTCAAATACGATTTTTGCACTCAAATTTTATTAATCAAAATATGTTTAGGATTATGAATCAAAACATAAATCATTTCACAATTTCTTTTTTTCTTGTACAAAAATTATTTTACATTTAACTCATTTTAATTAATATTAATTTTATAAAATTGATTTATTCGAAATTAGATTTTATCACCGCAGAATCAAAGATATATTTTATGTCATCTTTTGATATAAGAAAGGCAAAATTACACAATTCATTTTTTGATTTAATTTCATGTAACACTTTCATCCTTTATTTTTTTTCCTCAATTTAGTCTTTTATATTATAAAATTTCAATATTGTGTCATTTTTTATGGGATTTTTTCAATGAAATTTTGGATTCTATGTCCTTATAATAAAAAACCATAATGAAGATTTGAGTTTCTTTATGAGTTCGATGAGTTTTTGATATTTTTGATATAAAAAAAAACGATATTAATGTTGACATTTTATAACATAAATGATTAAATCGAAAAAAAAAGATAAAAGACGAAAATGTTATTTGAAATTAAGTTTAAGGTACGAATTGTGTAATTTTGTCTTTCTTAACGCTTGGCTAACTATACACCGATACAAATGTCCCATTGAGAAGACAAAACATTTGTGCCTTAACATTCTAGGCAAGAGCAACCAGACAAGTGAGAGATAGACATCACACTTTTACCCAAAACCTTAGAGACAATGAGTTTATGGGTTCTACCTCCACTTTTCTATCTGATGTGAGAGATATAACTCACACTTACACACAACAATATCTCCCTTGAGTGTGAGTCCATCAATTTATCATGCCCACGCCTCAAGCACAAAAGCTCTTTCATCCGCACACACTTGTACTTGTACCATCATTGCCGCTTCCCTCACAACGAACCTGCCACCTGAACATCTTTTTCAGGAAGACTTTCGACACTAGGAGCCGGTCAAGCAAACCTTGGCTCTGATACCATTGTTGAAACATGAGAAGGTCTGGGGGATCATCATATCGGCCCTTGAACGATGTTGGATTAAAACAAAACAAGTGGATATGATTTGGTGTTAAACCTGCTCAGAAACTAAACTTATTAGTTGAGTGCAATGCTTATTAGTGTTTTTGGGTTTCTTCTTGAAAATACGAGAAAATAGAAAAGATGAAAATTTTATTAATAAATTTGGTGTTAAAGAGGGAAATTTTTAATTGAACTGACATCCAATGGACAGTGTGTTGGGTTTTTATTTCAAAGTGTTCAAATTTGTTATGTTCGAGCTCTTTGAACCGAAATAAAAAATATCGATAACATATATACCTGTAACGTATCACACGAGGAGTCAGAGGTGCATCGAGGCATCATTCATCAGCTCCCAAGCAAAAATTGTTGGATCTTCCTTATAAGTGATATTTGTGAATGTGTTAACTCTATTGAGCAGTCCACACAACGATCAAGAAATAGTTGAGCATTGCAGAATATCATGAGGAACTTGCATTGACATGGTCCTTGTAGTAGCTTCTGAGAGTTGGATGTGAAAAAAAGTCATCATTAGAGGTCAAGTTAAGGCCAGCAGCATTGCTTCACACTTGACATACTGTGCTTTGCCACCATAAGCCTCCCAATGGTTAACCAATGATAATATGAGTCTGATTCTGTATTTCTTTGCTTCAATCACCAAAATATCCAGGGCCTTGAATACTTCTTTAACATAAAGTGATGAAGATTTCTCAAGGGCTCTCCATTGGCCATCATTGAAGGCCCAAGTCCTACAAAAGGTCATACCAACTGAGAATGCATGTTTGCACACCTGAGTGTGATAGAGAGCTCGAACTACATTACTGAAAATAAAAGAAAATAGCAATAAAACAATAAAGAACAAAGAAAGATAAATTAACAAAAGAAAATAAAATGACATTTTGATTCATTTGATTGCATTCCATGTGTGTGAATGACACTACGTTTAGGAGTGATAATGGGTAGAGAATTGCTTTTCTCCCATTTGTTTTTGCTCATTCCCGCCCTACGTGAGTTAACTCATACTGAAAAATACACATGCGTGAGTTAACTCATGCTCAACTATTTGACAGAAATGAGCAAAAACAGATAGGAGAAAAATAATTATCTAATGGGTAATAACCCTAATGGACTTAAAGACTAAAAACCCAACTAAAAGGTCCAACTAGAAACAACTCAAAGAAAAGACAAACCAATATAATTTTACTCTTAAACTAAATATCTAAATTATTTATTTGAGTCTAATTGCACTCTCTATCAGAGTGACCCTTTCTCTTGTGGACTCATCCGTCGCAAATACCAATATCAACCAATAAGTGTTGAATCCATTTACATAGAAATCTTGTTCATGCTCATTCACCATCCAACTAAGGTACATGGAGAGCAGGGTCGTCCCGACAATTCGGAGGCCTGTTATAATCTTGACAATTTTCATATAAAAGCAATTGAAAAAAAAACACCACTTATAGTGACAGATAACTAAGTTGTAGTTAAATATATGAGTAATGGTCTAAGCAGTACTTTTACCTACAGACAAATAGGCATTTGTCTACGGATAATGCATAATTGACAACAAAATTGTTGTCTTTTAGACTTTTACCTACGGACAAAAGACATTTAGTGATGGATTTTTACCGGATATACAAATTTCTTTTTGCTTTTTTTCTAATTTTTTTTTTTTGAGTCCCTTCTAAGTTTGAAACATTGTGTCAAGGGTCTTATTGTACTTGCACAAGGCAGACCTTTTGGAGAAGGGTAGTGTTATCTCTATCTCACTAAGGTGCACACGCGTGTTAACAATTAATTAACTAAATCAACTTAGACATATGTGTGATATTGACACATCAGAATTATTATAATATGTTGAATATAATTTTTGTACACCTTAGTTTTTTAACATTGTTGTTTTTGTACACCTTAGTTTTTTAACATTGTTGTCTTCTGTGTAGTGAATTAGTAAGGAATTCGTTGATGTATATAACTCATACACATGACAATGTTGTTTGTCACTCATCAATTAGTTAAATTTATTATTTTTTTTATATTTTTAAATAAAAATAATTATAATATACTAATTTGAGTTTATTATAAAAATCATACACGTGATAAATATTTGCGACTAAAAAATTAGTTAAAGTTAGTGGTTTTTTATATCGTTGAAATGCGAACAAATATAATACATATTAGGCTTAAATATGAGTCCTTGCAAATAAGACTCATTTGAATTTTCATTCATGTACTTATTAATCCTTTCAAATTAAACATGCATAACCTGCAATTATTAATCAATTGAGTATTGGTCCTAATTACATTTGAACATACTCGTGTCAAGCACGATGAATTAACGTATTTATAAAAGTATACTAAAAAATATATTATTTTAAGGGATATGTTAATCTATGCATTGGAAATCGAAAGACCATAATTAGTAAATATTTATGAAAAAACGTGTAATCTATGTATTGGAAATCGAAACATTTAACTTTTTTAAAAAATAACTGTTTAATTTGGAATGCTTAGGGTGTGTTTGGTATGAAAGAGAAGTTGAGAAGAGAGAAGTTAGTAAGAGAGAGTTTGAAAAGAGAGAAAGAGGTGAGAAATATAGTAGATTTGATGTGTTGTTTGGTATAAGAGAATGAGAAGAGAAATAAAGAGAGAAGTGTATTTATTTTTTGAAAGGACGAAAACACCCTTAACTAAAAAATTATTAATCACTTCATTTTATCTCAAAGTTAATTTATTTTTATGTAATTAAGCTATCTCCTTAGACTACTAAAAAACTGCAATATTGTATATTGAACTTTAATTTATTCTAAAAATTATTAATTACGTTAGTTTAATATAATGAATTTATTGTACACCTAAAAAAATATAATAAATTTATTCTCAAGAGAAAACGTAAAAAGAAAAAAGATAAATCTTAAAAAAATATATCGAAAACGAGTAGATTGCAACGTTAAAAAAAATTGTAAGGCATTCTCTTGGTCACTCATTATTAAATAAGTCCAGCTAGTGTCCGTAAAAAAAAATTGTACAACATTATCTATAAAAAAAATAAAAAAAATTAGTGCAGACAATGTGATAGAAAACAAGGATAAATGTGGAAAAAGCAAGAATTTGAGCCACTCTCTCCTATTTCTTCGCATGATTGAGAGAAGATAAATTGTGTGGGGCCTACATCAATTTGTTCTCTCTTCCCTATTTCTCTGCAGTGCCAAACAGAAGAATTGATGCATTTCTTCTCAATCTCCCTCGCTTGTCTTTCTCTCGCCTCTATTTCTCACGTTCCAAACAAGCCCTTAAAGAGTGTCACGGGGATACTCATTAACAAGACTCTTATTTTAAACTAAATAAAAAAATGAATTTATACAAAAAATAATAATACATCTCTGATCTCACACAAAAAGAATGTATATTTATGTTTTTAAGCATATAAATCAGTATAAATTTAAAGTAAATCTAGTATAAATTATAGAGTTAATAGTAAGGAAAATGCTAACTTGTGCCCTTGGGGCACAAGTTTAGAAGCTAAACATAGAAACAATTTCTTAAAAATTGTGCATTCAATATATTAAAAGTTAAAAGTTTTATCTTTACAATACAAAAGTTATTGTTTAATTCGCTAAGTTAACATGACCCTAATAGTAATATTGTATACTTATTAAAAAATGAAATATTGTATAGTTGTATTAAGACATTGTGTGTGCGCGTGCGCGTGGGCGTGCGTGTTGACAAAAGTTAAAACCAAATCAACAAATTATACATACAATACGTGTTAAACGGTGGTTGATTAAGTTGATAAGGAGTCAACTGACTCGCAATGTCGTGAGTTCAACTCAGACTATCGACGTGATGACTTATTTGATGAATGATTTGTAAGTACATCTGGAAGGGCTTTGGGAGCTCACCAATTCCTTTTGGAATTTCACCATTCAACTTGTTATCCATGAGTCTCAGCTCTTCTAGGTCCTACAACATTGTTATTTCTAATGGAATTGGACCTGTGAGCTCATTACTTATAATAAATCAATAGCTTTCAATGATTTCAATTTCCCTATTCTTGAAGGGATTCGACCTCTTAAGTGATTCTTTAAAAAAAAGCAATGTGTCAAGTCTGGTCAAGTTTGATAAATTAGGAATCAGACAAGAAATGTTGGTTGTCGATATGTCCAAGTATTTCAGATTTTCCAACTTTTTTTACTCAACTAGCAGTGTTCCGGAAAATGTGTTGTTTCCGATTTCAGATTTTCCAACTTTTTTTACCCAGCTAAAATTAGAAACTTGAGTCTTTTGAAATTTCCATAACTTGGGGGAGTATGCCACTGAAGCAGTTTCCACCAAGGTTAAGTTGTTCTAATGATGGAAGCTTGATTAACTCTTGGGGAAGAGGGTCCGGAATCCGTTCCTGTAAGCATCAAAGACTTATAAGAATCTTAACTTGGAAAGTCCAAGTGGGAAGGTCGAGTTAAAGTAGTTATAGTTGATGCTAATTGTTATAAGTTCAATGAGTTTGAAAGTTTGGGGTGAAATTGTTCACGATAAGTTTAGGGCAGAGAGGTCTAGAAAAGTTATTTGTGATGTTTTTGGGTGGCAATTGATGCCTCTCCATGCACACCATACTCTATCTTGGTGGTTATTGGAATGGATTTTCCAGTCATGTAGATGATTTGAAGGGTCAATAATAGTTGATTTTATTAAGATGAGGGTGGTGAATTGAAAGGGAAGAGTTGTTGCAAGGGGAAGAGTTATCAAGCACGATGAATTAATGTATTTATAAAAGTATATTAAAAAATATATTATTTTAAACTAAATCAAAAATGAATTTATACTAAAAAAATAATACATCTATGATCTCACACAAAATAATGTATATTTATGTTTTTAAACATATAAATCAGCATAAATTTAAAGTAAATTTAGTATAAATTATAGAGTTAATAGTAATATTGTATATATTTTTTAAAATAATATATTGCATAGTTGTATTAAGACATTGTGTGTATGAGTGCGTTTGTGCGTGCGGGCGTGTGTGCGTTCACAAAGTTAAAATCAAATCAACAAATTATACATAACTTGTTAAAGGGTGGTTGATTGAGTTGACAAGGAGTGAACTGACTCGCAATGTCGTGAGTTCAACTCACGCTACCGATGTAACGACATCTTAGATGAATAATTTGTAGAAATATTTGTAAGCGCACTTTGAGTCTTGACTTCTACCTTGACCCTGGTGAGCCCCCAGAGCCCAACTCACCTAAAAAAATTTAATAATTTTTTTTGCATAATTATAAATAAATTGTTTTTACATACAACATAGTAATGACACATAATGTCAATATTTATATAAAAAAAAACTAATTACAAATATTATGTTTAAGTTATTTGACATATAAGTCAACATAAGTTTAAAGTGAATTTAATATAAGTTATAAAGTTAATTGTAATATGGTATAGTTTTTATATGAAAAAATATTTATATTATATAATTGTATTAGTCTATGCCAATAAAAGTTAGCTCAGTTGGTAAGGTGTTGATTCACCCGCATGATTGTAGGTTCAACTCTTGTTATTAATGTGACGACCTCTTCGATGGACTAAAAACCCAACTAAAAGGCCCAATTAGAAACAACTCAACGAAAAGACAAACTAATATTATTTTACTCTTAAACTAAATATCTAAATTATTTATTTGAGTCTAATTGCACTCTCTATCAGAGTGACCCTTCCTCTTGTGGACTCATCCGTAACAAATACCAATATCAACCAATACGTGTTGAATCCATTTACATAGAAATCTTGCTCCTGCTCATTCACCATCCAACTAAGCTACATGGAGAATAGGGTCGTCCCGACAATTCAGAGGCCCCGTTATAATCTTGACAATTTCAATATAAAATTAATTGAAAAAAAATAAATCAACACCACTTATAGTGAGAGACAACTAAGTTGTAGTTAAATATATGAGTAATGGTCTAAACCGTACCTTTACCTACAGACAAATAGGCATTTGTCTACGGATAATACATAATTGACAGCAAAATTGATGTCTTTTAGACTTTTACCTACGGAAAAATTACAATTAGTGATGGATTTTGACCGTAGATACAAGTTTTTTTTTGCTTTTTTTTAAAAAAAAAATGTAGTCCCTTCTAAGTTTGAAGCGTTGTATCAAGGGTCTTGTTGTACTTGCATAAGGCCGGCCCTTTGGAGAAAGGTAGTGTTATCTCTATCTCACTAAGGTACACACACATGTTATCAATTAGTTAACTAAATTAACTTATACACATGTTTGATATTGACACATCAGAATAATTATAAGTAATTATAAAACATTGTGTTTATGGGTGCACGTGTGCGTACGTGTGTGTGTTGACAAAGATAAAACTAAATCGTCAAATTATATATACAATACGTGTTAAAGGGTGGTTGATTGAGTTGACAAGGAGTGAACTGACTCGCAATGTCGTGAGTTCAACTCACGCTATCAATGTGACGGCATCTTAAATGAATGATTTGTAAATACCTCTGTAAACGCATTTTGAGCCTTGATGGCTACCTTGACCTTGATGAGCCCCCAAAGTCCAACTCACCTAAACTTTTTTAATAAAAAAAAAAGTTGATTTTTTTTTGCATAATTATATATAAATTGTTTTTACATACAACATATTAATGACACATAACGTGGGTATTTAAAAAAAAAAACTAATTACAAATATTGTCTTTAAGTTATTTGACATATAAGTCAACATAAGTTTAAAGTGAATTTAATATAAATTATAAAGTTAATTGTAATATGGTATAGTTTTTATATATAAAATATTTATATTATATAGTTGTGTTAGTGCATGTCAAAAAAACATTGACAACCATCAGAAGCATCCCTATGTGCTCCATCCAAACTGTTATCCCTTGCACACACATTGGATTTCGTCCATATAATCCACATAACTTAACCACCAAGATCCCTAGACTTTAAAATATGAGATAATTCTTCATATACTTATCTTCTAATTGTATATTTTTATATCAAGTTGCATAATCAACCTTCTTTCAAGATTCATAGAGTTGAATTTGTCTGCTGCAAAACCATTTAATCTGCAAAAATAGATAAGGAAAGTGTCTATATTTTAGATGAACAGGTATGTAGTAGAATTGTCAAAAGACACATAGCAGTGATTTCTACCAACATACACTCAATCACAAATATAAACTAAAGAAACTGTGAGGGAAACTATAAAAAGAGAACCATAGAAAACTTTCACCATATCCTATTGAAAATCCAAAAACTGTCTGAAATTTCTCACATGGTAAGAAAGTGTTGAGGACAAAATCCTTACTTCATATTTTAAAGATTACAAACATTTAATACTTGTTTTTTAACTTGTTATCTACTAATGAATTTTGTGAGAAATATTTCATGAGAATGTTCTTAACATAAGAAGAAGGTTTTTTGCTCACAAGACAAGTTAAAAACGTCCTTATTAAAGCAAATAAGCAAAAGGACATAAATGGACTTTCTGGTACAAAATCAAGAAGCAAAATATTCTCTATGACCCACGAAAAGAATATACTTTTGACTTATGACATAAATGGAAAGAATATTATATGATTACATAAAGGCCTTTACATTTAAAAAGGAATTGGAAAAGCACGTGCCTTAAAGAAAGAAGAAAAAAAGTGTTTTACAAAGAAAGAATGTTCTTGAGAGAGGACATTCTGGTGAAACTACAAATGGATAAGGATGATGTCATTCTATCATAGCCAATTACAACTCATACACAACTGTATTACAACCTCACGTGGGCTGTCTCAAAAGGCTAGAAAGAAGAGAATGTTCTTCAGAACATTCTTCACTTGGAATAACACATTTTTTGCAACACTTGCGCCTCAAGCAACAAAAGCAAGAGCACATGGGTTGTTTTTTACGTACAAGCTAAACAGCTGTATGTTCATGTACATTTTAAGTGAGCTTCACAAATTCAGCCTCTATAAATACAAGCACATAGCAAGGCAATTCTCAAGAGCTTTCAATACAAAAAGAATTCAATCTCTCTCCAAAGAATTCAATTCTCTCTCACGTGAATATTCAAAGAAATATTCATAAAGCTCTTCAACAACAACAAAGCAAATTTCAAATATCTTTCATCTCTTGCATTTAAAATATCTCTATAAGTTTGTATTGATAATATCTCCAAGTTGGGATATTATTTAAAATATCTCTTTGAGATATTATTTTGAAATCTCCAAGAGAGATACCATTTGAAATCTCCAAGAGAGATACCACTTAAAATCTCTTTTGAGATTCCATATTCTACCAACACCCACCACCATACAAAGTGTAACTAGATCTCAAGTCTATTGGGCTTAATAGTTTGAGATAGAACTTTTATCAAGAATCGTAGAAGCCTGCTGAGGTTGATAATACATACTGAGTAATCGGACTGATCTAGTGTGATCAACAACTCATAGTGCTATTCAGAAGTTTCTGATAGCAGGATACTATAGTGGATAGTCTCACACATAGTGTGGGGCTGGAAGTAGCCGGTTAGGTGAACCAGGACGAAACTCTTGTGTTCTCTCTCTTCTCTCATCTCTTAATTTCTTGCCCTAGCATATCACCTATAACTAACTATATTAATTTTCCAGAGTGCTCTGGTCCCTAAACTAAAATTAAATAATTAACCTACTACTTAATAATTATCCAGAACTTTTTGGTCCTATTTATTAACTAACTATTTTATTCTTAATATTTCCAGAGTTCTCTGGTCCTTTATCGCTTTATTTATTTCAGCAATATATCCAGAGTATTCTGGTCCTTTTAATACTTCATTTATTTCAGTTATATCCAGAACTTTTTGGTCCCTTTATCGCTTTATTTATTTCAGCAATATATTCAGAGTATTCTGGTCCTTTTACTTTTAGTCATATATTCCAGAATTCTCTGGTCCCTTTATTTACTTTATTTTAAATATACAATCCAGAGTTCTCCTGTCCTTTTATTTATTTAACTAACAAATATTTTATTTGATTAACGATAACCAAGAATTTTCTTGAGCATTTATACTTATTTAAGTTTCAGGAATAATTTTTAAAAGGGTCACAATTCAAACCCCCTCTTTCTGGCGACATTTATTGCTACTTCAGAAAGGAGTAAAACTTTCAACAATTCATTTAGCACTAAGACTAAAAATCATAAATAATATCTCACTTTATCAAGCATACATAAACTATAGCAAGTGAATTAAATAAAAAACCAAAAGAATCACAAACAAAAATAATAGTTGTAACATTTAAAATACCAACAAACAAAATAAACTCAATTTCCATTACTCAATATAAGATAACAATGTTCAAGCTCCAAGTCAATTTCAGAATCATCTCACCTTCGATCACCAAGTCAATTTCAAATCATATTGGAACTACAAATACATTGTTTGTTTGAAGAATAACAACCTTAACACGCCTCTAAATAGATATCAAAGTGCAATAACAATTACAGTCGAAGCACATCTCAAAACACCAAAGCCGTAGAACACTGCTAGTGACTTGCAAACCATTGTAAAAACTCGAATTCTACTTGAATTAAACCAAAAGAGTAAAACATACCAGTAGCTGAAAATTAAAACTAACATATGGGAGCGATGAAAGCTTGTACTTCAAGTATAACGCTTATAACCAACAAAACATATCAGTCTCAAAGCCACATCCAGACCACTACACCTGACCTTTGAATCGAATCTTTCTTGCCCCTGTAACAACAACTACCAACTACGTTAGCTAATCTAGATTGCAACATGAACAATATGAATAAACAAAAAAGAAGCAATCATAAGTCATAACCCTAAGAATTCATGATGCTTACTATAACAACTTATCTAATCTATAAAAAGAGTAATGTTGGATTGTTTTGTATCAAAAATCATGAATTCAATAGGAATTCACTTTTTATTTTAAAATTTTAACCAAAACACTCAAAGTATATTCTTTTTTTATTAATCTATACTCTATTCTACATTCAAGAAAAGAAAAGAAAAACTAAATAAATTTTGACGTAAAAAGAAACAAAATCTCAAAATTCATAAAATCTAAACCTCATATCACAATAATCATTATCAATTTCCCTAAAAAATTACAACCTTAAGAAATCACACGCATTTTCATAATCAAAATCAATAAAAAGTTTAAAAATAATATAAAAAAAAATGAAATTTACCTCTTCTGACCACCAACATAATACTCATACGGTTCAACAGACCCGTAATCCGAATCTTGATCGCATTTCACATCACACAAAGTCTAAATCCCACTTTGCCGACTACCAGGGGAGCACGTGAAGGCGATTGCGAAGGAGGAGAATCATCAGGATGAAAATCAGGGGAAATAGAGGACGGGATTCATGAGGGGAGAATAGAGAGATCTGGATTTGATGTGAGAAAAAAACCAAAATTAAAACAAAGCCTAAATCTAAAAAAATTCTAATTTAAGAGAAAAAATAAAAGTTTAATGGTGTTTGATTATGAAGACTTACTTGTTATTGGAGTGTTGTTTGATTTCAACTTGAAGGAATTTTGGGTTTGGGTGATTTGAGAGAGATTATTTGAGATTTTAGATAAGAAATGAGGAAATAAAGTGTTCTACCTTCTTTAAGACAGCACGTAGCGTGAGTTAACTAGCGCGGCGCAAGTTAACTCACGCATCATTAGTTAAGTGGCGCAGCAATTAACACTTGCGCTACTTAACTAGCGCATGGGCATTTTGGGCATGGCTGCAGGGTGCGAGTGTTTTGTGCTGGGGGAAGAGCAGTAATCTAAGAGAAATTAGGGTTCTAACATTCATTACACATAACTTTTGAGAAAGGTAGAGAGAGAAAGAGCTAGAGGAAGAGAAAAAGGGTTAGAAGAAGATCTAGAGAGAGAAAGCTTAGATTGGAGCTTTGGGGTAAAAGTGAGGCTATGATTCTAATTCTTGAAGGTTTGAGGTAATGGGGATAGTGTTCTATCATAATCTTTAAGTTATAATCTCTTTTCTACTCATATTCAAAAGTGATTAATTGTGAATTTAATTGGTGAAATTCGTGCTCTTATGTTGATGCAATGGTTGGGTATGTGA
>Ga0315914_1001548_pt1 | contig 34573 bp, 11 predicted proteins | sample MpolenodulesMG_FD_203920 | JGI IMG/M metagenome (GOLD analysis project Ga0315914, IMG submission 203920) | Medicago polymorpha root nodule microbial communities from Los Angeles, California, United States - elongated nodules | ecosystem: Host-associated > Plants > Roots > Nodule | place: USA...
AGGCGCCTGCATGCCTGGGAGGAGGAGACTGTCAGAGAATGTTCTATCATATTACATGATGGCGTTTGCCTTGTTTGCTTTCATGGATTATATAATGACTTTTCTTGTTCCTATGTATGTATGTATAAGAACAATTGTTCTATATTCCTTCAAAAAAAAAAAAGAAAAAAAAAAGAACAATTGTTCTATAGTCACAGTTAAAAAATATTTAGACATACTTATATCAAATAAAAAAAATTTTAAAACAAAGACTGTGTATAGATAGAGAAACCTTGCAAGAAAAATAACGAGAATGTTGAATAACAAAGTTACGAACTTGCGTGGAAAGACATAAAATCAAGAGAAGATATGATGAGGATTTTTTTTGGTGGCCGGAATTCGAATCCTGAACCTTACATATATTATGCATTGTCCTTACCAATTGAACTAAGCTTACATGGGCAGATATGAAGAGAATTAGTAGTGGTAGATCAACATGCTGAGAGGCCGATAAATATATATTTTTTTGGGTGGAGTAACTGAAGTCTAATAAATAAATAAATACTTTAATTTGGTCAAAAAAATACTTTGAAGAATCCAATAAATATAAATGAATACTTTATTTGTAAAAAAATTAAATAAATACTTCAAGTTTGTAAATTTTTTACTTAAAAAGGCTATCAATACTAGAGTTTAATTATTGTACATTGAATAATTGTGCTTTTTGATAAACATTTTTATCTTTTTTTTTATGGAAAAACATTTTCATTAATTTAAGTATATTATCTTATATTACATTTTGACATATTTAAATATATTATTATAAAATAAAAATTGTTATATAAAGTAACATTCTTCTAATATGATGTTAAATTTCAAAATAGAACAAAATCTCATTGATCTATTAGTCCTCAATCTATTTAATCATTCGTCACATTGCTTGTTAAATATATATAAAAAATACTTTACTTGTCAAAACAATAAATAAATACTTTAACTTGGGAAAAACTATTTTGAAGAATCCATTAAAAATGCAAAATCTCATTGGCGAGTCTATTTAAATGTTTGTCATATTACTTACTTATTAAATATATTAATAAAATGCTTTACTTGTCAAAACAATAAATAAATACTTTAATTTGGTCAAAAAACATTTTGAAGAATCCAATAAATATAAATAAATACTTTATTTGTAAAAAAAGTAAATAAATAGTTTAATTTGAAAAAAAAGACTAGAAGATTGAGTAATTCACTTTGTTTGAATTAAGAGTTGAAAAAGTTAACGAGTTAAAAAACCAAAAAGTTCAATTATAGCCTAAAATAAGCTAACATGAAATTCGCTTTAAGTAGATTTAGATATCGCAACATATCTTTTTTTATCAGGTTAATTAATGATTGAACCTACACACGTTAAATATGAAAAAGTGGAGAATCGAGGTTTGAACTCTAATCTTCGTATATTATTGTTTTTATAACTACCAAGTGAGCTATAAAAAATCTGGTTATCCAAAGTTTGGTTAGGAGGTATGTAAAGCTTAATAAAAAATTGTTCAATCTATGAATCAAACTGAGCTTCTTCTCGACAAATGTTATTCGATAGAATTGACTAACCATTTAAACTCGATTATTTTGCTTGATTTCCAACAATAAGTCTATGATTAGTAATATACGCCATCTGGTCACATTCATAAGCAAAAAGGACTTTTTTAAGTAAGAAAAAATAACATTTTAGATACATTGAATAACTAATATATCTTAGCTAAAAATATGTTCGGATACATTAATTATTCAATAAATCTAAAAAGTTATTTTTACTTGTAAATATAACCGAAAAAGAATAGTAGATCAGACTTAGGTCTCACAAAACTTTTAATGAGTTTGGAATTGGCAGTATACATAGGTGATAGGTGGAGTTGAAGACAAGAAAGAAGGGAAGGCGGTGAGTAACACAACACAACACAAGGCATATACTAGTGGCATATAAATTAGGTTATATATACCTCAAAATTCTTTATTCTATTCCTTGGTCGGTACGAAGCGTAACGAACAGAGAAAAAATCACAGAGAGAGAAGAATTAGGTTTTCGTTTTCGAAGAAGAAGCTCTGGATTCCACCTCTTTCCGTCCTTCGAGGCGGTGGTTATACTGCTTATTCTTCAGGTTTTTCTCTCTCTACATCGATCTTTTTTTAATTTTTTTTTCAGATCCGATTCGTTTTCGTTTTGATTCTTCCGATTTTGTTTTTGTAATCGATCTGATTCAATTATTTTATCAATTGAATTTGTTGAATTTGGTTTTAAGCGATTCAGTTGATGTTTTTGTGATTTTGTGTTAATTAGGTCTTGTATATTGGATTCTGTATGGTTAAATTAGTTGAATACTTATTAGATTCTATAGGATTTGGTGTTAGTTAAGGTTTGTATATTGGATTCTATGTGTTTTCAATTCGTTGATACAACAATGAATTGAATTTTAATTATTTCTCGATATTATATCATTTTGCCTTATTGGTGAGAAAATTCTTGTGTGTTTACCCCGTATATGAAAATTTTCTGCTTATGGAATTTGATGCATTGTGGTTATTACCTTTGGGGCCAGTTTGGATTGGCTTATTTTTTAGTTAATGATAAACAACTTATACAAATAAATAAGCTTTTATGTTAATTCATAAGTTCGCACTAACCAAAACACCAAAATTGTAGCTTGATAAACTGTTTTTTCATGAACTACCTCGACAAGCTTATGAATCATACATAAAAGCTTATTGACTTACATAAGCTGTTTTACATAAGCTAAAAAATAAGTCAATCCAAACGGGCCCTTATATATTCCATGTTTTGTCCTTAAATTGCACTGTTAATGTTTGTTTTATGGTGTTTTAAAATCTTATCAAACACCATCTAAAGTAAATCCTAGAGCTACTTCGTCAATTTCGGAATTTAGTTTCTAGTTGGTGCACAAGATTCTCATGCTGATTATTTGTTTTTTTTGTTTCCTTAAAATTTCAGATCTCGCACAAGATTTTTTGAAATTTAACTGTTATTGATATGTTATGTAAGTGTAAATGCAATCAATCTTAATTGGCACACTTGATTACTTTTTTTAATAAGAACTCTGTTTTATTCCATGTTTTGTAGAGTTATTTTTTTCTTGGTCATATTTCATATTTCTTATGAGATGTTGGACACCATTTGAAAATATGTATTTTGGACTATTAGGGCCAGTTTGTTTGGGCTTTTTTTTTTCATTTTTTTAATTTATTTTTGGAGTGTTTGTTTCAGATTTTTAAAAAAAAACCATTTTTAGTCTCAAAATGAAAAGCTATTCCAAGTAGCTTTTCAAAAATCTATTTTTTACTAAATACAATGAGCTCAAGTGTAAGAGCTTCAAATCTTAAAAAATGATTTTTATGTTAGTAAACAAACAGAAATAGCTTTAGATTTTGTTTAAAAATCTTTAAAAAATAAATCTCTAGATTCTTTTAACTCCAAATCTATTTTTTTTAAAGCTGAAACAAACACACCCTTAATCTAACCATCTGTGCTTTGGCCATCTATTATCGCAGGGTTGACTGGATTTGAATATACAAGCTCGTGACTTATATTCTGAAACATGGAGGGAGTTTATTTCTCGACAAATTGCTACCAGCATCGGTTTTTTGCATTCCAAGAAGTGCTTGATTGGCGAGTTTTCATCCTTGGCAATTTTATTCTTGTTTCCTTTGTCAATTGCACTTAGTGTTCTGTTCCCCTTCAATGATCAGCAAAGGGTACGTGATGCTATCTTATTCTGATACAGGTGCTGCATCTTGCACTTGTACAAGTAAGCATTTATTCTTATACTTCTATGCAAAACACCAGTCTGAAAAGTTAGTTTATTGACAAATGTTCCTTTGACAGTGCATTGCTGACCCGACATTTAGTTAAAACTTCTGTGGAATCTTCTTCCAGGGTAAGAAGTCTATCTTGAGGAACCTCTATATAACATCATAATAACCTGTTTCAATGTGATTAAATTTAACTCCCCCATGTTTTCTTTACAGGGCTTAAGCATAGTCTGGTCACTGAATATTGGATTCAGCCTGCATCTTTGAGTGAAATATTTGCATCAAATCAGTACAGACTGTTGTCATTGGCAATTGTCTCCGTTTTGCTCTTGATCTGTATTTTTGGTGACAACATCATTTACCCAAAAGTTCTGAAATGAATCCTATAATAGATTAGATGAAGTAGATGTTATTTCAGTCCTGAAGTCTTTGGTCACTGTGGTTCTACCTAGTGATTAATGCTATTGCATTGATCAAACAGTTTGATGGGACCTGGGAAGTGGCAGTATGATCTGTGGTACTTGTTCGCTTCTACCACCTTTGTCTTGCAACCATAACAAAAGTGGGTCTACTACTAAATAAGCCAGTGCAGTGCTTCCATCAGAAAGTTTCTGTTTCTGTGACCTTTGTCTTGCAACCATAACAAAGCCCGGGTCTATTACTAAATAAGGCTGTGTCACCCTTCCATCAGAAAGTTTCTGTTTCTATGCCCTCTTCTGACATGACAGAATATTGACGGTGGATTTTTCTGGACCAGCAGGAACTTGTTAATATTTTTATACATAGAGCATCATCTACAGATAAATGCTTTTTATCTTATTATTGTTTACATCTGTTGAATAAAGGAATTGTTGCTTTGAGTTTTGCGGGAAAATGGAGAGGTGATTCATTTTCTGAAGAAATTACTAATTTTCTCATTTACTGTGGACTATTTTAACATTTTTCCTTGACACTTTAGGTACAAAATAATCAAGGAAGTTGGTGATGGAACATTTGGGAGTGTCTGGAGAGCTATTAGTAAGCAAACCAGTGAAGTTGTAAGTATGATTTACTGGTATGATGTAGTGTTCTCTATTTGAAGTGACATTTTTGTCCTAATCAGTTACAAAAATTGCAGGTTGCGATCAAGAAAATGAAGAAGAAATATTACTCCTGGGAGGAGTGTGTAAATCTAAGAGAAGTCAAGGTATTACTTAATACTTATCTTTCTGGAGCCCTTGTTGTTGTTATGTGTTATTATATTCTTTTGTATTTAGTCTCTGATCTCTTGTTTCCCTTGTTGGCAGTCTTTACGAAAAATGAACCACCCAAATATTGTGAAACTGAAGGAAGTTATTCGAGAAAGCGACATTTTGTACTTTGTTTTTGAGTACATGGTGAGTGACTAAACTTTTTTGTCGAGAGCTGAATTGGCCTATACAAAAGATCTAATATGTTATTTCTGTCAATTTTTGGGTGATGCAGGAGTGCAACCTATACCAACTTATGAAAGACAGGGAAAAACTGTTCTCTGAAGGTGAAATTAGAAACTGGTGTTTTCAAGTTTTCCAAGGTCTTGCTTACATGCATCAGCGTGGTTACTTCCATCGTGACCTTAAACCTGGTACTTATTCATGATTTTGCTTTTGTCATATCATATGCTAATTGGTCATGCTATCAAAGATATTTTGTATTTATCTAGCTTTGTTAAAAATGTTTTGTTGTTTTGACTCGAGCATGATGTTCTTCGCAGAAAACTTGCTGGTTACTAAGGATGTTATCAAAATCGCTGATTTTGGCCTTGCACGAGAGATCAATTCACTACCACCCTACACTGAATATGTCTCCACACGATGGTATGTACCTTAGACTTGCAATAGATGCATCGTCTTGCGTTGGATATTGAATAACATATAAACATATATGATTGTCTTTTACTAGGTATCGTGCTCCTGAAGTGCTGCTTCAGTCTTGTATCTATAGCTCCAAAGTTGGTAAGTGTCTGATGTTAAATATTATGCCATCTATAATCTTTGATAATTTGTTTCTTGCAACAATGATGATGAGTATCATGCTACTGCTTCACTCATCAATTAATTTAATTTTTCACTTGTAGACATGTGGGCAATGGGTGCTATAATGGCTGAGCTGTTCTCTCTCCGACCTCTTTTTCCAGGAGCCAGGTACTGGCCGCACTTCCACACCCTGATAACTTCACAAATGATGGGTTTTTATCTTTTTTAGTTTGTTTTTATTTTAAAATAACACACTTCAGTTTTACAAAATTATTTATTATTTTTGAATTTATTTGTTTTAAAAAAAATTAGATATGCAGAAAAAGCCCAATATTTAGCCTTTTACTAGCTTCTCAAAATAACTCATGCATTAAATGGAAGAGCAAGTAAAAAATATTTGTTAGAATTGTAACCAAAGAAAAAGCTGTAAGGTGGCTTTTCAAGATATTCTCATGCAACAGATGAGAAAGTAAAAAGTTACTTTTTATAGTTGTAAATAACAAATACGAAATAGTTTCTGCTAAAATGAATAACTTATGATGCCACTAATCACTCCAGCTAAAAAATATGGTTGCAAATTATGTTATTTTATTATGCTTTTAAGTAGAATTGTGCTCTAAAGCAACGATGTTACACCTGGATGTTGGATATATGAACTTGAACTTGTCACTTCACTATGGTTCATGCAGCGAGGCAGATGAAATCTACAAAATATGTGGTGTGATAGGCAATCCGACCACTGAATCATGGGCCGATGGACTCAAACTTGCAAGGGATATTAATTATCAGTTTCCACAGGTTAAAATTCTCTACATGTTATTTGCTATTTTTGGTAGTTAGCTTCTGCAATGGTAATTGTTAAGTTTAATCTGGTGAGACTCAATTAACGCTCTATTTGGCACTTCATATTAAATCCCTATTGTGAATGCTATCTACAGCTTGCTGGCGTAAATCTTTCTGCTTTGATCCCATCTGCAAGTGATCATGCAATCAGCCTTATCCAAGTAAGTAGTTTTTTTGTGTGGATTAGCTATTTAAACCACTTATCAACCAATACTGTGCGTGACATTTTCCTGTTCTCTTGTTTTCTATTTATATCAGTCACTTTGCTCCTGGGATCCCTGCAAGAGGCCAACAGCTTTAGAGGCCCTTCAGCATCCTTTCTTCCAGGTAGTCTATTAGCTGTTCATGATTTGTTGTCTATCTTTACTGAATTCTATTTTTTTTTTCAATTTGTAAGCTGTTTTACTCATACGCTTCTTTATCTGTTGTAGAGCTGCTTTTATATCCCCCCATCTCTTCGCTCCAGGGCAGTAGCGAGAACTCCTCCACCTGGTTAGAATCATTTATTATTACTGTTTTGTGGGCACAGTTATTGTTCAGTTGTGTGGAGTTTGTGATTGTCTTTTTTTCTTTTTCTTTTTCCCTTTCTTCCAGCTGGAACCAGGGGAGCACTGGATCAGCAAGGGGTCAAGAGGTATCCCGGTGCTTTACCCAGTTCAAAGCCCACCAACTATTTTTCATCTCCGAAAGTTCAGCCTTCTTCAGGTTATCCCATTGATCTTTCATATTTATTGATTAGTTCTATAAATGTATGCATCATAAATTGATTCCCTTGGGTCTGTTTGAGAGTCTAAGAGGAGATGGGTGAGAAGGGTTTGTGAACGAAGGAAGTAGAAGGATTGGTGGGCCTTGGGAGGGGAGGCTTTGAGGAATGAGGAGTTAATTTTTCTTTTTATTATAAAATACCCCCAATTTGGGGGAACTCAAAAATTGTATTGGAGAGGATTATTTTGGAGGGTTTTGGGAGGGCTTAGATAAATTCTTCAAATCAAATCTATATTATTATAATACTTTTAAAATTAAAAATACACTGTTCATAAACATTCATTTATCATTCTCTAAAAAATACTCTTTCAAATGAAGTACAAGTTTCTCTATATTTCCATCTCTTCCTCTTCCCCCAACACCTTTTCCTCCCCTCTAAACTCCCAAACAAAGCCTTAAGGGAGTATGTAGGTAAGGTGGTTTGATGGGATGGGGGAAGTACATAATTGTTGGAGAGATATAACACTTGAGGCTTCCCCCAATTGAAAACGAATCACAATATTTGCCATTTCAAATCTTGTGTTGAGTTAAGCAGAATGGACCCAGAAGAGTAATATAACAAAAGCTTACTTCCCAAAATTAAGTTGATTGAATCCTGAACTTCTATTTCACACTTAATCAAGATTCCAAACAAGGGAATCATAGTTAAGCAGGAAATTATCCATTATTTTGAATGAAAAAACTTTTACCAATGGCCCTTTTCCATTTGGCTTTGTGTATATCATAAATTAGCTGTTTTATTCGTGGCATCCTATTTCACACTTCAAATGTATGATTTCTCACCCAATTATAAATGATACAGGTGTTCAACGGAAGCTGGATATGGTAAATCAGGTCAGTTATTCTTGCTGCATCCTTATAAACAAGCACTTCATCGTGCGCACACATTCTTTTACCCCATGATCTCAAAAAAATCAATTTTATTTTTAATTTGAGGATTGGAATTTTTTCCCCCTTTCTTGGGATATTGCTTTGCTGGATGTATATTGTATTTTTGTTTCTTAATTTTATCATCTATTTCACACCAATAATTTATCTCTGATTCTTTTATAGGATGGAATTAAGAATGAAAAATCAATGAAGACTACTACACAATCGAAATATTGGCACCCAGGAAAGGAAAGTCCAAGTAAGTTTTACAGTCCGTTTTGTTAAATTATTGTTCAGGATAGTCTTTTGGGCAAAATGATTGATTGATCGGGATTGGAGGGTTTTGGGTGAAAGATGCACCAGCTACATGACAATGCACCAGCTACATGACAATGCACATCACCTTCTGTTTTTTCCCTTTTTTCTTTTGGGGATGTTCCCTCTCCTATTTTTTTTTACGGCTGTTTGAAGAGAATGCACTCATGTCGTCGAGAAATTTTAGCGATTTCGTTATATTCCCATTTTTCTATTATTCAGTATTTTCAAGAAGGTTCTTTCTTTTTAAAATTTGCCACTCCTAACCACATACACATACACCGAGTAAATACGAGTCCAAAGTGTTACCTGGTCCATCAGCCCAGCCCTCTCATCTGGTGTAAATCTTAATACGATAATGGGCTGTGTAATTCCTTGAATGAAGTATGAATAGTTTGTTCTATGAAATTTACTGGATTATAGAAGTGTTGTTTTTATTTATGGAAATTTGTGTTGGTTGTTGGCAGCTTCTGTGATTAAAGGAAGAACTACACATGAGATTTCAGAAACAGCCGAGAGGTTGGCCAATATGTCTATTGGTAATCGAAGACAATCCATGGGGCAACCCCGGCCTCCTCCCATGAAAGCTGGAGTCAATTGGAGTTCTGAATCTCCTAACTTCATGTTCAGGCCTGCACCACAGATTCAGACCGGAAGAACATACACAAGAAAAGTTGCTGGATGAGAAGTACAAGTTCAATATCGCGAATGCTCTGGTTTAAATAATATATTTGGGTTTTGGTTGTATTATGTTTTACTGCAAATCAAGTATTGCCTGTGTGGGACAAAAACACATGAGCTGATGCCTATTAATAAGTATACATATCATATTATGAACTTCTATGATGTGTTGGAGACGTTCATAAATCATGTCCTGGTTCTCTTGGCTCATAGACAAATATGTGTAAATGGCGGTCTTAAGTCTTAATAACAACACCCCATATTCAGTGTTTGGGTTGTGTATGTCTTTATTTTTAATTTTTAATAATGTGAATTCTATTTACTAGTAATACTGTGAAGGCTGGTATGTTATTGTGATTTGATGGGTTTTTTTGGTCCAATTATAATTCTTAAGTTCTTCATTTAATTTTTTCTATCCCCTTATTAGTTCTCCTAATATTATCACAAGTGATTGGTTTTTTCTTTAGTTTCTTCTCCTTGTCTCGGGTCATTCAAGGGAAAAGATGAAATTAATCTATACTTTTTGCTAGTTTTTGCTTGTATTTATGCGTAGTACCTTAGTCCTTTGCAATTTTTTTGAGAGCTCGTAAATATAATTACTGAATAATATATTTTAGAAGGTTCATAGTACTCGGGTTGGTAAAAAACAGTTGGGAGTAAATATTTCAGATTAAAGCTAGCAGCTTCTTTACATGAAGCACATCTTACAATTCAGGAGATGTTTTGAATATGAAACTAGATGGAGACCCACGCGATGCCCGGCTGTAAAATAGTTAAATCACAAATGGTCAAATAATAATGTTCAAAATATGAGATGTTCATGTTATCTTCAAATCAAGGTAGTTTTCATGGAAATATTAGAGCATTTCCAATGGGGGTGTTTAAGGGTTCCTTACTTAACAAAGACCACTCTTGTTAAGGACTCCATTAGAGGAAGAAAAAAAGAGTACCTATTTAGTAAAAAACAACTATATAAAGACCCTCTTATCTCTTGAGCGACTAATGAGTTCCATGTTTAAAATAAGTAATAAAATATGTACAAGTTGGTCCCACTTTCAAAAGAAGTAGTATTTTATAATATATAATTTAATAAAATAAATTACTTTTATATAATGACGTAAAGTTAGTGTGACCTATTTAAGCACTTTTCATTGGAGTCATTAATAAGAATTTTTATTAAAAAATTATTAATAAATGAGTTGAACATGTGGGGTCTATTAAATGAGTCCTTATTAATAGACTACTATTATGGATGCTCTTAAAATTCTTATTTATTTATAAATGTTGGTATTCTAAATTTAGTTTTTAACAAAGTCATTTTATTTCAAAAATGTTCCAACCTCAATTTAGTTGTAGAAGACATATTCAGATCTACGAATAACTTTACACTGAAGTTCACTTTGAATTAAGTGCCTTAATGTTAAGTTTGTGTTGAAACCTTCAATATTGGGTCGAGCCTACACTGCACCTGTAGAGGATTGTAAGACTACCCCAGTGGTGAAGTCTCCATCATTTAAGACCTGATATCTAATAGGGGAATATTTTTTTGGAGGACTTCTAAGACTTAGGTCTCATTTAAGACCTCAATTCTTAAGTGGATTCCACACTACTTTTTATTAAAATAATCATTGTATTGTTAGAATGTAAATGATGAAGAGTTAGTGGTTGAACTGATTTAGACCTTTTGTCAGAGGGTCTCCATTGGAGTGACCGGGTGCTTATTAAAAAATTATAAGAGTAAAATGTACACGTGAGACCTGTTTAAGAACTCCAAATTGAAGGTCTCTATTGTGGATGTTTTTTTACTCATAAAATCTCAAGGGTGAAAATATATAAATAGAGTGAAATATCTCATTGTTATGTTATGCTCAAAAAATTAATTAGGAAGGATATTAAAAAAAGTAGACCTTTATATATATTAGTTTCTAAATGTGTATGCACCAAATGATTCTGGTGGGTGAGATAGTCAAATGAGTTGAGCTGCTATCGATGAATGATCTACCGTGTTTGGATGAATCCAATCTTTGTGGAAGAGAACATGATTCAATCCAATAAGAGGCATGACTCAACATATGATATGTAATAGACTTTTTATATAAAAAAAACATATGATATATATCTAATAATGATAAGATTAATGTGTAGTTGAGTGGTATTGACAATTACGAAATAGCCTTAAACTAAAAAAAACTGAAGTAGTTGAATTTAATGAGATATAATAGAGAATGCAATATACAGTAGAGTGTGGGTGTTTCGGATAAAGAAGCCATCATAGAGAAAAATATGAATCAGAATGAGAGAGTAGTGATAATAATGCAATGATGAGATGTCAACAAAATGGTTTTGGGGTCTGAATTATTAAATATAATAATAGATAGATTGAGAATTATGAGACTTGGTAACTTGAAGAGATATAACTTACAAGTGGCGCCAAAAAATGAAAAAAAAAATAAAAAATAAAAATCTAAGGACGTGGTGCAAAGGTTATGAAATATCACCCAACACTACTAGTCTAGTTGTTGATAATTGTAGTATGTGAATGTTGTAAGATTTTAAAGGTAAAAAAGTAAGTTTCAAAATCCTTTACGGTTCTTGTGAACCAAACATAAGAGTTAAAATTCCTCCCCTCTTCTCTTATCTTTTAAAAGAGATATATATCTCTTTTTCTCCCCTTCCCTTCCTCCATTTAAATCCCTCACCTTACTTCTGTTGAACCAAACCAACCTTAAGTTCGATAAAGAACTAAATCAATTCAAAATTTGGTTATACAGTGTTGTATCAACTAATTCCTCTTTTTTTTTTTTTGACCGGAAACATAGCTTAAGGAAAATATACATAATTTGACTGAGTTGGGAGTTCCCAGTCAAATCCTAGAACCAATAGTTGTTGAAAGCCCAACTCAACTATGAGCAATGTAATTTAAAGAACGATTACCATGCACAATATCAACTCTAAACAAATCACACACAAGAGCTTTGTAATCTTTGATAATGTGCCACAAAGTTGTTGAAGTTTAAGCATTTGACAACAACTTCATTCAAGCAAGCACAAGTATAGAGCCAATTGGCCTTATGCAAACAAAATTAGCAAATGATAAATTGATTTATAGCAACAATGACCATAATATATAATAATCCCAGGTGAAATAATTCAAGTACATATAATATTATATTGAAAACATTATACCCCCAATAAACAAATTTAACTGAAACATTTATACTGACTCAACCAAATAACTTATTAAGCTATGAATCCATATTCACCAATGATGAGAAACCAAGTTTTGTATATGACACATACAATTCAAATTTGAAGACTCCAATCAACTTCTTTCTTCAGCATAGCACAAAGGCTTCACTGCAGGTATTGTTCTCGAAGTCTATCTCTGTTCTCGTCCCACCATTTCCTTGCCTCTGCATCTCCAAACCTCTGTCGGCTGCAAATAGAGTTCAAAAAATCATCAGTACAGACCCTACCAATCTTCTAAATAGAAATTTTCGTATACTATCTTTTATTATATATAAATAGCTTAAACATAAGCATGCTACCTGAATTTGATACGTCTAAGCTCATTGTTCCCATCAGGATACTGCCTGACTGTGACAAATATTCCAGGCTCAACTTGCTCAATCCATTCTGAGTCAGGGTCACTAGAATTGCTGAAGGAAATTTCATTCATAGAAGAAGACCTTAATGCTTGCATGGATGACCCAGCTGCATGCATGTTTTGGTTGCTACTGCTTCCCTCACCCATAGTGAATCCTGAAGGATTAAAGTACTGATTCTCCAGCATTGTATCATTGTTCACCCAAGCAGCCACATTGCTTCCACTTCCAGTCTGATGCATTGAGAGAGAAGCTTCTCTTTGCTGTTCAAAGGAAACAATGTAATAATTCGAGATCAATCAAAATGCACTACATTTAAGAGAGTCTTAACATCATATATGAATGTTAAAACTTAAAGTTTACCTCATCCTCAGATGGTAGAGCAGTGCTAAGAGCTTGACCATTGAAACTCCGGACATTATAAAGCTCTTTGAGTCTGTCAAAATTCTCACCCCACCATACTCTAGCTTGCATCTTATCAAAGATTTCTCGACTTCACATTTAAAAGTTAAGCAATAAGTATTGTTACAACTAAATTATGAGACGTAAACTAAACTTATGTAGCACCGACACTTCAAATTGAAGACATGTTTGGTATCTGATACCAATACGACATTGACACATATGGTTACATCTATTTATCAAATCATTACGAGTGTCAACGTGTCAGTGTTGTGTCCGGTGTTTGTGTATGTGTCAGTATTTAATAGAACTAAACAAGTAAAAATAATCAAAGCTTGTAATAATTTGTAAACATACTTGAAGCGAATTCTCTTGAGATCATTTCCACCATCAGGAAGAGACAGAAAGGTAACATCAACTCCTGGTTCCACCTGAGCCACCCACTCTTTGTCTTCCTCCACCGCAGCCTCAGGTTCCGCTACAACCGGCTCTTGCACGGTAGGAGTTCGGTTACCACTAGTTCCCCCTATAAACCTTTGATCAGATCTTCCACCAGTGAAGTTGACAGGCAGGTCCCAAGGAGGAGTTGAACCTAAGCTCACACCTCCCATATAAGGGTATTGAATCTCAGAATTGACTTCAGAGTTAGCAGCAGATGATCTCAGTCCTCTTTTGTAGGAACTGGTGGATCCTTTTGTGCAGACACCTTTAAACTTCAGTACAATATCCTTTATCTGCATGTGCACAAAAAATAAAAGACATTCATATTAGCATTTATGCATTAAAAGTTTTAATAATGTAACCATAGATACCAATTAATTGTATGAAGAATCCAAATAGAAAATAAATTTATGACAAGTAATGTGCAAGCAAATAAGATACCCTATTTAATAGAAAGTTCATTTTAGGTACCTCATATATATCCTATACTATCAACTATGTGCCTTCAATGGAAAGCATTTCCTATTTGTAGAAAATTTCAACAATATCTATCCAAATATGATTGTCAACATATTCACATAAAAATCAGAAACATTTAGTTCAAAATAGTTGCTATAGGTATCAAAAAGCGTCTCAAAGAAGGTATACTCTCTAATAAGACAATCCAACCAAGATTTGCTTATAGTTTTAAAAAGTTATGTGCCTAGCTCAAATTTGCATGCAATAGTTGCTGACAAGGAATAGCATGAAAATGAGGTGTAGCTAATAAGCATTTATAATGTGAACAAAAATAGACTGTCACTAATTTTTTGGGTGAAATCCATGTGTATTTTCCTACTATGGCAATCCTATTTGACAACAATGGTAGGTCATTTTTTTAAGAGATTTATTTCAGAAAAAGAAATTGAAATAAAGACTTGGCTATTGAAGAGTGTGAAATTGGATCTTCTGCAGCTATAAAGAGACGTTAAATTTATAAAAATAAACTTTATATCTGTAAATTTAACGACTCCCTAGTGCTGCAACACCATACTTCAGCAGCTGTAGAGGATTTTTATTTATTCTAAAATAGTTACTAATAAATGTCATTCGATATAATTTGCATAGGAATATATGATAGAAAACTTCTGAAAAAACAGTGTGACGACAAGAATTCAAGAATGGACCACACCATGATACGAATATGGCACATTCCATTCTTTGCTAGACATCTTTTCTCAACATTTAACTAAACTGATGAATGTGGAACATGTTGTCCCAGGTTCTCATCATAAATCAGACAGTTCATTAAAACATAGATATTAAATTAAAATGACTATATAACAATCTAGATAGTTAGAGTAAATGTTGATTAAAATTTGGTATATTAGATTGTAAAATTTAGTGACAAGAACATAAAAGAGTATTTACATTACATAATGTCCCTATTATAAATGATTAAATTCTGATTTCAAACCACCTTGATTCTCTTGTCATGTGAAATTATAATTGGCCAAACAGAGTACTTGAAAACTACTAGACAAGTTGGTTCCACAAATCCTAACTCAAGAAAGAATAAGAACCAACTTTGATTGTTTGATGATGATGGTGGTCACATCATATCATTTTAGCAGCATCACCACATGCATATAAAATAAACTAATTAATGGACCAAAGTCCAAACCAAGGAAAAAATGTGGACCATCCGTCAACAACATAAAGTGTACAAAACACTACAACACATTTACGTCATCCTAAACCAAATCAATCCCTGCCTAGAGAACTAGTGTACCCGTGTGTGTGACACCCATTTTATATTCATAGAAACATATGTACTTAAATATAAACAAAAAAAAGTACACTATGTTGTATTTGGTCTATTACATGTACCTTTTTATTTATATCTAGACCGGAGATAATATAAAAGTAAATTTTCATAAAATTATTTTCAAGAAAACTGATATCCATTTTTATATTCATATAAAATATGGAATACTTAATTATAAACAAAAAAAGATATACTTTGCATTTTCTTTGGAAAAAAAGATATACTATGCATTTGGTCAATTACATTTACTTTTTCATTTATATTTAAGTCCATGGATAATGTATATTTATTTTTGGTTACAAGATAATATATATATTCTTAAATCAAGGTATAGCACATAGTTTTCCTAAAATTGTTTTTTTTTTTTTAGAAAACTAATATCCATTTTCATATTCATATAAAATATCACATACTTTTTTCTTCTTCTAGTCTCATAAGATCAAAACTCAAAATATCGCATACTTAAATATAAACAAAAATAAAGATACATGCGGTTTGATTAGATGAATTCTCTAGAAGTATCTGATTTAATCCAACTAAATGTGATTTAGTTTATATTGATTTTTGGTTGACCTAAATTATAATCGTAAGAAAAACTTTTAATACCTACATTATATATAAAATCATGGTAAATTAAATTAAGTTTAATTAAAAGGTATTATTAAAATAAAAAATAATTAACCAACAAATAATAGATTAATTCAATATCTCATTCCAATAAAAAATTAAGGAATCTTACATTGACCCAAACTTCACCGACATTCACAAAAAAACATTCAATGAAGAAGAAATCTTACATTTGACCCAAACTTCACCGGCATTCACAAAAAAAATTCAATAAATCCAATAATATTTGATTTTTAGTGGTTTTCGATTTCTTTAGATCAACTTCCAATCTTAATTTAGATTGATTTCAATTTAAACAATTGAACACAATTGAATTATATAATTCAAACATCTAACCAATTCGATATCCGATTCGGTTTTTAAAACATTTTAAAAGCAACATACATATAGGTAAAGCACAAAAGATTCTAAGGATGGTCCCCACAATTGGATTACCCTAAAAAAGGGCTTGATTTAGTTTTGTTTTCATCATCAAGATGGAAAAAGAAGCTGCAAAAGCAAAATTCATAGGTCTCAGAGAGAGAGAGAGAGTATACCTGCGCAGACAGATTTTTGGGGGCTTCTCTGGTGGTTGGTGTGCCTCTCTGCTGAACTTGTTCATCCCCATCTTCTGATGTTTGCTTGGCACAAGTTATGCATTGCAACATTTTTGCTCCTTCACTCTACACAATCAACAACAATAACATTAACAAAAGCATGCAATAATAGCATTTATTATCTATGCTTCAAATTCAATGAATCAAACAAAAACTTTGGGAAAATGTACCATACCAATGTACTACCATTTGGTTTTTAATTGAAACAAACAAATTAAAATTTTGTAGCAGGTAATCATTTTCTTGAATAATAAAGCAGCAAACATTCAAATATTATTTTAATTTTAAGAAAAAAAATAAAAATGCAAAACTATTCAAAGTAATAATAAATGATCCTAATTAAGTAGATAAAAACATTGCGTTATATTGACGCGAGTCGGATTGACTATCCATTTATTCATCTTATGAAGTGAATTTTTATCTATTAAATTACCGACAAAAACAGAAGCTCCTAAGCTAAAAAAAATGAAAAGAAAAAGCCATGAGGATTGAGATTGCAGCATCAAGTATAACAGAAAAAGAAGAACAAAACAAAATCTAAAGCAAAACATAAAAAAGTGAAAAATTAAAAGCCTTCATTCATTCTCGTTAGAACAAGATTGAATCAATTATGAAGGATACTATGCTATGCTATAGCTATGGTTACTACTATCATGTCATCTTGTATGCAATGTAATGATGATCATATTTATGTTTGTAAGGTTTGCTTTATCGTACAAAAATTGAAATTAAAAAAATAAAAAGAATAGAAATGAAAGGAAGTGTGTTGGAGGCCAAATTTTCTGATTCTGACACATACTCTTTTGATTCTCTCTTTTTATCTTTTGTGTTAATCACAGTCACAATCAATCTCCATTCTCCCAAAAGCTGTATATATAGTGTTCTTAATTATCATAATAAATAAATTGTTTCATAATGGTATAGTATAGTTTAAAATATTCAATAAAAATTTGTCAAAATAAAATACAATAAAAAATTTTGACTAAAAGAAGAAAACATTAAATAGGAGCAATGAAAAAGATTTTAAAATTAACATCAAATTTGAGTAAATTACAATGTACCACCCTGATTATAACCAAAACTATGCATTGAAATTTCACCAAACTCGTCGTCAATCCAAACAAAATGATGTTATTTGAGCATCTAAATAGAGTGATTATAACTATTGATTTGATTCGAAGAGAAAAAAAAACCATTGTTAAAATCATTGTAAAAATAACATATACACAAGAAGAAAGCAAACTATTATTGTAAAAATTGATTGAGTTTGGTATAGTAAAATAAGAGTATTGAAAAATCACTTTACCAAACTGAAAGAATCTTGTTCTTGGTTCTTCAAGTCTGTCTCCTCTTGACGTCTCTTCCGTATCTCAACTTCATTTTGAGAAGTGGTTTATATAGAGAGTTTGAAACCACAATAGAAGTGCCAACAATGTGTTTGGTTGTTTCAAAAACTATTGTCGTTATTTGCATGCTCGCATGAAAATGCTCCAGCTAGCATTATGCTTGCGTACTTGTACAAATTAACAAATAACAACAACAAAAAAGTTCTTAATACCACCATAACTTATGGAATCATTTTCCAAACTCTTAAGAAACTTAAGGGTGAGTCACATGGAAATGCTAGTAGGGCACGAGAACAAGGAGAAGAAAGAAAAGAACCAATGAATGAAAGTTGGCGAGATGATATTTGGAACGAGAAATGTATGGGTAAAGAGAGAAACTGGATTGAGGATGTTGTATTTATATGGAAAAAGGAGGAGGTTGGGGCGTAAAGTGTGAGGGGAAATGTTTGTGGGACCTATTTTGAGGTATATGTGGTGAGAATGGATGAGTTTTGATGTGATTTGGATCATCTCAATTACAACTCATTTATTTTATGTTTGTATTTGGCTTAATATGAATCATCTCTGAGTCTTTTCGTGACGCAACATTGATATCAAAGTTTTGATTCAATTTGATTAAGGAGTGAGCGAGATTTTTAGTGTTGAATCACGGACACGAAAAGTCTCATATTAAAGGGAGAGATGGCGAGAGGTCAAGTGTGAGTTAAAATTCTACATTGGATAGAATCCGTAAATTCTACATTGGATAGAATTCGTAAATTCAATGTCTTAAGATTTTGAGTGGAGATATAATGTTCGATCTCAATTGTGCGGTTGCTATTAGCCAAATATAAAGATTCAGCCCAATGAGGCTCCCCATGACCTAAAAGAAAGTTATGTGAGTGATTTCACCGTTAAAATGTGCATTGAACTAAACTCGTTTGAGTTGGTTGAATATGTTGGAACAAAATGTGTTTCGCAAAATCATCTTTCTAAGTTTTGATGATAACAAGGTATTAAAAATTGTCAATTGGATATGTTAAACATTTGTTCAAGTGTACAGGATCATAATCAAAGTCTTATTCATAGAGGTTCTGGTTGAACAAGTCAAAGAGCAAAGGAATTTATATTGAAACTTAAAGCATTTGAAGAAAATGCGTCTGAAGAAAATGTTTCTGAAGAAAAGCGCTCCTGAAGCCACGTCATCAGAAGCAAGGTCATCAGAAGCACGATCATCAAAAGCTACTTCACCAGAAGCTTAAGAGCGTTGACAAAGTACAGTGTACGAAGTGTACAACCACTAACTCTGCGTCTGCCTCTGCAACCACCATCTCTGCATCTTGTCTCTACATCAAGACAAGAATAACAGTAATGTTTGCAGACATTGTTCCTTCTCTACTGGAATGGATTTGAAATTGATTCTTCATAGGACAATTATCAAATCGGACAAAAGATCAATGATAAAGAATCAAAGCTTCAGTCAAGACAAGTTGATGTACCGGCTAGTTCTCAACGTCTCTCAAATCCTCTATAAATAGGGATGAAGACTTGAAGAACAATAACAATAACAAGACCAACACATATCATCTGAGCCAAAACGCTGCAAAATTTTATTCACATCAACAACTTAGAGAATTCTTACAAAAGTTCATATCTTAGAATTCTTAAGTGTCTAGAAAAACAGAGTCTGTTCTGTTTGCATTGTTTTGTGAATACCTCTGATTGTATATCAAGTATTCAAAACCCTTTTCAATTCTTTGTAATTGTTTAGAGAAGTCTCTTTCTTTTGTGATTGAGCATATAAGTCTCTTTCAGTTGTCATTGAGCAAAGGAAGTCTCTTGGAGTTGTCCTTGAGCATTGAGAAGTCTCTTACTTTGTGTTTGAGCAACTTGTAATTTGATATTACATTTTAGTGAAACTCTCCTTGGAAGTGCAAAGGGGACATGACTACTTCCGGTTTGTGGAAGGAACCTGCATAATTGCTTGTGTTCTTTCTTTCTCTGCTCTCTTACTCTCTATCCGCTGCATTAAGACTCTGAACTCTATCAGACTCTGATCCTGGGAACAGTTTTTATAACGTAAGAAGGAGAAGTTTTTGAAAACACAATTCAACCCCCCCTTCTTGTGTTTTTTCTCACCTTCAGAATAATGCTGGCTTGTAATGTGTTCCTCTCAAGGTCTCATGTTTGATTTATTCCGATGTTAATTCTGATGGACTAGTCCATGCGAAACTTCACCCTAGCTTTAAATAGGACCCCCTACAAATGGACTATGAGATTGGACCTATCGAACTAGTCGGCCCTCAGGCCAAATACCAAATTATTTTTAAAAAAAATAGTTGCTTTAAACCTTAAAACTTAAAAAATATAAGTGGGGACCAATGTATTTTAATGGTGAAATCAACAACATAATATAAGTTCTTACATTTTTCAATGACACCAACAATATAATATAAATTCTTATATTTTTAAATGACACCAACAATACAACATATTATTATATAAATTTGGTGAAGTGAGTAAATAAAGTGTGTTGAAAAACACCATCACATTGACCTAAGATGATTTAAACACAACCTTTTTTTCTATATTTTTTTTTTGGGAAGTGAGTAAATTTTATTAATCAAAGTGATGGTCATGGTAATTTTAGAACCTTCTTCGAGGGGGTTGAACTATGTACCTTAAGATTGCAAGATAAAACTTTTACTCGTATGATAATACTAAACATCCACTTTCTCAAACCTTTTACTCTAAGGGAATCACACATTCATGTGTTGATACTTAGGAGTGTGTTCATATTTTGGTCCCAGGTTTGAATCCTTCAGATGATAACTACTTTTGTGTTGGGGTAGTCCATATAAAACTTTGCTCCTACTTAAATTGGACACATACTAATAGACAATGCGATTGATCTCCTAGGTTATTCAGTCCTTGAGATAAATCTTGAGTTTTCAAACAAAAAAGAAAAAGTAATTGCACATCTTACACAGTAAGTGATCTCAATCATTAAATTGAGGTTGGACGACTAAGACTTCACAGCAATAAAATCAAAATAAAACCATCTTGTATGTTAATCGAACAATCAACATTAAAAATTGTGTCCCACGTTTATAACATTGAACCTGTTTCTCACTTTCTCATCTAATATGGAACTTTCAAGCTCATATTTAATACATCAACAAGAATTCCTCAAGCCCTTATTGATAGACAGGGAGAAATGAGACAAAAAAATTCTTTAAATTTGATTTTGCAAACCCTTAATAATAGGGTCAAAATATATTTATTTGGATTACCATGTTAAACGTACGAAGTTTTCATCGTCGATTAACGATAACTAATCTTCATTTGAGAACCAACGAGGCATATACAAGGTAGATTTTATCTTATCAATCAAGTTTTTCCATACACAAGAGCTAACGTTTGAACCCCCTTAAATGTCAAATTTTTTATTACTTGAATCTATTCATTGTTGGTAAATAATATTTATTTTTTTGGTCTTAATGTGGAATTATAGCAAATTATCTTGACATTAATTTTTTTTTTCCCTGCAAACTCTTTGATATTACAATTAAATAAACTAAAAGCATTCTATCAGAGGTCAAGACAATTATTTGTAAGATCTAACTTAACTGATAATATACCGATTTTGTTTGACTGAACATCTTCACCATGATCAAATCCAGATATCGCACAATTATGTACATGAATTTCATGTGATATTTGTCACTTCATTCAAAACAATTGCTTAATTATTATAGTTAAATTGTTTCGTTGTAATGGTATATAATAATTAAGCTGCCTATCAATTCATTCTTTCTAATGCGAATTATTATTTTTTGAATTGTATGAAATAAAAATAAACAAGTTCAATCTTTCACCTCTTTTATCAGATGCATGCGCACAATTGGTAACTTTATATTCCATGCTATATGTTTTTTTAAGGCAATTCCATGTTATATGTTATCCTCAGCCAAATAGAACGAAAACAAAAATTGTATCTTTATTTAAAGGGACAAAAGTTCCTGCACTGTTAGTGCTCAAAGTAAGACATTTCCCTATTCTGTGTGAACAATTTGCTGGTATATATAATAAGACCAGAAAGTGCAAGAAAATTAAGAAAGAAAGAACAGGAAAAAGGAATATATATGATAAAAGATACTATAGCTAGGAGGAGATGGATGAGAGGTACATTACTGAACTGTTTGTTTGGTCCAATCAAGTTACACGAGTGAGTGAAGTACAAATGGTTGTTGAGAGAATAAAAATCAAAATTGGAATTGAAACAAGATTTCCTCAAAAACAATGTTGTCAAAGGAACAGCTATTTGTAGTATAGACTAGAAAGGCACCCTCGGTTTTTTTGGTGTTTCTGTATCTATGATCTATCACCTGCACTATTTCTTTTGTTTCGATGCCCTCAGCCCTGTCCTGTCCCAAACAAACTCCGCCGGTGAAATTCTCTATAGTTCTCTTGTTCCGCATGTCATTCCTAGCATTACTTTTTCTAGTGTCTAGTCTAATTTGAACATAGTATAAACCCGTGACACTACATATATTTATCTTTATATCTTCCCTATCTCAATTTATTTATTTTTTGAAGGGGATCTACAATTAACTTTGTCTTCTACAATTTGAAAACATTTTAAAACACGTAGACAATTAAAACTTATTTCTCTTTTACGTTTATTTTATCATTTTTGTCTCAAAACGTGAATGTTGTGAGAGCCCTAATGATGAATTAGAGAATGGATGTTGACGTCCTATGAAGCACAGACACTTCTAAAATTAGGTGTGTTACGGTGTCCGACACGTATGACACTTGTACGACACGTGTTGAATCGGTGTCTTAAATAATTGTTTTTTCTTTACTTCAACATTCTTACGATAGGTGTCCGACACCTATATAACACTCATACGAGCCATGTCAGAAAACTCAGACAAATATCTAAAACAATTTTTTCTCTCTCTTGCTTCCGCACACCATAGATACAAGAGTTATATATGTTTTGAGAAATGTTGATCAATTAGGGGTTATATACATTATAGTTGATTATAATATTTTTAGCTTTTTTGATAGCAAATGAATAAGTAAAGGACAAATACTATGATATTCTAGTTGTAGATCTTTTTCTAATGACATAAATTGCTAAAGTTAGATGTTTATATATGTATTTTAATTTTCATTTTAGAATGTCTTTTAAAAAATTAACAAATATGTAACGGTGTCGGTGTCTTATATTTTTTACATTAGTAATGTCGACGTGTTCGTGTCGGAGTTCATGCTTCATAGTTGATGTGTCATTAAGTTTGAAGAAGAATCTTAATTTCTTTTTGAATTTTTTGTATAAAAATTAGTTAATAATTTGTTTTTAATTTACTGATTTAGATTAGTTACATAACATAACAGCCATCTGAGCTTTTTTAAATGGAGTAAATCGAAAATTAATTAATAATAAAAAAAAAAGACTACGACATAAGTGCTAGCTCTAACGCATAAAGTAGCCATAACCCTCTTCAAACATTTCATAACAATGGTACGCAGAAAGCATAAGTTCTAACAATGCATCAAAAATGGGAATTCGCTGACTTAATTACCCTCAGATGTTGTGCTTATTGGAAGCAAGTACAAAAAAATGAGAATGCATGCAAATGAGAATGCTAGTATAGAAAACTTTGAATCAAGACTTGTTGCACAAGGCTTCGATCAGACAGAAGGATTGAACTACTTTGAGAGATTCCCACTTGTTGCAAAGTTATCCAGATTAAGAGTTCTTTTGGCCGTAGCTTCTCTACATTGTTGCCATTTACATCAATTAGATGTAAATAATTCCTTCCTTCAAAAAAATTTGATGAACTGAAAGCAGCTTTGGATAAAACTTTCCATATTAAGAGAATATAGGTAAACTAATTTTTTTTGTGTCACGGAAAATATTGTATATATTTACTTGAATATTGATGCAATGGAATACTGAAAAAATAAATTTCCTTTTGCTCTTTTGTTCCTTAAGTAAATTTAGGTGCTATTGTGATGATATTGTGCTGCTTTACCTTTAACCACACTAGCTAGTAATTATTTTTGTCCTTTGCTTTATTCATGGAGTTGGGGCTAACTCTCTCTTTAAGCAAAGAATGCTTGGAATACTACAATATCTTTTAGTAATACTTCTCATTAAGCCACACAGCAATCTTTCCGAGTCTCAAAAATGTTTATTCCATATGTCACAATCTTTGGAGCTGTACTTTAGCTAAAGAGGTTTTGATCACCTGATCATGTTAATGAAGAAAGCATGGTCAAGGGACAAGTTAAAGCTATTCCCTCTCCTCATCTTGGTTTGGTTTTCAAGAGTTAAAAAAATATATCCCACACTTTTGTTAGACTTAGATCATTTGTTGCTTTGTTCACATCTGTTTGTCTTTTGTCTATGTTTATCCATGAAACCACGAATGTCAATTTATAAAACATGGTCCCTAATCATAACAGCATAACTAATTATGTGCTTATATCGAGTCTACCTCACTCTTAAAGAGAGCGGATGATAAGGTGATGAGTGTCACTCATGAACTCATTTTGAGTCTTATATTTATTTTATATGTGTTGTGAATTCGGACTTAGAACTCACACCAATACAAACTATGATGTGTGGAGTAAAAGAAAGTAGTAACCACAATCAAAGTGAACACAAGCAATAACAACAATAACAACACCTAGATCTAATCTAGGAATCAAAGTGAAAAGCACAAAACCATAAGCAAAAGATAAAGAGAGAAAAGAAACACACACCAAAGATTGTTGACCAGTTCGGTCCAACTTGACCTAATCTGGGGGAGAGATTGATCTCTCCAATCCACTATCAAAGAGTTCTTACAAAGAGATACAAATGGGTTACAAGAAATTAGCTTCAACAAGCTCACAAAGAACAACCCTAATTTCTACCCATTTTCCCAATCTCACCAAAGAACAAGACACTCAATGATTTTCACTCACTCAAGGTGTTTACAATGTTTCCCAACCCAAGAGTACTATAATCAAAGACCCTCAACCCTAAAGTTACCTCTTTTAATTTACCAACTTTTCCTCTCTTGGAGCTCTCTCTCTCTATCTCTCCTTCAAAATATGTAAAGAAACACTTATATAGTACCCTGCAACTGTCAAAATCGTGTCACGTTTTTCCAAATCGTGAAACGGTTGGTGCGTACAACCCAAGGTACGACCAACCTTATCCATAAAATGTGTCCAACAAGTCGAAAATCGTGTCACGTTTTCCCAAAATCATGTCACGATTGGACACCCTGCAAAACATGTTCTCGGCATTGCGAAATCGTGACACGCTACCCAAATCGTGTCACGATTGTGAACTTTTCAGAAATCCAAATTGAAGGCAATTTCAACAATATGGAACTTGAGTTTTTTTTAAACATTATTGAGTTTGGTGAATTGATATAAATGATGATTGATCTGATTGATAACCTTTGATGTTAAACACCTTAGAGAGTGAAATTATTAAGTCTTTTCTTCATGTAAAGAGATTGAGAAAAGGGTAGAGATCAGAGATTATTGTCAAAGGCTAATTTCATACAACTATTGTATCTCTTTAAAAGAAACTCATTGATAATGGATTGAAGAACTCATCTCCCCCTTTGACGTAGGTTAATTTGGACCAAACTTGATAAACAAATATCGTGGTGTTCGTTTTTCTTCTCCTTTATCTTATTTTCAATGTTTGTTGTTTGTTTGGTCACATTGATTATTGGTTGCTACTAATTTTGCTCGACACATTATAATATTAGTGTGAGTTTGTTCGAATTCACAAGAAGCTTTTATAAAATCATAATAGCTTGCCATGATTTTCACAATACACCACGATACCAAACATGCATTTACTTCTTTATTTCATTATTTATAGTAAGAGGATTCATAATGCCTCTTAATCGCACGATTTAGCTTATATTGATTCTTCATGATAAGAATGTCATTGAAGTTTAATGCTTAGAAAAGATCTATTGAAATAAATTTTAAAGATAAAATCAGTTTTACTAAAAAACATTCATACACATCAAAATCATTTCTAAACCTCTAAAATCAAATTTAATACCATAGAACATTATACACAATAGTTTTGTTGTGCATGACTCAAAATTATTTTATTCTAAAGCTACTTTTTTCACAAGAAAGCGGAAATACCATACGTTTTTCTTTCTCACAAAGACATATCGTCCACAACTCTATTTCTTAAAGTGCAAGACAAGCAAGGCGGTTGCATCCTTTCTTTAATTTCTTGCTTGGGAAGTCTTGTAGTCCACTGCGTTGTTTCTCGAAGTGAAAGACAAACATACTAATACCTATATACAAGGCAATGTTTTCATTTCTGGTATGAGGTGAGAGTGAGGCAAACTAGAGTTCATCAAAATAGAAAATTCTTATGTAGTTAAAGACTAAGAATTGAGTACATTTTGTGGTAGAATATTGGGTACGGAAACATTTTAAACACCTTAGAGAGTGAAATTATTGTGTCTTTTGTTCAAGTAAAGAATTGAGAAAAGGGTAGAGATCAAAGATTATTGTTGAAGACTTATTTCATGCGACTATTGTATCTCTTTTTAAGAAATTCATTGATAATGGATTGAAGAACTCCTCCCCCCCTTGATGTAGGTTAATTTGAACCGAACTTGGTAAACAAATATCGTGGTGTTCATTTTTCTTCTCTTTATCTTATTTTTAATGTTTGTGGTTTGTTTGGCCACATTGATCATTGGTTGCTGCAAATTTTGCTGGACACATTATAATATTGGTGTGAGTTTGTTCGAATTTACAAGAAGCTTTTATAAGATCATAGTAGCTAGCCATGATTTTCACAATCCACGGCGGTACCAAACATGCATTTACTTCTTTATTTCATTATTTATAGCAAGAGGATTCATAATGCTTATTAATCGCACGATTTAGCTTACATTGATTCTTCATGATAAGAAAGTCATTGAAGGTTAATGCTTAGAAACGAGAAAAGGATCACTGAAAAAGAGAAAAGTACCAACTATTCTTCTGAACAAAGGGGAAAACTTCAATAAATCAGTTTCTTTTTTATATTGGTTATCTTTAGTGAGACAAAATTTAAACTGTCCATGTATGTATTAATTAATCCCTTTAGACAAAAGAAACAAAGTTGCTACAAATTCCTATGCTAAAGCAATTTGATTGATTTGCAAAAGGTGCATGCTATTTCTGAATGTTTACTTCTTATGTACCATACTTTACAATGAAGGAAAAGGACACAGTAATTCACCTGCATATGCAACATAAAGACATGATGAGTCAATGTATATGTTCAGTATAGAATTGCACGTGTTTTCCTTTTCCAGTCTACACCATATTGATTGGTCATCAATCCCTTGAATAGTTTTGATCAACGGGGATCGATCGACATGTTGAATTAAGTGTATTTTAGTTTCAAATTTAGAATGACCAAAATTTAGAATGACATGTACAAGTCCACCAAGTGTCAAGTCTCTTAAGACGAAGACGTTTGTTTTTTATCCGGTCGACATATACCAGTCTAGTTCTGATGTTTGGTTGCTTCCATGTATAATGAATTTGACTTCTTCGAAATTAGAAATCAGAGTTTTTGATTCTAGAATAAATTTTAGCAGTTTATTATTCAATCATTTTATTTAAACATAAATTATTTTATATCCAATATAATTTTAATCTTAATCAATTTTACATAATCAATTCATCAAAAATCATTTTTTATCAACTCAAAACCAAATACACAAACTTCTAGTGATACACTATAAACAACTTTTTATTTTGAAATTAATTTGATTAAATTATTCGTGTATGCTTTGGCTGGCCGACAGAAAAAAATAATGTAGTAGAACAACTTCTGCTCATTTGGTTCTATCATTGTTAAGAAATTAAAACATACCTTTTAAAAAATACTTAAGTTTTTTAAGGAAAATTGTTTATAACATTCCATTAATAATAAGAGCGTTAATACTATGAGACATATATCAAAATAAATGTTGAGACTATGTGATAAGAGGATCTCTTCTACAAAGACATGAGTAACCTTATTTATTTGTTGTCTATTAAACTTGACTAAAAAAACTTAGGTTGATTTCCTCAATTATTTTTAGGAACTTACTTTCCCTACCCATCACCTTCTCGCGCGCCTTAAGTTTCTTACAAAAATGTCCATGTGGTTTTCAGATTTTAGAATTGGAATCGAGTTTTTCCTTTGTTATGGGATAAAAAAACGTGTTTTTCACTAATTCGGAATTTATAATCCGAAAACCTCAAAAAATAGAGCGCGTTGTTTTCTTTTTTCAGATTATAAAATCCAAATACTCCATAAACACCCTTTTTCAAGGGAAAAACAGTTCGGATTTTATAATCCGAACTGTGTCAAAATAAATTTTGAGTCTGTTTGTAACGTGGATAACCAATTTAAGGACCATATTAATCTTCCTAACTCTCATTCTTCTATTTTAGGTCATTATGTTCTTAGTCAAAAATCTAGTTTTTGGGTTACTTGACATGATTGCTCTGAAAATCCCCCAATAATCAGAAAAAATTCAAGGATCACGACTCCTTTAGAAGGTATTTCTTACGGGACCCCGCCACTCAAAATCCAAAGTTCCATCTTTGGACTCATTTTTTCATTTTAATTTTTATTTTTCATATTCTCAGAAAAATCCGAAAAAATTTGCATTAGTTTCATATGATTTGTTAGCATTTTTGTAGTATTTTTATGATTATATATAAACATACTTCAGATTATAAAATCCGAACTTAGTTTGGATGTATTCGGATTTTAGAATCCGAAATCCCATGGACATTTTTCTAAAAATTACAGGACTCGTGAGAAGTTGATAGGGTGGGAAAAGTAAAGCTTTATTTTAATAACAACAAATGAGAAAAGGACTAAGGCCCAATTCGGAGAAGTACAAATGGTATTTTTTTCGTCTTCCAAACTGTACAAATGGGTTAATTGGGTAGAAATTCTTCTATCCACACCCCTTTAAGATTTGTTACAACAAACTTGGCAAGGAAACAGCCTAACTTGTTGCCGTCCCTTTTGGTATGCAAAAAGGAGAGAAGGTCGAAAGTAGAGCTCAAGTCTCAACATTCCTAAAACAGGTTTGAAGATGGTGATTTGGATGCTTAAATCTATCGAAATATATTTACCAAAAGCTTGGTTCCGATAAAATGTCGCACTTTAGGGGGTTTCGATGAACAATCACCTTTGAAGATACCCACAATTTTAAATAGAAGTTATGGTTGTAAAAATGAATGAAAATCAGATCAACCCGATTGAGCTCTCGATCAAACCTTATGATAATACACAAGTAACACTCTTCTATGAATATTCAATCGGTTTTTTTTTTGAGCAAGAATATTCAATCGGTTTAGGACTTGTTTAAATTGGTCTTTTTTTTAGTTTATCTTGTATAAGTACTTGTGAGATGATTTGTGAGAGTGTTTGAAAACAACTTTGCCATATCCCTAAATTGTTGTGAACTTATATGAAAATACTTTAACATTGTCTTTATTTTATTATAGAAATAGCTTATATATATAGTCAAAAAAAGAACTTTTACATATAAGCACTTATAAAATATTCACTTTTTTATTTTTGAATGGCAAAGATGAATATATCAATCTATCTATACCCCAAACACACACAAAAGTAAACTTGAGTTTTTCTTTAACTAACATTATGATGATGTGACATCTCTAAAAAAAACCGCACACACTTTCATCTTAAGTTATTCTTCTTTCAATTTTATTGATATCTCTTTATTATATCGTTAATGAAGGATAATTTTGTAAGATCACTCATAATTTCTCTTTTCAATACAAAATTAACTACATTTTTTAATATCTTAATATGTATAGAAATGTCAAAACGGCTTATAATAAAATACAAATATCATTTATTGCTTTTCTTTAATGGCCATATTATTTATTGATTGATCGTACATCGATCATACCCATAGACTATGTATGCAATGTATCTTAAATTAGGGATTCCACTATGAGTCGGAAATCATCCAAGCTCACAGCTCCATCACCATCCATATCAAGAGAAGCAACAATATTCTCACATTTCTCTAAAGACAAAGAGAGACCAAAATTTCCCATCACCTCATGTAGCTCTTCCCCAGTCAAAATCTCATTCCCATCTTCATCCAAAGCTTCAAACGCTGCACTTAGAACATTTGCAAGATTTCCAGTCTCCAAACCCTTTGTGTTCATCTCTAAGAACTCACTTATACATAATAATCCATCTTTGTTCTTGTCACCTTGTTGCATCATTGCTCTCACTTCTTGATCACTAGCTTTGTACCCAAGTGACCCCATGATTCCTCCTAGCTCTGCCTCGTTAATGCACCCATCGTTGTCTCCGTCGAACGCTTTGAATGCTTCCATCAGTGACAGAACTTGATTGAGTGTCTCCATTTCAACAGAGAGATGAGAACTCACTTGAGCCATTTGCATGAATTAAAACTTGGAATTAATATTAATGTGGTTCGCTACAATGGTCTAGTGCAACTATAAATAGATAATAACATGAAAAAAAAATGCTATGTTCGCATTTGTGTGATTATGTGGATATTCTAGGAATAGAATCTAATGCTTGCAAAAGTTAATTCACTCTTATCTTCACCTTTTTCTTTGGGATCGAATAAAGTTAGACAATCTCTTTTTAAAACAAAAGAAATATAGTGCAAAGCATCAATATGATATGATGGAACAATATTGACACCTCAGGCCTCTCACGTATCATCTACAACACCCTTTAAATTTTATTCATCCAATAAATGTTGTTGAATAATAAGAAAAGATAAAAGAGATGCAAACTTGGGGACTAACCAAAACTCAAGATAAAAAACATAAATAATCTATACTTTATTAAAAATCTAATTGGATAAAATCTGGAGAATGGAAAGAGTGCAGATCAAAAACAACAATCCAAAGAAATCAACAAAATCTAAATTCTGATAAACCATTTTTATTCCTTTTAAAAACATGATAAAATTGTTAAGTAGGCTAAACTGTTTCAAGTAATAAAGTAGTAAGTTATCGTTTACACCGAGATTGTCGTTTTCTACTAAGTAATTTACTAAACTTATGATTAAAAATTGTAAATTGTGGGGAGTTTGTGAGGTTGTTTGATTGCTACGAAAATTAAGAGTTTTGATTCAGAGTTTTAACGATGATTAGAATTCTTCTAATTCCCTCTTTGTATTTGTTGGATTAGTGCATAATTACTACCTAAGGTTTGTATTTACGATAGTTAACAACAGAAGGCATATGTCCTATTGCTCTGCTACACGAGTAAGGACTTATACCCAAGGATGAACGTTAGATGTCATATTACTCCGCTGCATGAGTAGGGACTTATACTCTCACACACGTTGTAGACATCAGATGTCGTATTACTACACAAGGGATAGTTGAGATTTATACTCTCACGGACGTCTTAGACGTTTAACCTAATCACAGAAGAGAAATTCTCAATCTCTCACTCAACGAATACTCAAGCAAATTATATAACTATTCCAGTTAAATCTATGACGCGAAACACATAAATTCTAACATAGGATCAATTCAACTTCTGGGAATTTTGAAAGGGCATTACGACTGATATATAAAATAAATATAATTCAAATAATATTGAATGAAGGAAATTATCATGCTCTTGTAGAAAAATCCAACAAAGGTTCATCTGAATACATAATCAAAAGAAGGAAAATAGGAACATACACTAGTATATAAAAATGACATAAGCAATTAATTAAGTTTATCAAAACATGACCTTAGAGATAAAATAAGTTTCTCTAAAAAATTAAGCTAAACATATCAGGGGAGTTACTACCAAAATCCAAGCCAATAATATTGCTGCTCATTTTCAATTTGCAATGGTCAACATTTTTGTCAAAAAGAATGAAATCTAAACTCCAAAGTCTTAATCCAGCATCATGAGAAGAAAAAAACATGTAAATAAGCTGATTCCTTCTACAAATGGATTAACTAATATAATGAAGTATGGTAAGACAAATAATATATAGGAAAATAAAATGATCTAATCCTTCTGAGAATCACCTCTAAGTGATTTCCAAAAAACAGGCCAATTCTTTTGTGCTTCAGTCCATCCCAAAAGTGAGCCTTCCCTCAATGGATCCCAACTAGCAGAAACAATCCCATAACTCACTCCTAAAAGAGCAGACCCAAAAAAGAAGAAAGACACAAGAAATGGAACCCAATTTGGCACATCAATTTTCAAACCAACTTTAAGATAGTAAAAAAATGGAAAGAACAAAAGACCAACACTTAATGGAATCCCAACAGACAATGCCATTCTACCTATCATTCTGTTTGTCACTACTTCAGGAATGATTCCTTGCTCTCTTCTATCTTCTTCTTCTTCTTCATCATCATCTTCATCTTCTTCTTCTTCTTCTTCTTGTTTGTTCTTTTTGAGGTTCTTAATTGTCTTGTTTTTTTTCTTTGGGGAAGGTCCAAATCCTTTTGGACCCTTTAAGGTTGATTGTATAGGTACAATGTGAGAGAAGTGAAATTGTGATGATCTATGAATAGAGAAGTGAGACTTGTTGTGCCTAACATGCTGCAGTTAATAATATTATATAGCAATCAGAATCATAGATAGACAAGATATATATAATTATAATTAAATTTTACAATTAAACAGCATAAATTTTTGAGTCCTATGAGAACTTGAAAGGAGTGAATAATATATACTATATTGCAAAGTTGAATAGAGAAAAAACCTTGTGAAGAAACTGTGGATTGAGAAGTGTGGGGGGAGGAGTAGTGGTCATCATGGTATGAGTTGATGGATGAAGATTACTACATAGGTGGCATGTTTATTTTTGAGTAGAAACCAAGTACAGTAGTGAGAGTGAGAGTGAGAGTGAGATGATAATAGGTGCTCCAGAGGATAAGGTTGTGAAGGATTCTATCGATCTCTGAAACGATGCCGTACTCTAATTAAATTCAAATGGAAGCAAAATCAAGCATCTTTTTTACTTTGAATTAAATTATAGTTTATTATAACTAAAATTGAAATATATGATTTATTATATAGTCAAATTCTCTATAAGTTCAAGTTAAATATCTAAAGGAAATTTAATCTCATTGATTCATTAATTTGCTAATCTATTTCATTTTAGATTACATTACATATTTAACGATGTTCATATAAAATAACCTTTTAAACATATTAGTAGATTATATTAAGCTTTCAAAAGGTCGGACTCATCCTTAAAAAAAAAGGTCAGACTCGTGGCTAAGAAATAAGTCTATGACAAATCGCATGTCTGGATTCGATATAATTTTTTGACAAATTAAACTTAAGTCTTACAAAACCTAACTCGATCTAATATATTCTCACCTCTAATTATCGTAAACAACAGTTGGGGTTCGAACCTCTGGTAAAAAAATCTTGTCGGTTAAACAAAATATGAAGAGTATTCTATATTCAATTTGAATTGATTTTGAGACAACATAAAATGCAACTCAATTCAATTTAAAAATTGATCCAATACGGTTAAATCTGACTAACATATTATAATCAAAAGAACCTAATAAAATTTAATATTGCGTTTAATTTTTTTTTGAAAGAATATTGCGTTTAATTGTGAGGTAACAAATATCAATTATTTTTTGTAAAAAAAAATATATCAATTATTTTGTTTCTTAAAAAAATATCAATAATCTTTTTTTGACAAAAATAAACAATATTCATTCATTCAAATTGATAATATAAATCCAAATTCGCTAAAAACAAAAAGGATGAATCAGTGAACAAACTCACAACATCCATGTTAATAGCATAAAACGGCAATGTACTTATGCCTACAAATATGACTAATATGACTATATTCAAGTATCCAGAATACAATGTTGACGACGTCAAAGTCATTGATCGGATATGCAGTTGCTCAAAACTAATCTTTCAACCTGAATCAAATAAATACCGCACTAAGACGGGAAATCAAAAACATACCGCGCAAAGACGGAAAATCAAAACAAAGTCATGCAGAGACGGCGAAATCACAAAAACAAACGAAAGAAAACAGAAAATATGTGAAATCACTTATTCAATTAGGATGGAAGGAAAAACAACTCAGAGGGGTGATTTTTAGGTTAAACTGACCCTAAACCACCCCTCTCACAAGAAAAAGAAGAAAGGGGTGACGACTAGGGTTTGAGAAGGAGAGAAGGGAGAGAGTTTTGAGAATCAAATATCAATAATCTTGTTAGCATATTAAATTGTAGGCCTAAATGCATTTTTCACCCCCTATGTTTCAAAAAGTTGCCAATTTAAAAAAATGGAGTCCTTTAAAAAAATGGCTATTTTGACCCCCTAACTTTTGGACCTCTTTTGATTAGCTGATTTTATGCCAATTTCTCAGTCTCTGATGGTGTAAACTGACATGGGGATAGAAGGATGCTGATAAGTGGAGTCCAAACT
>Ga0315914_1001549_pt1 | contig 34537 bp, 16 predicted proteins | sample MpolenodulesMG_FD_203920 | JGI IMG/M metagenome (GOLD analysis project Ga0315914, IMG submission 203920) | Medicago polymorpha root nodule microbial communities from Los Angeles, California, United States - elongated nodules | ecosystem: Host-associated > Plants > Roots > Nodule | place: USA...
ACCTCAAACAAAATTCTTTGTAATTCTATTTGAATAGAAGTCTCTTGCTTGTGTGCTTGAGCATAGGAAGTCTCTTGATTTAGTTCAGGAGCATAGGAAAACTCTTGCAGTTGTGTTTGAGTAATTTGAAGTCTCTTGCAAGTTGTAGCAGTGAGCAATCGTAATCAGATATTACATTTTTAGTGAACTCTCCTTGGAAGTGCAAGGGGGACATGACTACTTCCGGTTTGTGGAAGGAACCTGTATAATTGCTTTGTGTCTTTCTTCTATCTCTCTCTATCTCTCTCTCTCTCTCTCTCTCTCTCTCTCTCTCTCTCTCTCTCTCTCTCTCTCTCTCTCTCTGTTTTATCCGCTGCATTTAGATTTTGATTATCACTTCATAAGCTGAACTCTATCTGCTTCTTATTAGTGACTTCAGTAGGAGAAAATGAAGAAAAAGCAAACACAATTCAACCCCCCCTTCTTGTGTTTTTCTCACCTTCATAATCTGGGCCACCAGCGGCCATTTCGACTAACTCATGTCCAGACACTTGAGCGAAACATCTTGCCTTTAACAATCTGAATCTATTAAGATAATCATAAATAGACTAAGTGGAATTCCTCTTGACACTCGCCAATTCTTTTAGACTTATCTTAGATTGTCCCATGTAAAATTGTTCAAGGAATAACCGTTCTAATTCAGTCCAATTATGGATCGAATGCGGAGCAAGAGTAGTGAACCATGTGAAGGCATTCTTTGTTAGAGAACTGGGGAAGAATTTCAACCTCAAAATCTCATCATTTGCTAGGTCTCCTGCCTCCGTCAAATATCTTGCGATATGTTCGACAGTGGACTCACTGGTATCCCCTACAAATTTAGTGAACTTAGGAATTTTATAACCCTTAGGAAATTCATATTGTAATACCAATTCCGACAAAGGAGAAACAAAGTTTGGCCTATGAAGGCCAATGTTTAAACCATTTTGAGCCATTATGTTTTCGACCAAATTGGCTATATTGTTATGTACTCCTATGTTTTGTTGTTGGTCAATCCTAACAACTTCATCGGCATTATCATTTCGATCTATCAAGATCACTTTAGGTTGATCCTGTATTACTGGTTCGACCGGTTGGGGTTGAGGCACAAGTTGTTGCCTCTGAACCATTTTTTCAACTAACCGTAACAGTTGTTGATTTTGTATTTGTGTAACCGGTTGATAAACCGGTTGTGAGGGTGCAAAGAAATCTGTTATTCTCCCCATTTGAGTGGTTAAGGCTTGGTAACTTCGGTTTGTGTCCCTCATCAAAGGATTAAACACGGTACCAATTTGTCGTGTTAACAAATTAACCATTTCATGGTTACTCTCGTCCATTTGTTGTCTCAACACATTCATCGAATCTGTTGTTAATGGTAGAGTATTCCGATCAAAAGTACTAGAACTTGAGGGACTATGTACGTTGTGCATAACGAACGGGTTTACTTGGTCTGCAAAAATGGAAGCACTATTATGTACATTTTGTTGGATATTTGTATGTTGGTTTCACTTTTGCCTAAAACAAATATTCAAGTGAGATGTTGGACACGATGTTCCAACATCCTGGCATGGTTCAGTGTGCCCTGTACCTTGCCTTGTTTTACGCACACGTTTATTTATTTAAGGAATCCACGCCTTATTTCTTATTGGTCAAGCTGCGTGTTTTTAGTACGAAAACAGATCGTTTGTGATTTCCTGAAGGAGTGCTATCTACTTAGGAAAGTTTGGAGGTAATCAGAATGTTCATAAAGATGTGCCTACATTTTAGGACTTTCCTTATCTGGTTATGACTCTTGAGAAACGGATCACCGTTTGTTCTAAAGCCCAACAAGTTGCTCTGACCCATATTGCTTCAGTATAAAATCAAGACTACAAGACCTAATTCATCATTCAAGCCTTCATTTTGAAGAATAGATCTTTTAGGGTTTTGAGTCTGTTATTTGTGAGCCTTTCGCGTATCATCTTGATGCATGCTTAGGACTGTATTTGAGTTGTAATTTGTTCACTACTCTGAAGCTGTGAAGCAAAGAGTTAGGTAGTTTGTGTACTACACCAAAGCTGTGAAGCACGATTGTAGGTAGTTTGTTTCGAAGGTAACTTCATCTTTGATTGTGTCTGTAAACTGAGAATCACAGGGGCGGTGATTATTTGTAGGGAGTGAGATGGGATCTCAGATCTAGGAGTTCCTAGGTTGAAGTCAATACGGGTAGGTTCTAGATCTTTAGTGTAAACGAGGAGTTTGCTGAGAGCTATTTAATAAGGACTACACTAGTGGATTTCCTTCCTGGCTTGGTAGCCCCCATAGTAGGTGACGTTGCACCAAACTCGGTTACGAAACTCATTGTGCCATTTACTTTCCTCTCTGTTGTTTTTACTTTTATTTATTTACATTTGTTAGCTTAATGTTCTGAACATCTTATTCAACATCTGTTTTATGTGTAACTGGTGTTGGAACATCTCGTAGAACACCTTAAGACTAACGTGCCAGAATTTCAATTGGCATCAGAGTAGACACCCTGCCTGTTTTAGGGTGAGATCCAGAGGAGGCTATTTCTGGCATTATGGACAAGGAATGAGGGTTTGTTAACATACCACCTCTGTTGGATGGAACCAACTATGACTATTGGAAATCACAGATGAGTGCTTATCTTAAATCTATTGACAGTAAGACTTGGAAAGTAGTGTTGAAAGGTTGGGAACATCCTGTGGCACTTGACAAAGATGGGAATAAAACTGTTGTTTTGAAACCAGAAGAAGAATGGACTTCTGCTGAAGATGAGCATGCTCTTGCAAACTCTAAAGCTTTGAATGCCCTTTTCAATGGGGTGGACAAGAATATGTTCAGGTTGATCAATAAATGTATTGTTGCTAATGATGCTTGGGACATTCTTAGAACTGCACATGAAGGTACGTCCAAGGTAAAAAGCTCAAGCATTCAACTTTTGACTACCAAATTCGAAAGCTTAAAGATGAAGAAGGATGAGACCATACATGACTACTATATGAATGTGCTTGACATTGCTAACTCATTTGACTTACTTGGAGAAAAATTGTCAGATGAAAAACTGGTCAGAAAAATTCTCAGATCTCTTCCTAAGAGGTTTGATATGATGGTCACATCAATTGAAGAAGCACAAGACATCTCTAGCATGCAGGTTGATGAACTTATAGGGTCCCTTCAGAACTTTGAGTTGGTTGTGGACAACATAACTGAGAAGAAAGGCAAAGGCATTGCTTTTGCAACAAACACTGCTAATGAGGAGGCACATGGAGACATTGTGGATGATGAAAATTTGTCAAAGAATCTTGTGTCGCTTGGAAGACAGTTCAACAGTATTCTGAAACAGGTAAACAGGAGATCCAAAGGTAATGGTCAAAACAGCAGATTCAACATTGACAAGCAACAAAGCAAAGCAAAGAATGACAGAACTAATGAAAAAAACAATCAATACAAAGGTGTCCAATGTCATGAATGTGAAGGGTATGGACACATTAGAATTAAATGTGCCACTTTCCTCAAGAAGTAAAAGAAAGGGATGATTGTGTCTTGGTCTGATGATGAGGAAGCTGATGGAGATGGGAAGAGTGAAGCTGCTAAACATGTGACTGCTATGACTGGAAGAATTGTCTCGGAGTCTGAATCTGGTGATGAAGAGTTGACTGTTCCATACAATAATCAAGATGTCAATAATATTGACACTTACAAGCAACTGGAAGAGCAGAAAGAAACTATCAATCATCTACAGGAGGAAAGGATTGGTCATCTTGAAAAAATTTCTGAGCTGAACAATAAGGTAATGTTACTGAACTCTCAACTTGATCATGTCTTAAAGCAAGTAAGAATGATGACCACTGAGATTGATGTTCTAGACAAGATGTTAGAAGGTCAAATAAAAGGAAAACCAAATGGTATAAACTTTAGTCATGAACACCTAAGATATGAACATCAAAAGAGTAGTTATGCTCAAGCTTTAAAATATTATCATAAGGCTAAAAAGAGAAAATCTGCTAGGAAAATAAAGTTTGTAGCATCAACTAGAACAGGTGACACTATTGTGAAAGAACAAATGTTGCAACATCCTATAGAACCTCACGACTCTAAGATGGAAAAGGTATCTTCCTCTTGGAAGTGTCACTATTGTAAAAAAAAAGGGTCACATAAAACCTTTTTGCTATAAGTTGTATGGATATCCTATGCTGTTCCAACCCAAGTTACATGAACCAGTAGTGAGTAGTGTCAAGAAGGAGTGAAGACCAAAATGTGTAGGATTAATAGCTCATACCTCTTTAAGAGCCTCTTCTAGTGAAGATTGGTACTTTGGTAGTGGCTGCTCTAGACACATGACATGGGTGGATAAATTTCTTGAAAATGTTAGACCTTATGCTACTAGTTATGTTACTTCTGGTGATGAGGCAAAAGGATATATAGTGGGTATTGGCAATCTAGTCAGTGAAGGATTACCAAGACTTGACAATGTGCTTTTGGTGAAAGGTCTAACTGCAAATTTGATCAGCATAAGTCAGTTGTGTGATCAAGGTTTGAGTGTAAATTTCAGCAAATCAGAATGTCTGATCACAGATGAGAAAGGAAATGTGAGTATGAAGGGCACTGGATCTAAGGACAACTGTTACTTATGGGTATCTCAAGAAAAGGCTCTCCTGCCTTCATGTATGTTGAGTAAAGATGAAGAAGTAAAACTGTGACATCAAAAACTGGGTCATCTGAATCTATAAGGAATGAAGAAAGCTATTTCAGTAGAAGCTATTACAGGTATACCTAAGTTAAACATTTATGAAGGATGTATTTGTGGAGAATGTCAGGTAGGTAAACAAACTCGGATGTCCCATCAAAGGTTGGAACATCAAGGAACTTCTAAGATTCTTGAACTTCTACATATGGATTTAATGGGACCTATGCAAGTGGCCAGCATTGGTGGAAAGAGATATGTTCTGGTTGTTGTTGATGATTTTTGTAGATTTACTTGGGTGAATTTTATTAGATAAAAATAAGACACCTTTGAGGCTTTCAAGGATCTTTGCATTCAACTTCATGGAACAGAGTTTGAAAATTCTAAATTTGATGATTTCTACACTGGTGAAGGCATTAAGCATGAATTCTCATCACCTATAACACCTCAGCAAAATGGTCTTGTAGAAAGAAAGAACAGAACTTTGCAAGAATCAGCCAAAGTTATGCTTCATGCTAAACATCTCCCTTATCATTTCTGGGCTGAAACCATGAATAATGTTTGTCATGTTTACAATAGGGTTACACTAAGAGTTGGTACTACAACTACTCTGTATGAACTGTGGAAAGGAAGAAAGCCAACTGTGAAATACTTCCATGTCTTTGGTAGCAAGTGTTACATCTTGGCAGATAGAGATTATAGAAGGAAAATGGATCGAAAGAGTGATGAAGGAATTTTTCTGGGGTACTCTACTAACAACAGAGCCTATAGAGTGTACAATTCCAGAACCCAAATTGTTATGGAATCCATCAATGTGGTGATAGATGATGTAGCTAAAGACCAAGTTCCTGAAGTGGTACCAGGTGTTGAAGCAAATGCTGAAACATCTACACAAGAGAAGGAGATACCTGAGACTGTAGAGGAATCTGATTTAGGAGAAGCTGAGCAAGACAATGTTGAAATAAGTAAAGAACCATCAACCAGAGTTCAGAAAAATCATCCTCAACATCTCATCATTGGAGATCTTGATCAAGGGGTCAGGACCAGAAGATCAAATGATATTGTCTCTAATTCCTGCTTTGTATCCAAATTTGAACCTAAAAATGTGAAGGAAGCTCTTACTGATGAATTCTGGATTGAGGCTATGCAAGAGGAACTTAATCAGTTCAAAAGAAGTGAGGTATGGGATCTAGTTCCAAGACCAGATGGCATAAATGTTATTGGAACAAAATGGATCTACAAGAACAAGTCAGATGAGAATGGTACAGTTACCAGAAACAAAGCTAGACTTATTGCTCAAGGGTACACTCAGGTAGAAGGGTTAGATTTTGGGAGTGGCCTGTATTCTAAAGTTCAAGTTGTTTTAGATGGATGTGAAAAGTGTTTTCCTAAATGGATACTTACATGAAGAGGTCTATGTTGAACAACCTAAAGGGTTTATTGATCCTAGCTTTCCTAATCATGTGTATAAGTTGAAGAAAGCTCTGTATGGTTTGAAGCAAGCTCCCAGGGCATGGTATGAAAGGCTTACAGAATTCTCGATCAATCAAGGATACAGAAAAGGAGGAACATACAAGACTTTGTTTGTTAAGGAAGAACATACAGAAGTCTGTTTCATAGTGTTTTTGAAATTCCTCTTGAGACATTTCACTAAACAACTCCCTTATTGTAACTATACTGTGTTTCCATTCATGAACATGTACACATGTTCAAATATTTAGAGACATAGTCTGAGTATATGTTGTTTAAGATGCATAAACCATCATGTATGAATGGTGGTTTTTTCCCTAAAAAAAAATGAATGGTGGTTTTTCATTTTATCATAAATACCTTTTCTTTGGTCCTTGCTTTCATTTTGTGATATCTCTCTTTTTTCTACTAAGTGGAAAATCGGAGAGAAAATTTATATACTGCATAAAGGACTAAAATATCTAAACATCATATTTGTTGTTTTTAAAGTAAAAAGTTAAAAGATTTTGAAGGTAACTATGAGCTAATAATTTCCTTTTATTAGGGAATTCGAACGAATGAGTTGGCTTGTATTTTACAAATCAGTTTGACCCCGCTATTTCTTAGATCTTCTTAATCTTGGTTTTTGTTCTTTACTTGCTATCTTTGGAATTTGTATGTACTAGAGATGAGTTGAAGGATTATGTTATTAATATCGATTTTTTCTTTTTAAGGATAACATCGATTCTTATGTTGCCAATATTGGTAGGTTAGTTTATACGGAACTTTATTCTTGTTTTAAATGGGATTGTCGTAAGTAGACGGTGAAATTTGACCCCTCAGATTTGCTGGTCTTTAGGCCGAATATCAATATTTAAAAATTAAAAAAAAAGAAAAGAAGAAGATGTGAATGTTTGATGAATCTAATACTTTTTTGGTATGATAAATTTAGATTGAGAATAAGGATGTCGGGAAAATGTGGATATGATAAATTTATGCCAAATCTAATATCCAGTTTATTCCAAACACAATCACTAAACCACCTAGACATTTTATTTTTTAATTAAACATTAAATTTTTGATTTTATAGTAAAAAAGTTAATAGTTTGATAATAATGAGTCAGAATAGCTATCGTCACTTAAATTAGTAATGTAGACACAGCTCAACTGCTTCCAATAAATGTTCTAACATGATTACATAACTTATCATGTTTTTCTAGTCCCTTAAGATATCACTCAGTTGGAGTTCTTTTTTGCTAAACATCTCGAATATAAAATTAAAAAAATGCATTTTCAACCATATTGTTTGTGTTTCGTTATAAATTAGGATATTATGTGGATCAAGGATGAGTCACTGATGGCATAGTATTCATTGAATCGTGTACACATAAAGGAGGTCTTAAAGAAAGTATGAAAATAATTTTCCTCGTTATGATCACTCATGTTTATTGAACTGGAAGAAAAATTGTTTCAAAAATGGAATTTTGAAAAAGATGGTGATATGACCTTGCGTGACAAATCAAGTTCCCGATTTTAACTGCTCTTCTATACTAGAAAGTTACAATTAAAAGCACTATTGAAAAAGTTATACTTGAAAATCATTAGTGATAAATATGTGGTTTAACTCAAAAAATTAGCAGTTGAATTAGCTGATAAATATGAAATGACGTTAAAAAATATTTTAATTAATATTTTTTCTTTTAATTAAGATAACAAGGTTAAAATTTTAATAAAAAATGATAAGTTATAAAATACTTAGAGTAGCTTATAAAAAATAGCTATAAGCTAATAAAAGAAAATCTATAAGTCTCGTAAGTCCTAACTCAACTGGTAAAAATACTGAAATTATTAGGCCGGACGTCTTGATCGGGGTTTGAACCCCAACACCTCCATTTTGTGTGTGTGAGTTTATGATGACTTTGTCATTTCTTCTATGTACCAAAAAAATAAATCTATAAGCTTGTGAGATAACATTGTTACTTAACAGCTAATAAAATTGATCTTTATAAACACAGTAATGTATCTGAAAATCCCATCACCAGTCGATTGCCCCAAAGATCCTCTTGCAATTCCACCACAATTACATTTAATAGAACTTATGAGGAGTTCTTGTTCATTTGTTTGATTGAGGGAGCTTTACAAAAACGATCACATGACCATTCTGAATGGAGAATTCCTTAGTAATAATGTTTATGTAGATAAATGTTCAATCATATTCTATAATGAAATATTTTTGGTAGATAGGCGAAATAACAATTGTCAATTTACAAAAGAATCCACACATATAAGTGGAAAAGTCGAGGTTCAAACTCCGATTACGGCTTCGGACTAGTAATTTCGACATTTTTTATCGATTGAGTTATGACTAACAGACAATATGCATTAATATTTCGCCCTAACATTAAATTGCAACATTAATATTATAATTTATTGTCAGGGCGAAATATGATTGATGCGTAAAATCTTGGCGAGAACTTAAAAGTACGTTTTAATCTTAGTCATTCATTTGAATCCAATTGTTGAAAATAACTCTTCTCACTCTCGCATAATAGACTCTTTTCTCAATAGATATAAATATTCACAAATGTAAAGACTAATATCTCGACTAAACTCATATTCATTTAATGAGTTGACATCTTCTAACATACATTCCTTCAAAAGAAATTATGAGATACATTTTAATCTCATGAGATAACAAATGATGAGAGAAGGCATAAAAATATGTGTGTCGATGCTACTTGCCCGCATTGTAAGACATATATGTAAGGGTTTGGGATTTATGTGCAACCTAAAATGTACTATAATGAAGAGATAAATGGATGAATACTATAAGATTTTTCAATGACATTTGGGAATTACAATCAAAACAATGTTAATCGAACAGAAATACTAGAAAGTAAAGATAGAAGAAGAACATAAACACAAATGTTTAAGGTCATTATTCTACAAGAAAGTATAAAAGAGAGAGATAATACTTCATCAATTTTCTTCTTACATTTTTTATATTTATGCACAACCTAGTTTTTTTTTTTAAGAATTACTAACCACGTGTTTCTCTATCTCAACCAATTATATTATGCCAAATGTATTTTTTCATGTTATTTTAAAATATTACAAGGTACACCCAATATATTTGAGTGTACCGGTACACTCACTCTTTAAATTAATAGTTAAATAAGTTGTTTTTTGAAGAAAAATATTGTTTTTTTATCACTTATAATTATAATAACTAAATCTTATTCATCAAAAGTGTTAACGAAATAAAATTAATTTTATTGAATTTTTATCACTCATGATTGAGAACATTGATTATTTTTTACGATAATATGTAAAAAAATTACTATGACTCTTATAAACAATGAAATGATGTTTTTTCTTACGAAATGATTTTCTATAAAATATAAATATTGAAAAATAGTTATTTCTTACATGAAAAATGATCGTTAATTTATAAAATTATGAAGCGAGAGTACTGGTACACCTCACTTTGTGAGTGTACCGTAGAAGTTCCCTATGCTAAAAGCATAGGTCATGTCCTTTGTAATTGTGGAGATCTACATAACTGTTGGGACGCTTTCATTATTGAGGACCACTAGAGCAAATTCTTTAGTTTTTGTCTCAATTATTGGCTTTATTGGAATCTCGCCTCCTACTGACATTCATTGGCAAGATTCTTTAGGGCCAATATTTGGTGTCTTTAAAAAGATATCAAAGTCACCTTGTTTGTCTCAGCCATTTAAATACCATTGTTTGTGATACTTCTAATTAGCCTATTCCCTTCTAATTCGGAAATATGGAAAAATCCATTGGAACCTTTCTTAAAGCTTAATGTGGATGAATCTCATAACTCATATGATGCCTTATTAGAATCTCTCATGACCACTTTATTAAAGAATTTTGTTGCACATTAAAACATCTACAACCTTATCCACTTAATCTGAGGGTATATGTGCTGCCCGACGTTCGTCTCGCTAAAAGTCTTCAAAGAACAATTCTTGTGTGGTCACAACCACAAATATATTTGATTTAGACACACATACAATAGAAATAAGTAAAAAGAGAAAAAAATCAACTTATTGTTATTATTATTGAAAACATTGGTTAATGTATATTGTTGTGTGTGTGCCTAAATGATTTGAATTCGTGTTTGTGATTATATTAGAATTTCACGTCTTCAAATCAATTATCTCCTAGTGGAAACAAATTTGCTCATAATGAAACATGGATACGGACACGGACACTGACATGCCGACACCGCTAATAATTTGAGAAAATCTCGATGTTGGACATGATAGGTGTCTGACACTGGAATACGTCCAATCCAAAGAGTGTTCGTGCTTCATAGGCTCGTATTATCCACCATCATTAAGAAAAGTTTCACTCCCACAATCTCTCTTCATATTCTCCTATTATAAATAGAGTGTTACTTTTCCCACCATGCTGCCTTCTCACGCGCCCTGCAAAAATTCCAAAAATACCATTGGTCCGGATTTTATTTTCCGGACCAGATTGTTAGTGATTTCCGGCAATTAAAATACGAACAAATACGATATGGAATTTGTGTGTCTTTCTTTGATGTCAAGGGTCTCTGTTAACCGTTATATAACCGACACATAAGCTGCAACGCAATGCAGGGGTCGTATGAACGGTCAACAATCACCATGACACCATAGACACACCTAAAAACTACCTAAAAAACTAAAAATAATTGAAGAAAATGTAAGAAAGGAGGTGGAGTGAAGAATGAAGAAAATTGTTGAAGATCGAAGCCTTTTTATAGCCTAAAATCAGTCATAGGTCTTAGGTACAGTCAAATAAAACGTGTTTCACAATCTAAACCGTCCAAAAATCATTAAACACCCCACTAACTGTCCAAACCTTTGGTGAAACGCCACCGTCCAAAATGAAACCGAGGGGTTCCAGATTTTATATTTCGGAATGCATGAAGCTTGTCCAGATTATAAAATCTGAACTGCATCAAACCCTATATTCTGGAGCGTTTTTGTGCTGAATGGCTTGGAAAAAATAGAACAAAGGTACATAACATAAATAAAAACAACATAAGACAAATAAACAGTTAAACAAACCATAATAACAAAAATGATGAATCTTTTGGGAAGGTGTTCGAAGAGGAGCTTTTAACCTCGATCCTGCTGGCTTGCCAACTAACATATTACGATCGGCAGACCGACAGGATCGAGTTCATAAGAACCTCTTATTCGGAGTTAGATCTTCAACATAATGAAGAAAGGCAAGGTATTTCAAGAGGATTTCTTTGAGTTAGAAATGACTTATTCATATGGCAAACACCAAGATCTAACTCATAAAAAACTCTTGATGTTCATATCTATAGATCTAGTTCAGAAGCTTTGTATCTATCTATCTATCTATTTTTGGCAGCATGCTGAAGATCTTCATCATGTCATCAAATAGAGAGCTATCTATTTGCGACAGCGTGAGAATGATCTTCAATACAATGACAAAAACCGGAAACACTTATTTATAGGGGTTTATGGATGTTGTGGACCCCAAAAACTATCTGTGAAATGTGGTCCTCACAAAAGAATCCTATGCTGAGGCAGCCCGGATTTTGTAATCCGGATTCTACTTGCACCCTAAAAAAAGTGACTTGAATTCGGACTATTTTAGCTTTAAATGAACATCTTTGACGTAAATTAAAACATAATGAAAGTTTAAATAATATATATATTATTCAAAACATAATGCAACAACTTAATTCAACAACATATAACTAACACGTAATTAAAACAACATAAAACACGCGATTAATTAAAACATAGCACATTATCACAGATCATCTAAACTAACTTCTTCCTCTGGTCCCTCCAGCAGAGCCCTGATCTCTTCATAATGCCTGGGCCGGATCAAACTTTTTTGAATTTGTTCAACAGATCTAATCAACGAGGCGTCCAACTCGATTGATCCTCTAGTACCGTGCTGACCAAAGACAAAGAACATGGTTCTCACGTCGTCATCGTTTTTGAGTTTCATCCGACTCAACCAAAGAGATTCGGCTGAGTCGAACAATGGACATCGATATTCAACACCGACCACCCTCCTCGTGTCTCTGTGGGTGAGTTAACGGTTGATTGGATCTAGCTCATCCTTCAGCCCAGAAAGGGTGACATCGTTGTGAATCCTAAACAGATGGGGTGGTTTTTTTCCCGTTCTAGTAGACTGCCGCTAGCTTGGTGTTCAGATCAAAGGCAGGGAATTCCATTTTTTTTTTTCTGGTGTAGTTTACTTGAAATGAAAACAGGGACCCCTATTTATAGAGTTATCCGGGCGTTGTGCACCACATAAATTGTTGGTGCAATGTGGATCACACAAAGGAATCCAATGCTCAAGCTTTCCGGATTATAAAATTCGAACCAACCCTCACCCTGCAAAAAGTGCCAAGTTTCCCTTCATTTCACCAGGATCGTATTTTTCCAGATTAAATAATCCGGAAACCATGTGTAATCCAGATTATATACTCTAGAATGCATCAGACTCATTTGACCGGTGGTCTGCACCACAAAGAAAACGTTTTTCAATTGTGTTGGGCGGTGGTTAAGTTGAAAAAATGTTTTACACGTTTTTTGACTCCATTAATGATTGTTTTTACCCTCCCTTCCTATAAATACCATCCATCTCCCCCACCATTTCTCACACAAACCTCTCCCACCCTCTCCTCCTTTTCCTTCTACAACCATGTGTTTTCATCGTTGGCCTTTCATAGTAAGAGACCTCTTTGAAAATTTTAAGGGATTGTATGAACGGTCAATGGGGATGGAACCACACTACAAAGAAGTGTGGTTCATCTGGGGGTCATGTTGGTCAGTCTGGGTGTGAGGTTGGTCTGTTCGGGTGTCATATTGACCATCATGGTCTCTTGTTCCTTAGAGGCCCGTGTGCCCCCACCAACATTGGTTTCTTCTTCTCATCCCCCCTCTTTCCCCTCCAATAGTGGCTGGAGCCACTAATATAGCTTACCCCCTTCCCCTTAGAAATAGTTTTAGGTTCTTATGTAATAAGATTAAAAAGTTTCAACATTATTGTAATGTATTATTCATATATCAATAAAATGAGTTGTTTTTATCTTTTTGTCTTTTTATTTTTGTTTTTTTATTTTTAGTTGCAATTATTTCACGAATTTGAAAGCTTAAAATGAAAAAATTCTGGAAAACGATCATTCCGGATTTTAAAATCCGGAAAACATTAACAATCCAATTCGGAAAACATAATCCGGACAGGGGTATTTTTGGAAAAAAAAATAGGGCGCATGAGAATTCCATAGGGTGAGAAAAGTAATACTCTTATATATATGAGTTGTGTTATTTGAACAATCATTTGATTGACAACTTTTGAAACAACCATAATTTTACAAAGAAAAATAGTCGTTGACACAAAAACTAAAGCAATAGAGAGAGAAAATAAAAACATAATGCAAATATTAGAGAGAAAGTTGCCACAAAAGCTATCAAAAATGGTTATACAAATATCATTTCTCTATAAATATTTCACACGATAAAAAGTGGTTGTACAAAAGTTATCGTGAATCAATAATTGTATTGAGGTCTTAACTAGATTGGAACACCGATTGTTTTTCTTGTATTGTTCTTGATTCCCCTCCCATTCATCTAAAATATTTGGTTCTTGTAATTTCCTTCTTTATTAAATATATAAAATAAAATAAATATATATTGTTAGGTAAAAAGAAAAACACTTTAATCCACAAATTCTAACTCAATTAAAAAAAAATGCTAAAATTATTAAATCGACGTTGTCATTGGGATTCGAACACCGACCCTCCAATTGTGTGAGTTTCTTATTTGTATTTCATCTATTTAAAAAAAAATCACTAATATTACAAAAAAAAAATATCACTACTTAAAAAGGTTGAAGAAAATCAACGCTTGTTGCCGGCGGCTACAAATTACAGACAGAGGACAAACATTAATCATTAACTAATAATCTGATTATGCAAAATCTCGAAACCTAATAGTATATTCCTCGTTTTAACACTCTTCCTTCAATCAAATCCAACAATCCAACTCCCATTTTGCCTACCTAGTACTAGAAAACACTCCATAAACAACAAGCATTACCAACCCACAACCACAAAGCTGGATCTGACTATGATTATTAATATTACTCTTCCCGTTCTATTTACAAGAAAAAGTTGACTTTTTAAATTCATTGAATAATTAATGTATTTGGTATAAAATATAGACTAAATACATCATTTATGCAATGAACCAAAAAAGTCAAATGTTTCTTATAATTAAGACGGGAGGAAGTATTATTTTTACAAGAGAACTATGATTCTTTATATTAAAAAGATTAGTTTTGATTCTCTATTTCTTTAGATTCCCTTATTTTTAATTGCATAATTATTAGACGACCTTACATGAAAACTAATGATGTAATTGTTCATAGTCTTTTAAACATAGGATGTTAAATTGAGTTGTAACCGAGCATAATCAAAGTCAAGAGAAAGATCAATTGAAAAAAAAAAAATACAAGTGATCGAAAATGGACAATTTATTACCTCATCACCAAATTGCATAATCAAAATCATGAATTGGTCAATTGCGGTTTTACCAAAATAAATACCTCATTGTTAAATTTTGTCTTAATATGAATAAATGAAAAATCTGAGACTACTTCGACATGTTTCGATATCCCTACCAACCAAACTAAAATCATTTAAGAAATATAGTATTTGATGAATTCATAGTTGAAAGAATAACTAACAAGTCATAGTCTTGGTCTTATGGTCTTGGGTGTTATATTTCTTGGAAAATACCCTAAAGTATCTTTCTCCAGCCCTTCCTGATTATTAAGCGTCACGCTCACGCTTGTGACTCAATCCATATAAATAAAAGCGCCAACAACAACTTGAAACTATCACCAACACAAAAAACCAAAACACACAAACAACGATGGAAGCAGCGAAGAACAACAACAACGAACGAACTTCGAATGGTTCCATTCATGGACCTACGAATCCTATGGTCACTCCTCTACTCAATGATCTCTATCAATTCACCATGGCTTATGCTTATTGGAAAGCTAATAAGCATCAAGAACGTGCTGTGTTAGTATTCCTTTCTTCATTTTTATCCAATTTTCAAATTCAATTCAATTTTTGTGGTTTTTTTTGTTGCTTGATGTTTAGTTTTAGTGGAACTTGCGTGTTGGTTAGATTTTTTATGTTTTTGATTTTTGCTGAATTGAGTGATTTTTGTTGGTTTTGATTCATTTAGGATTCTAGGGACCTGCGTGTACTCCTCTTAAGGTCTCAGGTTTGAATTCTCTCGGTGTCAATTTATGTAGGCTAGTCCATATAAAGCTTGTTGTGGCTTTAGGCTCTGTCTGGTAAAAAAATAACGAATAATTGATAGGATAGATGATAAACTAGCTGATTGAATATGTAGTGTTTGATAAAATTATCGGTTGAACTAACTTAAAAATATGAAATGACATAAAAGATGATAAACTTTAAGCTATAAGCTACTTGATTAGCTTATAAAAAATGTAGTAAAAAAGTAAGCTATAAGCTTGTGAGAAAGTGACGGTTACCAAACGGGTCTTTTCTAGTCAAAGGAGCTTATAAGACATAGGATATAAGCTATAAGCTCAAAAATGTGCCTTGCCAAACAGACCCTTAAATGGCCCAGCTATGGGACGGTGGGATTGGTCCCCGTATTAGTCAGTCCTGGAACCAGATATGGTTTTTTTTTTAAAAGGATTTTTGGGCTAGTGTTCATACGATTCGTTGTGGTTCAATCATGGCTCTACATGTTGATATTTTGTGATTGTAAGAAGATTGAGTTGATGTGAATTTGTTATTTGCTTTTCAGATTTGATTTGTATTTTCGGAAGAATCCATTTGGTGGGGAGTATACTGTGTTTTCTGGATTGGAAGAATGCATAAGGTTCATAGCTAATTTCAAACTCACTGAGGATGAGATTGATTTTGTTAGGCAAAGTTTGTCTCCTTCTTGTGAGGTAAACTATATTGTGTTCCTTGTCGCCCTTGCTATTACATCATTGTTTAGTTATGGTCAAGGTCATGCTGATTGAAATTTGGGGAAGGATTGGAGTTTTTTAGTATTATGAATTCAGTTGTAACACCACCAAATTTTCAATAATAGGAAATTATTGTGGTGTCTATTACGGATTATAAAATAAGTGATATTCATTTTGGATGTAGATATTTTACCCTTACCCACTTTTTGAGTGAGATACGTGCATCCATAACTATTTCATTTTAAGTATAAAAATCATTTTTTTAACAATGAGTTTTGAGAAAAGCTTAGACACAAACATAACTAAAACATCAAAAACCATTTTTTTATAACCTTAAACAAATAGGTCGTGTGTGACAATAAAGAAAGTGGAAATTAGATGACTGTAAATGAGTTGGGGATAGAAACTAGCAGTACATGGATCAGTTTTATTAAATAGCGGTGCTACAACGCTATAGCGTAGTGGAATTTAAACAAACCGCTATTGCTCCGTGATAAGTTATTTGGTACAAAATGTTGTCGAATAATGGCTATAGGAGCGCTATATCACTATTGCGTAGCAGAATTTGAACAAACTGTTATTTTCCGCAATCTGTGACTGACAACACTTACATGGATTACAAATGTTTACTGTCGGGAAACCTTGCCAAGATACACATCCTTATTAAAAGTGCAGTTTGTTTCCGGTTTTTTCTTGAGACAAAGATATGCTTGTTAAGTTGTAAACAACCTCAGATGTAGAAGTTGCTTTATATTTATTATACTTCTTAAGGACATGAAAGTGCTGCTCTTTCTTTTTTTCCGCTTACGTTTTTATCATTAACATCAACTGTGTTAGCATGTTCAACTAGGTGTCCCTGAAAACTAAAAAAAATTAAACGACGGATATAAAGAGTCAAGAAACTTTGTTCAAAGGGAATTTGTCTTCTTTATACATTTTTGTTGCCTGTTTCCTTTTAAATAGCTTTGTACCAAGTGGAGACATGAGGTAGTGTGGTTGACAACTTGGTTTGCTGTGATTATGTGGAAAGAATAATGCTGCTGACATTATTTGAAGATTCTCCTTTCAAAATATTTTTACTTATCAATAATGATCAATTAAATTTAGGATGCATTCTTTGACTATCTTAGAGGACTTGACTGCTCTGATGTTGAGGTGTATGCTATTCCCGAGGGGACAGTTGTTTTTCCTAAGATACCCTTGCTTAGAGTTGAAGGTCCGGTTGCTGTGAGTACTTTCCGCCATTAATACCCTCTTTTAATGTTGATTTGTTTCAAAGATTACCTAGTTCATTCATTAATACGACTGTGATATTGTTCAGGCTGTTCAATTGCTAGAGACTCCCTTTGTGAATCTAATTAATTTTGCATCATTAGTTTCTACGAATGCTGCAAGGCATCGCAAAGTTGCTGGAAAATCCAAAACTTTACTTGAGTTTGGACTACGAAGGGCTCAGGTTACAGTCTTTTAAAATATATTTTTTATGGGTAAATTAGGTACTGACCTTTAATATTCATCAAAAGAAACTCTCATGTTGAATGTAGGGGCCTGATGGTGGAGTTTCAGCGTCAAAGTATTGTTATATTGGTGGATTTGACGCAACAAGGTATTAATAACTACACTAACTTATTTACTGTTGATCTAGATGCAGGACATAGTTTGACGCTGAAAGTATTGTTACATTGATGAAATGGCATGTAATTCTACTTTTCACGACTCCAGTGTAACTCCTGTTAGCATGTACATTGTAACTGAATCTGGTAAAAATGACCCCCACACGCTAGACTTCTTGGCTATGGTTCGAATGATTGTGGTAAATCCGTGATCACCGATGAAAATTTTGTAGTACAAAAAGTAGAGCTAAGGGTGTATTTGTTTCAACTTGTTCATTTGTTTCAACTTAAAAAAAAAATAAGATTGTGTTAAAAAAATCTAGAGATTTTTTTTTTTGAGCTTTTTAAAAACTCTGAAGCTATTTCTGTTTGTTTACTACCCGAAAAAATCACTTGTTTTTAAAACCTTGAAATATGTTATCCTCCTTGTTTTTGAAGTAGATTTTTATCTTAAAAAAAGATAAAACAAATGCACCCTAAATCAGTTCAAGTGGCATCTCTAACCAAATCCCATTTTCTGTTTCATAAATAGTTCTGTCAGTTTGCAAGAATAAATCAAAATTGATTTTGAGAAAGAAATCTGAAGTAAGAAGGTAATTGAATGTGGGAAAGGATTAGAAGTAAACATTAATTATCTAATTATAACGACATTATTCTTATTTTTCGGAGGGAGGGACTGATTGCATTGAATTTTGATTTATGAATTTTAAATTCTCATATTGCTTTTGTGTAGCTTCGATCTTTCATAACTTGCCTTTTTCATGTCTGCCAATAGCAATGTTGCAGCGGGGAAGTTATTTGGGATCCCGCTTCGTGGTACACATTCCCATGCTTTCGTTAGCTCATATATGGTGTGTAACCAATTCACTGAAATTCATTACATGTTTGGTCAATGTTTATGAAGAAATTTTTGTTTTTAATATTATTGTACTTTTTATGACTTGAGGTACTTTCTGTTATGTTTCTTCTGTTACTTATATGCATCCTTTACTTTGTCTATCTTATGATTTGCAGAGCCTTGATGAGATTACTGACAGGTCACTTCGTAGAAAAGATGGTTCAAGTACATGCGAAGATTTTGTTAGTCTGGTTCAAACATGGCTAAGCAAAATTCAGGTGCTAGAATATATAAGCCTTTACATTTTTAAGCTATGTCCGAGTTGATGGAAATTGATATGATGGAGCGATATGGAATGAATTTATAAAGCTTACCTTGTTTGAGTTGTTTGAAATATGATAAAATGAAGTGGAATATAATGGAACATGTTCCATCTAATACTCTTCCCTTTCTTTCCTTCCAATTTGGGCTTCTTGCCTTTCAAATTTGGCAGAATCAGTACCCCACTAGGGTTGGCCTGGTGGTATTGGCTTGGGACCTTGGAGTGTGCTCCTCTCAAGGTCTCAGGTTTGATTCCCCCCAGTGCCAATTTCGGTGGGCTAGTCCATATAGGGCTTTGCTCTAGCATGAAACGGGGCCCCCAGTCCCACAAGTGGACGGTGGGATTGGACCCCAAAATTAGCCAGTCCTTGGGCCGGATGCCGAGTTTTCAAACAAAAAGTGCAGAATCGGATAGAACAAATTTTATCTATTCCATCACCTACATATCTAAACAATCAAATGGGAATTTTTTTTCCATTAAATTCCACCAAGCATTAGATATTCAAACACAGCCTTATTGTCACTATTTTCTATGGCTCTTAACTGCTTCATGTTTTTTTTTCTTTTTGCTGTGTTTGTGTCAGGTGCCATCCTTATGCAAGAGCCTATTGATGTAGATTAGTATATTAATTTAGGATAATTATTTTATTTTGTTATTTGAGATAGTGTTATCTTTTCTTACTTTTAAGAATCTTAACAAGTTACTTAAATCTTGCTTTACTTTACGGATATGAGGACAGTGTTATCTTTTAATGTCTTTTTTTTTTTACATAGGAAATGATATTTAATTTAAGAAAATGTAAAGTTTTTTAAGAATATGTTCTAATTAAGGTTTATCTAGAATTTCAATATATTTGTGGGTATAAAATGCTCTTTAGGTTCATTTTGTAAATGACTTTTAGGCACAGGGCTGCCCTTATTTTTTACTCTATAAAATCCGAAATCACTATTTTGGGTATCTAACAAGCATTTTAGTGTTTAGACTTTAGGGGAGTCACACACTAAGATCACACAATTATTATTGAATGTCATTGGAGATGGCCGCATGACCTTTTGTGGACACATCGGTGATGGATTTGTCAGTGAAAATTCTAATCCGTCTCCCTACCTTGCAGTTGTTAAATGGTGTTTTTGGTGAGACCAATCAAAGTGAGTTGGCAGCATTCATATCTTATGCATTCGCATTTCCCAACAACTTTCTTGCCCTTGTAGACACATATGATGTAAGTATTATTTTACCAGCTTTCCATTTCTTAAATAGCCATCATTCATGCGTAATCTTAGAATCATTTTAACTAGAAATGAAAAATGCTTGCGGGTAAATCTTAATTATGTCTCCTATATGACTTTTGTGAGCATGTTCTCGTTTTCTTAGAAAGATGTTAGTTATACTTCTGTCCCCCTTTCCCCAAGTGTGATCTCAATTTCAATCACTAACAATATAATTGAAAAGTATTAGAAACTAAGAATGGATGGGACACATTATTGTGGCGTATACAAAAGATAGGGGAACAATGTAACTGGGAAGATGAGTGAATGGTTGTGCAATTAAATATGTGTGTTTAGGTATCGATATGTACTCTTTGAATTCTGCCTGCCTGCCAATTGTTATATCTTACGTCCTGATGTTGAAAATATTAATTATCTAATTGCGAAAACTGCTATTTCCATTTATTATGCCATCTGTCCAGTTTGTGGATAATTTGTTTGATAACGAGTGCCGAAGTTTCTACCCTTTTTTTGGGTTCATTGATTCACTCCTTCCCCTATTTTGGTTTTGCTATTTCATTAGATGATTACATTTTGCATTTGTTGACAGGTAATGAGAAGTGGAATCCCCAACTTCTGTGCAGTTGCATTAGCTCTTGGGGATTTAGGGTATGTCAGAAAGTTTTTATGTTATTATTATCAGTTGATTAGATGCTTTACATGACCATGGATTTTTGTTGTATTTGTTTTCCAGTTGATTTTTAGATAACTTGTATACAAAGTGTTGGTTTTTTTTTCCTTCACTTTTTCCAAATGGGTGAAAAGTGACAAGCTGTTGTAATATTGACATAGATATGGTACAAGGAATTAATGGTGATTGGAAGTTGGACACTGCTAATGGTCTGGAATTTGGATGCAATAGCAATCCCAATTATGATATTTATTAGGATCTACTTGATATTGTTATCTGAAGTCTGAACTCATTAGGTGCTAGTTGTTTGGTATATGTAAGGATATAATTGATGTTATGAATTGCTTCCTCAACTATCAACTTAGACTCCAAAGAAAAATAAGGTTGCCTATCTTAACAGGCTGCCTCTTCTGTGGACCTTGTCATAGCAAGAGCTTTACAGCTTCAAGTTGCACCATTTTTACTCTACTTTTGCATTTTGTTAGTTTTCTTTGTGTAGTCTGCCAGCATTTGTTGCACATGTTTTCTATATTGAGAAGTATTTATCCATGTTAGATTATCTGTTTGCTATGATTGTTATTTTCAACTTAATGATTGCTGGAGCCTGTTGTTAATTTACTAGCGTGTTATAGCTGATAAATTAGAAATCCTGCAAAGGAAGCATCATCCATTCACCCTTTTCAAAGAATCATGTCATTTATTCTTAGCTGACCTTAGATATGATGTCCTGTGCAGATACAAAGCAGGTGGCATTAGATTGGATTCTGGTGACCTTGCATATTTGTCTTGTGAAGCTAGGAAGTTCTTTTGCTCCATTGAGAATGAATTCGGGGTGCCTGGATTTGGGAAGTTGATAATCACTGCTAGTAATGATCTCAATGAGGAAACATTAGATGCTTTAAACAAACAGGTAATTCATTGCGAACTGAAACTTGTACATTTGTCTAGTGATTTGCATTATTTCGGCATAACAACTGAGCAATCTCTTTTATGATACTTATGTGTGTGCGCGCACGTGTGATTTCAGCACATCATAAAAATTCCTATAGAGAAGTTATTGCACGTGCTTTTGTTGGTTTTTATACTTTGTACAAATTTTAATTGTTGATTTCTTGTATATTCATTTGCATTTATAAACTCCATAAATGTATATATTTTCTCAAAACCTTGATTTGGTATTTAGATGATCCCTCCTGCTCTGTAAATTTTGATCTTAAAATGTAAATTAATAGAACTGCTAGGATTATTATCAAAATATTTTCTTCATCTAAATAAACTAAGTTTATATAGAAGCGGGTAGTTATTAGAGATTTTAAATTTTATTAAATTGGCAAACTTAATATGCACGTCAAGATACTAGTGTATAAAAGGAATACAAAACTAACTAAATGCTTATTTTAGAGCACATGTTTGCGTACAGCTGAAATCTGTCATATCTTTAATGTGTATAACTGCAGTTGTGACATATACATGTATCGTTATTATTCTCAATGATAGCGAGCAAGTGTTATGACAACAATCATTACACTTGAGGAGTCTTGGTTACATCGAATGAGTTTTGGTGCTAAACATGGAAATATTCATAATTTTACTGGGTGTAGTCACAGACACACAGACACAGCCTTAGTTTCCAATAATAATGTTCTAAGTTACTAATAGAATATATATTAAATCAGGTTATTTTAAATAATCCCATTTTAATGATTTTTGCTGAAAAATATCTCACCACATCATTATTATAATGAATTGAACGCTACAATGTCGTATTTTTCTCTTGGTATGTGTTTGTGTGTGTGTGGAGGTATAAATTATAATTTCTTGCCATTTCCTTTTGATTGGATTGAATTTTCTCTGCAGGGTCATGAGGTTGATGCCTTCGGAATTGGTACATACCTGGTCACTTGTTATGCTCAAGCTGCCTTAGGTGTTGTTTTCAAGCTGGTTGACATCAATAATCAGCCTCGTATCAAACTTTCTGAAGATGTGTCAAAGGTTTGAATGTTCTAAATTGAACTTGATAGTTTAATTTAATAATCTGTTAGGACTTTGGAATTTAATGATTATCTTTTCCTGTATTTAGGTCTCTATTCCATGTAAGAAGCGATCCTATAGGTTGTATGGGAAAGAAGGTTATCCCCTGGTAGACATAATGACTGGAGAAGATGAACCCCCTCCAAAGGTATTGTTTTGCACTATCTTTTTCTTTTTTCCAATGTTTTCTCTTTGTACCCCCTCCTGCCAATGGGGTTGGCAAGTGTCGGTGCATGTTTTCACCAGCATGCCTGGTGAGGGAAAATTTAGGAAAAACAGTAACGCTTTGGTTAAAGCATGCATTCATTTTTTTGCTTGGACTCATCACTGGACTGAAGCAATTATCGTTAGGCATAATGATGATTTGACGAGGTACCTTCAACATTTATATGGGTTTCTTTCAGGCGGGCTTAATGAAGAAAAACTAACGTGGCCCAGCAATGTACATGCAGCTATTGACAGAACTCCAATATTACCGTTTTGAAAAATTAGACCATATTCAATTGCTATTCCATATTCTGTTTGATAATATAAATCCAATATTGCCTTGCATCATTTTCTCATCTTGCATACACTATTTGAAGTTTCCAGCCTATTGGCTAGCACAATCTTGCTATCAAAAGAGTTCAGCAGTAGTTTATGAATGTAGGCATAAAATTTACCTGATCCTATTTTATTCATATTCAGGTAGGAGAAAGAATCCTATGCCGCCATCCCTTTCAAGAATCCAAGAGAGCGTATGTGGTGCCACAGCGTGTTGAGGAGCTTCTAAGGTGTTACTGGCCTGGGAATTTAGGTGAGAACTAACTATACAAGTAGTGGCAATCATGGAGACTAATGGTAGCTTATTGATTGTAACAACCTAGCTTTGCTTAGGGTAGAGGAAAGTGCTGCATCATTTATAAGGGCATCCCATGATTCATCGTTAAACAACTATTATAATTTTGATGTAGCTTTTGAATCCTCTCACCCCCATAAAGAAGGGAAAAAAAATGGTCTCATCTGTAAAGACTATGGTTTCTAAATGTTTCACTTCATGAATTCCTACATGAAATGGTTAAATGCTATTATTCATTGAGTGATCAAAGTTGCACTTTGAATTGCTACAGTATATAAAGCGGCTTACCAACATTTATTGGCAATTCATATATTCAGGGGATGCAGATTATGTCTGTCAGTTTGTATATTTCGTAAGTAACTAACTTTTGTTTTTTTTTAAGATAAAAAGCTAGAACCTTTACCGCCTCTGAAGGAAATTAGAGAGAGATGCATCAATCAACTTGAGCAAATGCGGCCTGACCATATGAGGAAACTTAACCCAACTCCATACAAGGTTAGGAAGTTATAACTTGCTTCAAATTATACATTTGTTTTCATGTTGAATGATTTTGAAATTTTCTGTATATACAGGTTAGTGTGAGTGCAAAATTATATGACTTCATTCATTTCTTGTGGCTCAATGAGGCGCCAGTTGGTGAGCTGCAGTAAGAACAAGACAAATAAAATGGTATGCCTTGAGAACCCAGCAGACAGGGCAAAAAGGGAATCGGATAGAAATTTGTTTTCATACAATATAGATGTATTCAGTATGTTTTGACTGTATATTTAAGTTGGAGGAACCAATATTCTTTTAAGGCCTATGGTGCAAATAATCCATCTTTGCTGTTGATCACATTGCTATGTAATACATATTTGATTATATAATAATCATCACATGAAACAATGTCAATGTTACAGTTTTCTTCAAGTTATTGATGGAAGCATTTTTGTACTCTCTCTCTAAGTACTTCTGGCAACTTATGAATCATGCATATTATTGTGTACTTAAAAATTCATGCGTGACAAAAAAACATTTCGAACACTAAGTACTATGCAAAATGCTCATGGATAGATCATCTTTGGAACGTTTGATTCACCGTGTTTTCTGTGACGCAAATATGGTTTCGATGGTTTAGCTAATGAGTTATAAGTTTGATGGTGCCTTGAATTTTGAGCAACATCTTCAGGTCAAGCAGTTGGCAGTTTATGCTCTCTATTTCAACCGTGTCTAATTTTTTGAACTTCAGCCCTAACATTTTTAAAAATGTAATGTAAAATGTTGTATCAAATACAGCTGTAAAAAAATGTTACTTCTAAAATTTATAGCCTAATCAAAGATTATTTCTATCAAATACAAATACGCGAAACAACCTTTCAAGAAGTTCGAGTGCATTTGAGAATTGCATTTCAAAATGATGATAATCGATAGGTTGAGAATCAAAGGTATATATTGTTCGTCCACTTGTGTATGTGCCAATTTCTTGTTTGTGTTGAAAGCATCGATTGTTGGAGGAAAGCAAATTTATGGCATATTCTGGTGCCCATTTTTGCTAGAAGCTAATGGTTTTGAAGACATTTTTAGTCGTATCTCGGGTGTTTTAACAAAGGACCAGTTGCATTACTTTTCTGTTATAGTGTGGAGCATTGGGAAGAAAAGGAATCTACCTCTAGGGGAAGAAACAAGGGACACGACTAATCGTGCGTTGGCTCGCAATCACAAACTTTCGGCTGAGTGGAGAACTGCTCATGGTCAAGACTGTCATTGAGTTTTGCAGCATTACCAGCAGCACTTATGGCACAGTGGACTGCACCAACAGATGAATATGTGAAATACCATCTAGAAGTGGAATGTGTTAGTATTGGTTTCTGCCACGAAATTTTGCTGGAGAAGTGCTGACAGCCAGTGCAAGGATTGGAAAAAATGGAACTTCAAACCATTTGAAGGAGAGGCTTGGAGTCTCATCCAAGAAATTAGTGGACAACTTCCTTCAGCCTCAATCTCACATCTTATTTTTTAGATGAATTGCAAGCAAGTAGTTATTGATGTGCATAATGTGATAATGCTAAGTTAAATTATACAGAATTTGGATTTTTAGTAAAAGCATGTAGATCTATATTAGATTTGTGCACGACTGGTAAATGTTCACTCTCTTCCTAGAGCATCTATCTCTTGCTATTATCACAATATTTTTCATTACATCTTATATTGCATTTCTTTCATCATTATAAATAAAATGCATTAAGTTTGTTTGAGTGAAAAAACTTAAACAGATTCGAGTTGTTCGCTGCTCAAACTTTTTTGTGGAATTCACTGCTCAAACTTGATGACAAAAGAATTGCACTTAGACCGATGTAAAATTCTTGATTCAAGGAGAATTATTTTCACGGGTTGCGATCTATGAATGCGAGTCAATTTATTGATTAGAAATGCTAAATTTGTTTGCTGCCGACAAGTACTACTAATAAATTTCTTTCTATGTATATACTCATTAAACTAAGTGTAAACTTATTATACTAACAAATATCAAACAAAATTAATACCAAATCAATGAACATACAAAAATATTTCTCTGTCCAAAACTGTAAAAAAGTCTAGGAAAAAATTTATACTAAATTATAAGTCATTTTACGATACTAACGAAACATCAACGTTATTTATATTTTTATATCGTTAATGAAGGATAATTTTATAAAATAACTCATAATTTTTCATTTCAATACGAAATTAATTATTTTTTTAATTTATATGAAATTGTTACTTAGTACGTAAAATTGGTGCATCTGACAAAGTCCAAGTTCCTTTGGTAGTATTAATTACACACCACGATCTAAAGCTTAGTAAACAATAAACAAAGCTAAAAAATTGGAAAATTAAAATATTCACCACTAGCTGTCCTTGCATGCCCCAACACTTACGCAATGCAGATTCTTCTGCATCCACTCACTCATCAAACATGATACACCAATTAGTACACTAACAACAATAACTCTTCTCTTTCTCTCTTTTTCCAAACTCAAAAAACCTCAAACTTCACATCAACGATGAAACCAGAAAACACCAACAACAACATTACAATGTTAGCCAAGACAGACTCCGAGGTAAGCAGCCTAACACAATCCTCACCGACAAGATCACGTGATGGGCTTCGCGCAGTCTACTACGTTCAAAGCCCATCACGCGACTCTTCCAACGACGGTGAGAAAACAACAAACTCATTCAACTCGAGCCCGCTTCAAAGCCCGTTGGGATCTCCTCCTCATTCTCATTCCAACTCCTCGTTGGGCCCACATTCACGTGAATCTTCTTCCACCAGATACTCTGCCTCACGTAAGAGCAGTCAAGCTTCCCATAACAGGAAAGGTAATTGGCGTCCTTGGAAGGATCAGTTTAATGCCATTGAAGAAGAAGGGCTTCTTGATGATGATGATGCAGATCGTGGATTTCCTAGGAGATGCTATTTTCCTGCTTTTGTTGTTTGTTTCTTTGTTCTCTTCACTGTTTTCTCCCTCATTCTTTGGGCTGCAAGTCGCCCTCAAAAGCCTGCCATTTTTCTCAAGGTACTTCTCCATCATTTCTATTTTCAATGTAGGTTTTAGTGCATCTCTAGATTCATCGTGAATTTGTCGGAATCATAGTGACACTATAATTTTGTTATAATGTGTAGAGTTTCTTGAAATAGTAGTAGATCACTCTGATTTTGTCAAATACACAGTCAATCTCTTCGTCCTTCTGTGTCTGATACCGGCACTTCTGATTCCATTAAATTATGTTATTTTCTTAAAATTTTATCAGTATTTTGTTCAGTGTCCGTGCTTCATAACTGTCAATTCAAATATGCATTCAAATAAAAGTTGTCACAGTTGACATTTAATTTTTTGATGTCCATATAAAAATCACATCGTGACTATAATTAATGATACTAAATCTGTATTTGAAGTTGGCTTTTAAGATAGTAATGCATTTAATACCATGGTTTTTCAAGCAGGTATAGCAATGTGAAATATAGTGTTGATATTTCAATTAAAATTTGATATTCATCCTTTTTATTAATTTTTGTTTTGTTTTGTTTTGTGTATGTATGTTTGGCAGAGTATAACATTTGATAGATTTATTATTCAAGCTGGTGCGGATTTGTCAGGAGTTGCCACTAGCATGGTGTCCATGAATTCCACTGTGAAAATGACATTTAGAAACACTGCAACATTTTTTGGGGTCCATGTTGCATCAACTCCATTAGATCTCAATTATTACCAACTTACACTAGCAACTGGAAATGTAAGTGTAACTCTACTATACATATGCAATTTACCAAATTAATAAATCGTTGCATATGTACACATATATATTTGAACATTCATTTTGTGACAACATTTTGTACAGATGCCTAAATTTTATCAATCAAGAAAAAGTCAGAGATCTATTAAAGTGATGGTGAAAGGAAGTCATATTCCACTATATGGAGGGGGAGCAAGATTGAACACTGTGAATGGTTCACCGGTTGAACCGGTACCGTTGACATTGAATATTATGGTGAGGTCAAAAGCTTATGTTTTAGGGGCATTGGTGAAGCCAAAGTTCAACAAGAAAATTGAGTGTGCATTGATTATGGATCCGAAGAAAATGGGTAAACCTATTCGACTTACCAACAAGTGTACGTATGAGTTATAGACTCGATCATATATACCATACGTGAAGTAATAAATGAGAAACTATAGAGTAATAAATTTATGTAGTAATTTAAAGGGGTTTGAGTATTTATTTACTTGACTAGATTCGCACATGAGTTTTCTTTGGCTTCACTCTGTCAGAAATGCTTTTGTTTTGTCTTGTACTATTGTTACATGAAATTTGAAGGAAATTGCCCAAAAGTGTAATTTAGATTTTGTCGGTGGTTCTATTTCGACTTCAAATAGGCAAATGCACTTGGTCTTAGAAATTTTCTTTGCCAAATTCACTTTTTTCCGCATACATTTGTTTTTATTTTTTATTTTTAATTTGATATTGGTACAAAGTTTTCACCGCCTCTTTTTAGTGACTAATCTCCGTTGAGAAATCTTGGAGGACACAAGGTGTGTACTTCTCTCTCAAGAGGATCTTTTCTATGCGCATGAGCTATGAAATCAAACCCTTGACCACCACACATGCTTAAGGACCTCAAGCCTTTTATCACACGAATCAATCCATTGTTGGTTATCACACATATTTGTTTTTTTTAATAAATAACACATATTTGTTAAATGTTAGTGAAATGGAATGAATAACATATTTCATCGATTAAACAATACAAGAAGTAAAAGATATGTCTTTCACCTAATTGTTGAAAGTTTCAGCGTAATTGAATGAAATTATTATGATCATCATGATTTAATTATTTTGGCTCAAATATTTGTCCCGTGTTATTTTATTATTTATATATTTATCAAAGATAAATATTTATCTCATGTTTTTTTATATGTTAATGACAAATATTTATCCTGTATTTTTTTATATTTAACAGTGACAAATATTTTGTCCCGTAATATTTATCTATCAACGAGAAATATGTGTCCATGTTCTTTTATCTATTTATCAGCGAGAAATATTTTTCCCATGTTTTTTTTATGTATTAGTGACAAATATTAATCTCGTTTTTTATATATATTAACTACCGACAAATATATGTCCAGTTTTTTTTATCCATTGGTTATATATATTTGACGCTTTTATTTTTTAATAATTATTTGTGATAATATAATTCTTCAAAGAATGAAATCTATATAAAATTATGTAATCCTAATTATAACACTCGATCTATACTTTGTTTATCCGAAATAAAAAGAGATTAAATAGAAATTATTTTTCATCATGTCCATGTCACATTGATATGTAAAATAAATTCACTTTTTAATAATAATTATAGAAACTCGATAACATATTAAGCATGAAATACAAGCTTCATCAACCATCACTTACATCATCAACAACAAATAATCCCCTTCCTTTTGCAAAGGGGACATATGTTATTTACTGCTAGCCATTGTTTGATGCAATTGACATGAAAAAAGTGGGTGCAATCTAACTTTCCGATTTCTTCTCCATTTACATATGCCTCCTAAACATGGATCAAATTTGTTAGACAAAACAAGAACATATAATACTCATCTACAAATGTGTCCATCAATCTCCATTAAAGTGAGATACCATAATATATTTTTGGAATAGCTTATAATTGACATAACAGTGGCAATAATATAAAGAAGGCTTAATAGCAGTTTTGACCCCCTATGTTTTAAGAAGTTGTGATTTTGGCCCCCTAACCAAATAAAATACAAAACCACACCCTATGTATTGCCCATTTTGCAGTTTTGGCCCCTTAGGTCAATTTTGACCAAGTCAATGCACACGTGGTGTAATTTTTTTTTTTAATTAAAAGTATTTTTTTTTAATAATTAAAAAAATAAAAAATATTACACATGTGTCGTCCACGTCAACTTTGACTTGGTCAAAATTGGCCTAGGGGGCCAGAACTGCAAAATGGGCAATACTTAAGGGCGGTTTTGTATTTTATTTTGTTAGAGAATCGCAACTTCTTAAAACATAGGGGTCAAAACTGCTATTAAGCTTATAAAAAAATAAACTATTTTCTACAACTATCACTATAAAATGTTTCATGTGTTTAACTAATCTACTAAAACTCATTGTCGTATTATCCTCAAATGATTATTAAAACATAGCCGACCTCACCTGACAAATGCAACACAATTCTTTATCTTTCGAAGTGCCTTCAACTGTGTCTTTAAAATTTTCACAACTAATATGCTTCATTATTTCATCCTCTGTAAGCGATGTTTCTAACTGCCTATGTCTTCTTTGCAGCTGCAAATCAATATTTGTAGCGCAAAATTCAACTCAAATTAAGTAATTTGTCCTAATAATAATTTTTGTTTTTAATGACAAGTAAAAAGTTTAAGATATGAAAACGACTTCAACACAAACATCATCATATTTTTTAGACATATCTTGATGATGTGTTAGCTCAGTGATAAGAGCTTAGCTTACACTTTCTCTTTTTTATAGAAACTATTCCATGAAGTTTTTGCTTCAATACAAAAAAAAAATTATAATCATAAGCAAAATGCTCCTTCTTAGAACTTTTTTTTTCAAAGTATAAAATATTATCTTCATGAATGGACTACTAATATAATAAAAGATGAAAATAAAAAGAGAATTTGAGAAGTATGATATATTATTTGTAAAAGAAAGATAAAAAAATATTCAGAAAAGTTTCAAACAGTCATTTCTTAACTATATCAAACAGTCATTTGTTATAGATAAATTAAAATTAGTTTTAATATAAATAATTAAGATATTATTTTTTTATTACTACTAGCAACAATCACTCTAATAGTCATCTTGCTTTTTTTTTAGAGATTTATAAGAAAAATAAAACTATTTTGTGTTTGTTTAAAAATTTTAAATTGAGATTTTGTATTATTCTCTTTTGTGTTAAAAATATTTTCTTTAAAATCTAATATAAATAACTTTTCATTTTCATAATAATATTTTTTTTTACAATAGCTGTTCTCTGTTCTCCACGGTGATATGTAGCAGAAGTTATGTATAGTTATAACATCTTGTAAATCACATTTATAAATTATATATAGTTAGTGTATCCCTTAATCTCCATGTACAAAATGATAACATAAAATTAATATAAGATATATAATTTGATAATAATAACATGTGCATATGTTTATGAAAAAAAAGTATACCTGGAGTCTCAAAAGTAGACCAATACGGACTCGATCCATGATTGTTTCAGTCTATTATAAATGGAAATCAATGTTAAAAAAATGTCTACCTAGATAATGGTTAAAGTAATTATATTTTTTTTTTATGATTTGTGATCGTTCTACAAAACTACCATTGCATGACTCTATTGCAAAGTATGGCATAAATTTAACAATTAATGAATCCAAATATAAAATAGGAAATATGTAACCCTAGATTCATATATTAATAAGATTGTAAAATTTTATGTCTCTCCACTACAAACAAAATAATTTGAATGATTTTTTTTTTTTGAAGAAAAAAAAATTTGAATGATGAAGAGTAAACTATTAAATCCAACATATATATTACCCATTTATTTTTATTTGACATTATATCTCAACTTTTTTCTATTAACAAAGTAAAATTTCATTTTCTAATTGTTGCATTTACTATTTCTATACTTTAATTAGAATATTATATCCTTCATTCAACCCATAATACAACCGATAATATATATGCTATCAATCAAATAGTTTAAAAGTCATCAATCATCTTCATAATGTAACTATTTCCTTCATGGTTAAGTGAAACAAGTTGGTTTTTGCTATAATATAAATGCCAATATATATTATCGTTAAAAAAGTTTCAGTGACTATGTATTTAGATTAAAATCTAAAAGCAACATCTGGTCATGTCAATATTTTTTTCCATTAAATTATATACTTAAATCATCCATCAATATATTACTCAAAAATCACGAAACAAATAAACTCACAAGAAGTTATTAATTAATTTATAGGAAGGTAAGATAACTATTTGATCATATGCATACCTCAGTCTCCAACAATGCTCTCCTTAGTTCAGGATCATGCATTGACAGAAGATGGAATCGTTGTTCATCATTTCCAACAACTTGAATGGAAGTACTTGTTGAACCTAAAGTACTCTCCTCATGATAATTGGGAAGACTTCCAAGGTAGAAGAATCCCCTTCTGACTTGAGGGACAAGTATAGTGTTTCCTTGATAAATATTGTTTCTTTGGTCCTGAAAATATGAGATGTGTTTCGTTCTAATATGAGCATTATTGATCACTTTTTGGAACATCATTTCTCCTCATTTTATATGACTTAGAGAGAAACATCATCATTCATTTCATAATGACTATTTGTCATACTGAAAATTCTTCAAAGCTTATAGTACTCACCAAACTTGAGGTTGAAGAAGAGTGATTTGTTTGCTCCTCTCCATTTGAAATGGATGAGATAACTTCAATTTGATTGGTGTTGTAAGTTTGCCCATTTCTTCCTAACAACGTCAATGTATATAAAGTTAAGTAGTGGAAGCATAATAGGTGTGTGTGTGATGAGCTAAAATAACCCAAATGTTAATGGAAAGAAATATGAGTAAACCCTTAATTTGGTCCATGTCTTTGTAAGTGGTTCTCAAATTAGTCCTTGACTTTATTAATATTTCAAAACAGTCTCTGTCTTTGTCAAAATTTTCTCAATTAAGTCTCTCGTCATGTGAAAAAAAACATACAAACATGAGTCTAATTGAGAAACTTTTGACAATAATTCAAAATATTCCTTGTCTTTGTCAAAAGGTTCTCAATTAGATTCATGTTTCTATGTTTTTTCACATAACGAAAACTTAATTGAGAATTTTTTAACAAAGGCAAGAACTGTTTTGAAATATTAATAGAGTCAGGACTAATTTGAGAATAACTTACAAAGACATAGACCAATTTTATGGTTTACTCAAAGAAATAATATATCCAGTATCCAAAAACATAAATACTATTCGATATATTTTTCTGTTCAATGACATGTATGTAATCACACCTTGGTTGTTCATTGTAGTTAAGTTTTCAATAGAATTGTTGATCCTGTGTGAAATCAAAAGAGAAAATGATATTCAATATCATTATAATATTTAAAAATACTATCACTATTTCAACATTAAATTCTAAGAAGTAGCACACCACATGCTCATAAAAAGGTATAAGTTACTCTACTAATCAAAAGAAAATGACATATAATAATCGATTATTGAAATTCTCTATATAAACTAAAAAAAAAATAGTTATAATACCAAACTGATTTTTTGAGATTATAATTTTAAACATTATTTTTATATATATTGATATTAACTGATGTAAAGGACCCAAATAAATAACCTTAAAAATGGAGAGGGACAATAGTTCGAGTGTAAAAAATATGGAGAGAAGAAGATGAAATAAAATAAGAAATTGAGGCTAAAGTGGGGCCGATACGTAAGTATAATTAAGACTAAAGTTATGCATACGATCTTTAGTCAAACTTCACTCCATTTTATTGTTTTATGAAAGACTTTGACTCACTTTTTCGTACTCTCTTTGGTTTTATTATAAGAAAAAATTAATTTTTAGATTCATTGAGTAATTGATGTATCTTGTCAAGAATATAGACCAAATATATTATTTATGCAACAAATCAAAAAAGTTAAATGTTTTTTATAAATAGGACCGAAGAGAGTATAATATTATCTTACGTTTAATTTTTACAAATGAAAACAACAAACCAGAACTCATAGTACATTAAATAATAGAAAATATAAATCACAGAAAATTAAGAGAAATTTTTATTCTATTCGATGTAAATCGGACAAACTAATTGTCAAGAGTTTTTTTTAGACAGATCTGACATTGATACTTCCTTGCAAATCAAAATTTAAGGGTGTGAATTTAATACAAAAATGTTCTAACTTGATTGAGAAGAGTGAAAATAAGCTACAAATTACTCGAATTGTTAAAGAAACCGTTGATCCCAATCATAAAATCTCATTTTAAAAAAATCAACAAAATAAATTTCAAGTATAGAATAGGCATCCACTATATATAAAGTATGGACAGATAAAGAATAGTACACCTGCTAGATCTTTAAATATAAGACTTTGTAATACTCCGCGTTTATTTCAAGATGTTTTATCCGGTAGCTCGTCTCATGCGCGTTTTAGGCTGAGGGGCGTGTTGGTAATTGCACGTGGGGGCTATTTAAGTGGGTTTGGACCCAAAACCTTCATTTCCAATTAGTC
>Ga0315914_1001551_pt1 | contig 34511 bp, 17 predicted proteins | sample MpolenodulesMG_FD_203920 | JGI IMG/M metagenome (GOLD analysis project Ga0315914, IMG submission 203920) | Medicago polymorpha root nodule microbial communities from Los Angeles, California, United States - elongated nodules | ecosystem: Host-associated > Plants > Roots > Nodule | place: USA...
ATAGCAATCTAGTAGATAAAAAGTGCAAAAGGAGATGATGGAAGAGCTTTTCCCTAATTATACATCAGAAAAGTCAATCATAGAATTCTAAAGCATGTGAAGGAGAGCATTCAAACAGATAGACAAACCATTATTTTAAAAATTGTTTAGTTAATGGCATAAAATTAATTTCATAACAAACTAAAGCCGTTAGCCTTAATTTGGTCATTAACTTCTTTCTCTCAATTCAAATGAGCTATTTTCTTTCTCTACTTCAAGCTCCTCTCACCAAAAGAACAACTACAAAATTGAAAACCAAAATTACCCTGATGATATCATAGCCCTTTTTGAACTCTAATTACAACATTCATAAAAAAAATTAAGTATATGCCATTAAGAAATTAGAAATAAAGTATAACTAAAAAATAAGATGGATCTTACTTACTAATTGATTGACAACCACCACCAAATCTCAGTGTCTTTTGTAATGCTCCATATTTAGACAATATGACTCTTTTTTCTCATACGCGACTTTCTATGAGTCACCATTTCTTATCACTTTGTCTCCACATCTAAAATAAAAAACAATAAAAGATATAAAAAATAAAAAAAATAAAAAACTTTATGTAATCTAATAAAAGAAAATAAAAATGAAAAAAACAATATTTTTTTTGATAAGGCCAAGAGAAAGGTTGGGCATCCGGACGAATCTGAAGCATCCCAACTAGGTTGGCACCCAACAGAAACTCCCATCCTCTACCGCCTTCCCAATACATAATATTATTAAAAAAAGATAAAACTATGTACAAGAGGGGGGGACTAGGCCAAAACCCTCGAGGAAACAAAGAAAAGATAAAGCAAATGACTAGAAATGGCTAAGGAAATCTATAATTGGGAAGCCCGTGTCTGTCTCTAGCAAAATCAACCGCAAGTGAAGCCGGCATAGAATGATACCAAGAAGTAACAGTCAAATTGTGTCCCAAGGAAGCCATGGTGTCTGCACAACCGTTTCCTTCACGGAAAATATGGGAGCAAATGACGAATAAACCATGTTGCATGCAATTGTGCCAACGATTCCGCAACCGCAAAGGAATGATAGATGGACTCTTGAAGGCCTGAATCGCGCTTGAGGAATCACTCTCCAGCCACACCCTTGGCCAGTTGTAAAGGGCTGCAAATTCCATAGCAATCATGAGTCCAGAAAGCTCCGCCTCAAAGACCGAGCAATCACCAAGATTACTCGCAAAGCCTCCCAAAAATGTTCCCCTAAAATCTCGAAAAATCCCACCGCAAGCAGCATTTAAATTAACGACTGAATCATCCGTATTCGCCTTGACCCAAGTGATGGTGGGAGGTTTCTAAACCACTGTAATAATGTCTGCAACACGCTTGTACAAAGGAGGGACCAGAAATGCATCCAATAAATCAACATCACATAATAAACATTTACCGATGGAAGAGGAGCCGGACAAGGAAACCATTGCTGCAATCTTCGCCGTAGTAGCATGAAGAGTAACTTTTGCGGAGCTGAATCGACTAGAAGTCCTAGCCACCCAAATAGTATGTACCGTATGCACAATAGCAGCCATATAAACATCACGCAACTGAGAGCTGCACCTCTGAGGTATAGAAGTCAGCAGGGTCGCAAAAGATGTCAGTAAAAAAGTGCAGCTGAGTTTGGAACCTAGCCATCTCCAAATTGCTACCGCAAATTCACAATTAAGAAATAAATGAGCTAAAGTTTCTGCTTGCTTTCCACAAAGGACACAAATCAAAACCAAGGTGCAGCCACGCTTTTGTAAATTCTCATCCGTAGGAAGTTTTAAATTAATTACAAATGATTACAAATATTTCCTTTATTAAAGAATTAAATTTAATTAAGGAAAAACTTAGGTGTATTTCCTTATTTAATTTCAGGTTTTAAGTTCCTCGGCAGTTAACTGCCGAAGTTTTCCTCGGTAGTTAATTGCAGTCGGTTCTATTTTCCTCGACAGTTAACTACTGAGGGGTATTTTCGTCTTTTATATGTGTTTTTCAGTCTTATAACATGTGTATACAACAATTTTCATAAAACTATAACCATTGTTTTTTTTTTTTTGGTACAAACTATAACCATTGTTTTTTTTGAAGGAATAAAACTATAACTATTGTGAAGTCGTATAATTTTATTAAGGAGTTAATTTATATGTCTTTTGTCTATTTATTTGTTATACTTTTTTTTTTGGTTAACCATGATATAGGTTCACAAATTCCACCATTGTTAGAGATGACTAATCTCCGTCAGGAATCGATGGGGCATAAAATGTGGGTTCTTCCTTTCAATTGATTTTTTTCTCTTATACGCATGAGCCACGAAACAAACCCACGACCACATGTTTAAAGTGACCCAAAACTCTTACCACTTGGACTAATTCATTATTGATTTTGTTACACTTTTTATTCTTGCATTGTATATTCATCTCACAATTTATATTTTTTTTGTTACATCTCCCCATTTATATTTATTTTTAAGATATTATTATAATTGTAAATTTAAATAAATTCAATTTAATATGCTTACATGTGCGCACACAAACTTACATTCACATTTAATTCACAATAGAGTTCTGTGATTATATATATATATTCAATGTTCTTCACATTTAATTCTTCAATAGAGTTCTTCTATGCTTGCTAAATCAAAATTCACATTCACATTCTTCTGCCATAGTCACTACCACCTTATTAAACATATAAAGATTGAATTGAAGTACGTGTCACAATTGGATTGATCAATGTCAGTGACATTCCCTCCTTAACAGTACACAAGTGGAGTCAAAGACTATCATTTTTTTAATTGATCCTTTGGATTTTGGAATGCAGATGGTTGATGATCGGATTAGTGCATTGCCAGATGAAATCATTTGTCACATTCTCTCTTGTCCCAACCGAAGATGTTTTTAAAAGGTGGAGACCTCTACGGCTTTTAATTCCCAATCTCGACTTTGATGATCGTCGATGGAGCCGTGAACTTTATCCACGCTTTTTGTATATGGTATATGCTACCATTTACGCACGAAGTCTGCAAAATCCTATCAAAAGGTTCTGCCTCAGATGTGATGGTAATTCTATTTACGAGCCACTGGAATTTGATGTCACGATGTGGTTAACTGCTGCTGCAGAACGCGGAATGGAACACCTCGATGTTCATATTTCGGCTAGACATAATTTTAATTGTGTTTTTAGCTTCAGAAACCTTGTGGTTCTCAAGTTGAAAGTGATACACATTACATCTATTTCATCGGTTGACCTTCCCTTGCTTAGAACTTTACATTTGAATGGAGTTTATTTTTCTCAACATTGGTTACTATTGCAAATTCTTGATGGTTGTCCAATTCTGGAGGATTTTGAAGCAAAAAATATATTTGTCCGAAACTCGACAGATGAGTATGATGCAGAGTTTAAAAGGTTAACCAAGTTGGTCAAGGCAGACATTTCTAATTTGTCTGTTTTCAATGTTCCTTTAGAAGCCTTTTCTAATGTTGAATTTCTTCGGCTAGAAGAGGTACGAATATACTTTTATTCAAGTTGTTATACATTTCCAATTTCACTTATTCGCCTATTTTGTTTCTTTTTGTTACATGTAGATCTACGGATTTGTTCCAGAGTTTTCCAATTTGACGCATTTGGAGCTAATTTGTAGAAGAAACGTTAATTGGTGTTTGATATATGATGTGTTGGAGAAATGTCCTAAGCTTCAAAATCTTCTTCTTGATATGCCTCATCATGTAACGTAGGTTTCTTCACTTTCCTGGTTCCCAGATATCTTTCCTGAACGCCTTTCTTCGCATTTCAAAGAGTGCACTATTGCATATTATAGAGGATAACATCATGAGTTGCAATTTGTACAATATATTATGTTGAATTCAACATCTTTACAGAGGATAACAATATGCAGTCCACCATCCATTAATCCCCAGGAGATGCTTGAAATGCAAAAAGAGTAGCTGCAAATTGTTTCTAGATGATTGCATTTTTAATTTGTTATGTTATGATGTCTCATTTTGCAAATTACTGAAAGTGATGGTGTATACTTCTAGAATTATTAAATTTGACTTGGTGTGATTGAATGAATATATAGATTCTGTTACTTTGATGAATCTTTTAGTGCATAAGGATATGTTTTATTTTCGGTAATATAGGTGAACTGTTGGATATGTTTTTCTCTATCGTATTCTACTGAGAATACTGTACAATCCCATATTGAAGAGTTTGGTAAGATTTAAACCTACTGAACAATATTTGTTGGCATTATAAAATGGACAAGTCTTATTTTGAAACAATTGAAAATCCAAAAACAAAAGAATAGATGGTTTTGAATCATTAAGAATTGTAGACCTGGACCTTAAATTATGTCTGGCAAAAGGTGTGAGGGGTCTTGATAAGAGACTGATTGTACTGTCTTGAAAATATGTAAGGAATTTGACCTTAACCACGACCTACCGGTAGAATCAAAGTTATCAGATAAAGTGTGACCCTAACTGCGACCTGCTGGTAGAACCAACACTATATAAGTTTTTGACCTAAGAACAAAGAAAAAGTTCTCACAATATAGAAAACTCAAATATATTAATCTTCAAATTGTGATTTGAGAAGTACATGAGCTTCTTATTTATAGCCTAGGTTTGGAATATAAGAGATAAATTCTCATGCATTTACCAAATACATTGACAAGTGCATGTTTATTACCTAGAAAATAGGGTGGATTCTAGGGTGAGGGTTCAACCAAGTCCCACATCGGTGGACCATGAAAAATATACCATCAGATTTAATCAAAGGTTCATATTTGCTAAAAATAAAATGAAGAAAATCTACACATTCCCACACACAATACTACCCATATATCTCCCCAATTAGTATCCATGAATGAATGCTCCAAAAGAAACCTCTGAAATATCCATGAATAATTAACAATGATACTCAATGAATATGAACAAAATTAAATTGATTAACAATCAACATCTTTTATCTTATTTGTTTCTATTCACAACACTTTGTTTTTAATTGAGTTATACAAACATTTAATTGAAGAATGAGGGCGCTGTCTGTGAATCAAGGACGGAAAATTTATGGTTCCAGTTCCATCGGTGCTAAGAAGAATACCCTATCCAAGATTTCAGAAGTTTTTTTTTCAATGAAAAAGGCTTTCATATAATTATCTGGGAGTTCACTAGTTGTGATTCATTCCAACTTCAAGGTTATAATAAAGAGAAGAGGACATGTCTGAAATTGTTGCAGAGGTTTTCATTCATTTTCAATTTAAAAATCCTTCATGTTTCATCATTCTTTCGATAAAATTATGAAAATGAAAAGTTCATTTTTTGAAGTATCAAATCTTGTATGCATTGAATGAAATCAAGGGTGGTGATGAATCAATTTTGTAGGGAGGGGTGGCTACGTGCAACAAATTGAAACTCAAATTTGCTTATTAAAAAAAGCAAAAGAGATGCAAGTCCAGGTTTTTGTTGTACCGATATTCATGTCAGCAAACCAGTTTGTTCATAATTTTTTGCCGTGAGGAATCAGATGGGAAGAGAAATGGAAAGGGACATGATTTTGTGTGGAAATGTAAAGTTGTTATCAATTTTATTTTCAACAAATCTAAACCATTAATTAAATCCAACGGTATTTTGTTCATGGTTCACTGGTGAGGGACTTAATTGGACCATCACCTTAAAATCTACCTAAATTGATGATGAAAATATTTGATAATTTATAATTAAGTCTCTTCATTCTACATTTCCAATCCAAGTAATGGAAAATTGATGATGAACATATTTGAAAGTAATGGAAATTTACACCATTTATTATTTTATGGTGAGTTTTTTTTTTGTGGTTGGATATTTATAGTGCATTATTTTGATATGTTGATCATGTTTTACATTTTAGTGGCCTTCATTTGGCAAATAAGTTAAAGAGAAAAACTTCTTGTCTTAGATTGGCTTGCACGTAGACTAGAGTATTTGAAAAGTGCGCAATAATAGAATTTTTTGTAGGGTCCGTTGCATCGTTTGATTGATCATGTAAAATTTAATTTCCGTAGTGATTTGAAGACGAACACCAAATATTTTGGATATGGTTTAAAGCAATGGCGGAACAACCTCTTATTTGTCTTGCTAACGTTTAGCAATTGGACTTTGATCTTGGTTCTAATTTTTTTGTGCTAGACTTTATTTCTTGATGGTAGTTTTGTTTTAACAATTTTGAAGTTATTTTTCAACATTGCTATTCTAGACATGCGTTATGCAAGTTTAGTCGGTCAATATATATTTTTCTTTGTCTTCTTAAAAAGATGGAGGAAAATCATGGAAGAAAATTTTGTATAAAATGAAAATGGTAAAATGGAAAGTTAGATAAAATAGATGACTAAAACCAAAAATGGTTATCCAAGGGGTATAAAAATATATATACTGACTCGACCTTTTCTCTTCCACTTCCGCAATTCTCAAAATCCTCTTATTTATCCCAATATTAAAACTCGAACATGTAAAAAAGAGATTTTTATACATTCGTATTCTAATATCCAGACAACTAAGAAAACTTTGAGAAGCGCAGGGGTTGGAAGATAAATTATCAATTGACTAAAGCCCAATAAAATCCATTTTGTTTTCAGACACACAAAAAGCCCAATAAAATCTATTTTTCCTTTAATACCCTCACCTCCATTTCTGAAAACCCCAAACCCTAAGGACAAAAACGTAAACATCTCCACATCATCACCTACAAATACACCAAAACCCTAATCTTCATTTCTCGTTTCTGCGGCGAAACCAGAGAGAGATCACAACACAACACACAAGAATGACAACCCGATTCAAGAAGAACAGGAAGAAGCGCGGCCACGTCAGCGCCGGACACGGTCGTATCGGAAAACACCGCAAGCATCCCGGAGGTCGTGGTAACGCCGGAGGTATGCATCACCACCGCATCCTCTTCGACAAGTACCATCCAGGTTACTTCGGTAAAGTTGGTATGCGTTACTTTCACAAGCTTCGCAACAAATTCTACAACCCCATTGTCAACATCGACAAGATCGCTTCTTTGATTCCTCAAGATGTTAAGGAGAAAGCTTTGAAGGAGAATAAAGCGCCGGTGATTGATGTTACTCAGTTTGGGTTTTTTAAGCTTTTAGGGAAAGGTGTTTTGCCGCAGAATCAGCCTTTTGTTGTGAAGACGAAGCTGATTTCGAAGATTGCGGAGAAGAAGATTAAGGAAGCTGGTGGTGCTGTTGTTCTTACTGCTTAGGTTTTTGTTTTGTTGCTTTTGAACAATTTTATGTTATTTGTTTTCCTAGATTTGAACTTGAGATTATGTTGGTTTTGTTTTGGTTTATTTATGAAAAACTACATATTCCAGTGATAATCATATATTATGCTTTTGATATCTGGTTTATCAATTATGCATTGTGCGATTAAGTGTCAGGGAAATTACGTGTTTTAGATTATGTTAATTTTGTTTTGGTTAAAATGCTGAAATGTTGTTATATGCTTTTGTTGTCATATGGTATTGATTTTTGGTATCAAATTATTAGTTTTTATGATTTGTGCAATGTGTGTTATTAGTGTTGGCCACATGTCTTTTAGGATATGTTTGGATTGATGCTATTGGGTGAAACGAAATTGAGCAGGCCATTGAGATTTTAATAATGAATGTTATCTCATTTTCTTTTACTTTGTTTCATACTATACCATTGATTATAACATGCTCTTAGATACCCATTATGCTTTTAGTTTTATCGATTATGCAATGCATGTTAGGATTTTGGGAAAAGCATGTGTTTTATGATTAAAAAAAAATTATCAAAGGTATAGAGTGGAATAGAGTTAAATGAAATGTGATACGTTGGTTAGATTTCAGAAAATGGCTGTTGTCCCATTCCATTTTACTCTGTTTCATGCTATACTGATTGGTTAGCCCTGGCATAGGGAAATATTACTGATGTATTTGTCTTTGATGCTGTTGATTTTAGGCTTTAGCAGCCTTGATCCCCGATATGATTTTCACTGTCATAATGTTTTATATTGCCTATTAACAGAGTTCAATGTTGAGTGTGGTGTTTCAATTGTCAATACCGTTTGAGGTTGTCCTCTAGGTTGATAATGTAGTTCTTTTTGCATTTCATCATTGTCAAAGAGAAACTAGTGTCATGTTTGGTTATATGGGGTGATGCTTTTCCCCTTACCAATGTTTGTTGAGCCGTGAGTAAAACAAAACTAAATAGAAGTGGGTCAATGTGCGGCGATTGTTGCCGAAATGTTTGTTGAGCAGTGAGTAAAACAAAACTAAATAGAAGTGAAACAATATCTTGGTTGTCTTTCACCGTGTGTGGCACTCTAATTTGACAGGCTTTAATCTTACCTTTTTTTTATAGTCAGCAACCTTATAGAGCAAAATGAAGTTTAAGTTATGAACTATTAATTTTATTGTTTTTATTGAATTTATAAGAAAGTTAATATTTGTAGAAAGCATATTGTGCATAAATTTCATTCTAGAGTTCTAAGCGTTTTCATGTTTCTTGATCATTCTCTTCAACTCACTTTAGAATCTTTACATCCCCACTTCTTCATCTGTTTTTTAGCAAAAAAGGCTTGTCATTTATGCTCCAGATAAAATATAAAGAACATTTTTTACCAAACTTGTGCAACAGAACATAATATTGAGGTTTTGTCCTTGATGCCGGTGTTTTTACCAACATTGTTACCTAATATGATTTTCAATTTTATAATTTTTTATATTGCCTATTAAAAGAGTTCAATTATTATTGAGGTGATTCAATTGTCAATGTTTTTTGTAGAAGGTATACCCTTATGGGTTGAGTTTACTTGCCTCCTTGAATAGGACAGTAGTGAGGTCTCCTCCCTTTTAGATTTGTGCATGTGTTGTTCTTGTTGCATTTCACCACTGACGAAGGGTAGCCAATGTCGTGTTTGTTTATGGATGTGATGGTCATTCTTGTGTTTCCAGGACACCATTTAGTAGAAGTGCATCCAGCCGTGAACTGTGTAGTGATATTGTTGTTAGCTGCATAAACAAAGAAGTGCCAAGTCAATTTGTCTCCTTTGCTTGAGTGCTTCAATAAAAAACCAATGTTCATGACCTTGACACAATTGTTGCACTCCATTTGCTTTGATTGGCTCCAACTTGACCTTTCACCCCAATTTGGTTTGAGCAACATGAAGTCTAAGCTCACGAGCTAATGGTTGCCATAGACTACTTTCAACCCCTTGTCTCAAATTCTCTGTGATCATGACTATTAACTTTCTGGGATGTCCAGAGAACTCCAAAAATAAACAAGTGCTAAAAGATAGTCATGATCCAACGCAACAAATATTTAGGGTGATTTTTTTTCTTTCTTGAATTTGCTTGGACAATTTACGTTGTTAGTTGGTAATGACATGTGCACAAAAGCTATATATTCAACAAAATTTACCAAATGTCTTTGTTGATCTTGTGCTCAACACAATCAATAGATCCCAGAAAGGAATTGTTTATGTTTTGAGAATGTTTTTGTGAATGTTTTACTGGGCGGTGTTTACTATGTGAGATTATATGTTTTTGATTTGACAAGCATGTACGTTTATACATGGTGACCTCTAGAAGTTACACTTGCCATAAGAACTCCCTAGTATCTTCATTTGCTCACAGAACAATCTACTAATAACTCTTGACTAATTCCTTGAGCTAAAAGTAAAAATCATCGTTCAAATGTTTAGCTTGATCTCTTCTTTTGATCTCATGCTTGTTCAGACCACTTACTCCAATATCCACTGTTTATTGTTTATAGTAGTAACTTGTATCATTAACTTCATTAAAATTCGTAAAAGTTAAATAAAACAAAATGATATAAAACTACATCATACAACATTAAACCATTTGTCTAAAATGTTTGCTATCAACGGACAAAATAACATACAAGTGGATTGAAAAATAGCTCTCCAAAAGTGGCCATAATGTAAGATGTAGCAAGACAGAGAGATCGTGCGACGAGGAACCCAAATTCAGTGTTTGTTTTTCTTGAGTAGGTTCAAGGTGGCTGAAAACAGCCTCCGAAGACCATAGTCTGAAAAATCGAACAATTTTGATCTAAAAATAAATTAATAGGTTTCGTAGAGGAGGGAGATCTCTTCCAACCTCCAAGGTCTTGAGCAAATAAGAGTGAGGGAGATGAAGGGAAGAGAGTACCTTGGAAGAGAGAATGTGGGTGTAATGCATAGTGAGATTTGAGTGCTTTATCTATCTAGTGGTTCTAAAAAACTATACCAGAGGTATTTGCTCTAACATGAAGAAGACATAGTTTGGAAAACTGCTCTTTAGACACTCATGGTTTTCTCATAGACATTTTGAACTGACCATTAAGTCATAAACATTCAGTCAATCTGGCCCTGATTAGCCAACATTCGGTGACAATGGAAGGAATTAAATAAAAACAACTCCGCTCTGGTTTATTTTAAAATTATGGGAATTTATAATATGGTTCACCTTTATAAGTGGTCCACTTTGGATTGGAATTTAAAAAATGTTTAAAACTCTGACGACAACGAACGTTGTCTCTTAGTAGTAGATGTTAATTGTATGTTTTACCGTTGAAATGGTGACTTAATTGATACAGTTTGACTAAACCAACGAAAATAAATGTACATAGCTTGTATTGAATCGATATCAATGAAATCATCGTCTTCGCCGTACAAACAAAACTATCATGAGTTTTTATTTTTGAATAGTATCATCTACTTAATAGTTTGAAGTACTAATTCACAATGGACCAGTTATGAAGATGATCCAACAAAAAAATTAAAAAAACTCACATAAAATTAGTCATATCATAATTAATTTGACTCTATCTGAATTTCAATAATGATAATTGATGCTAATCAACATAATGCAAATCACGATATGCAATTTCAATTTTAAGACTCAATTCTTAATCAAATTTCCCACAAAAATGTCTCTTAAAAGAATAAAGTATATATTTCCACAATTCAAATATCACTATTTTATTTTGTTTTGTTTTTTGTCAAGAGATGTCTCTATTTTCTTCTACTTTAATTTCATGTCTCTTGTATGTTTTCTTCTTTGGCTTCAGTCACTTCTCGGGGTCCACCCCAATTCCTTATTCTATCTTCAGCTAGGGAGGCCTGCAATTATGTGAAATGTCAAGCATCACTTAATAGAATTTCATGCATGTTTGAAAAATACATTGACTAGAATTTTGTGAATAAAAATGAATGAATATACAAAATAATCTTTTACCTCTTTGTTCCAGTTAGTTTTGTAAACCATTATCAAAAGAACACATGTCTGCAATATAGTCCCTGACATCATTCCACACCAAATTCCCTGATAATATAACAATGGCAATTGCTTTTAACAATTTAGAATTATGACGGGGTTATCTCATTTTCATCATTGTAGCAAATTTCTAAGAGGCAAGAGATATTATAAATTTTTTGTCAAAAAAAAAAGAAGAGATATTATAAATTTGTAAGACCCTTCAAAAAAAGAAGAAAAAAATAGACATGAAGGGAACAGTGACTTACCTTGACTCCCAAGTTAACCTTGTAACCCAATATAAGACCCACAGGAATTCCAAATAGATAGTAGCATGCAATGTTCACATAGGCCACAGCAGCTTGCCATCCTGCCCCAATGGCCACCCCTGCATAAAATTAAAATTAACATCAAATTATTACCTTGACTCTCAATTTCATGTTATTGTCAATAATTCAAATTTTCCTAGAGAAGATAAGCTAGATTAATCAACTTGAATATTTTAATCATGGTAACAAAATATTGTGTTACCTGAAAGAACAGGTTGAACATTATTAATGACAACACATAATGCCAACAAAGGTGTGAGATCCTTGACTAAATCTTGCACTTCTTTGTCATTGGTAAAATAGGCAGGGTACTTGTCCCGTGAGATAATCAAAACAAGAGCCAATAATAATCCGATTAAAATCGACGTAATCACGGCTACCACCAATGAAAATCTTGCTGTTCTTGGGTGAACTGCTCCTAGTTCATTTGAGACTCTCACACTGCAAAATTTAATCCATTGAATTTAACATTTAACATAAGCATGGTTTAGAAAAAATTTCAGATGAATCTTTTATATAATGCAGAAGTAAACCTTACGGCGACGTTCATTCCTAATGACACCATGACGGTCCAGCCCAATATATTCATGCTGCAAAGAAAATTGATAAAAATATGAATATGTGTTTGATTTTTCTTTCTCAAATTGCAAGGTAGAGGATCCAAATTATTCTTTGTTGTTACTAACACATTTAGGTATCTTACCAGATAGAGAAGGCGTCTACTGAGATTTCTGCATTCTTGAGATATCCAGCAAACAGAATCAATGCCATAAAGTACCATGTTTCTAAGCTGCATGAAATAAAATATTTATAATTACAATGGAATGTATTCATGAAGTTTTAGTGGTAAGAGTTTGACTTTATAACTTTTAAAATAAATTTCAGGAGTTCTTGACTCAAATACTCAAACTTGGCTATAGCATCATAAAGAAAAATATCAACTAAAAAAATTAAGAGTAATGAATGTTTTAGTGTTAAACACTCATTATTTTTTACCCTACTTTATAGACGAAATCTTACATTATCATAAATATTTGGACACATCACTTATACATACGCATAAAACACATATCAAGTTTTTTTTGACAAATACAGATTATTTAACTACTTTATTTTCTACATTTTATCAAATATATGTGTCCAAATAGAGTGCCTAAATAGTTGCAACTAAGTATTTTTTTCTAATTTATATCCACACTTAAGTATGGACACGGTTGAAATCCTTGTTTCGGACCTACACAAAAAATTGTTTTTAATTAAATTTTAAGAACAAAAAGACCATTCTTTCAAAAAGAACAAAACGACCATATATCCTGACAAAAAAATTCATCATATTCTAAAACTTATTTTAGGCCATATTTGTTATTGAAAATTATTAGGCCTGAATATGGGACTTATATAGTTAGGTGAATTGGTGCTTTGGGAGAGGGTTATATTAAGGATTGAAGTGGTAAAAGAGTTTGTGAGTTTAACTCTCATCACTGACAAACTAACAACTAATATTTATTATCAAAATATCTCATCGTAAATGTTAAGAATATATTATTATACTATGTGAAAAGAAAAAGAGAGATTGAAAGGCATCACAACTTTTCCATGTAACAAGTTATACATAAATTATACTATAAACCCAAAATGAGGTGGATGACTCTCTATGATCCTGTATGTATGTAAGTATGGCAACCGTGTGAAGACAAGTTTTTCCTCTCTTATCCTCAGCTTTGGATCCTCACGAAAAACACTTGTTTCTGATCAATGTCGAAATTTAAACCCCGTCCTAACTCCAACTTTGAATATTAGAGAAAACTCACTCACACTCGATCAAAGCGGAATTTCTATGTCAAAGTTGGGACAGAGTTGAGTGGGTTCGAGCGGATGCAAATTATTTTGCATGCTTACTTGTATGAGAGTGTGACTTGCTTAATCTAAATTTTTCTTTAAAATAAATAAATAAAAGACTTATGAATTCTCTACATACAATGACAATATGTGCAATATACTTAGGATATAATTCACAATGTAAAGTTTTCTTACACGATCAAGAAATTATAATCATATCTATTTTAATAGTCATAGAAATTATAATTTGTTATTGGTTGATAGTGTAAATAGTTTTACATTAACGGTCATCAAAATTAATCTCAAGTGTTTTTTTAGTCAGGTGGTTTAATGGTTAGAATTTCATTTTAAGGTGAATAAATAAAGAATCTAATGTAGGAAACCCAGTCCCTACATTGTCTAATGTATTATCTTTATTAACTGAATTATGCTTACAGAAAAAAGTCTCAATTATTTATAAGAGTAGTTGAAATAATCTTAAGTAGTTACATATAACCTAACTAACAATCTTGTCCACAAAAAAAAACCTAACTAAAAATAATTGATCGACAAGTAAAATATTCCTAAGAGATATAAATAGATAGAAAATGAATGTGAAAAATCAAAACTAATTTAAAATTGATAGAAACACCTAACTACTTTTTGGGTACAAAGAACTACCTAATTAATATAGGGTGTGTTTGATGTGTTTAAAAATTAATGACAAAGCATGATAATTTCGGTTGTACTCTATTTAATTTGTAAAATTGTCTCAAGGACGTGACAAACTGAAGGTCAGAGATAAAACAAAAACTAAAATTTTCTCTTACTAAATCACATCACAATTTTTTATCTCATTTATAAGTTGTCTAAAATATTAAAATAGTTTTTTGTCCACTAAAAATTATATAAAAGTTTGTTATGTATTATTCTGTGTGTTTGTTTTGTATAATATTTACTGTTTAACAAATCAAACATATCCATACATACACAATTAATACAAAAGTCTTTCAGTTTTGAGTTCAGCTTTTGCACCATTATTTACTCGACAAATCCAAACTCTTCAATTTCACACTATATTAATTTATTAAGGTTTGTATTAGTTAATTCTCGGTACATTATGATGATGTTGGATATTAAATTAGTTGGCAATCAAATCTAGTAATTTAAAATATAGTTAATTTGTGACATGCTAATTTATCTATTTTTTAAGGATTGTGGCATGTTAATAGAATTTGAGGGGAAATAAACTATATTTAGTTAGATGCTGTTACCTTATCCCAACTAGTGGTCGGAATAAATTGGGTATCTCAAGACTTTAGAAAGTCTAAATTTCGTCTGATAAACAATTTAAGAGTAGAGCTTATGATTCACCTCTTTTTATTATAAAGTTACTTATTTTAGTAAAAAGAAAATCATGTTAGTGTTTTTTGTTTCTATAATATTGAAACAATATGATTATAATCCTTGCATAATTTTTCTTCTTCTTAGGATTCACCCCTATCATTTATGGTTCTCCCACTTTTTTTGAAAGAGGGTCTTCCACTTGTTTGAATGAGGTTCTCACATTTAAGGTTCTTCCACCCTTTTTTTTGAATGAGGTTCTCCCACCTTTAAGTTAAGAACCAATGATGTGAAATGTTGATGTGTCCAAATAATTGACAAGATTAATTTTTTGATTATATGCTGGTTTTAAATAATATCATCACTAAGGGAGTGTTTGGTTCTATAGAAAGATTGCAAGTGGGAAAGAAAGTGAGTGGATGAATCCACTTTTTATAGTTTGGTCACAAGTGTACAACAAAACAAAAAAATCTTATGAAATAGAAAGAAGAAATTCACTTGTGACATTGTGGTTGACTAATGTTACCAACCACTTTATCACCCAAGTGCTACCCCATAACTCATAAGGAGTATTGTGATCAGAAAAATACAAAGATAACAATTACAAATACCACACCAGAAACAACCGTGTCTCTAAACCATACAAGATAAAAACCCTATTAGAAAAATATATGACTGATAACAACTCACGTCCTCACTATTCAAACCATGATACTACTCCATTATATATTCAAGCAAAAGAAGTTGCACGAACATCTATCTACGAGATTAGATGAAAATTTATAACTGTTTTTTCTCACCCACCAACCCCATTCAATAAAGTAAATGATTGGTCACTAGTTAGATATTATATTTTATTTTCCTAAGAGAGACACGATTATTTATTCCTTTCATTCATTTTATAATTCTAAATAAGTAGTATGATTTTGAAAGAAAAAAAGACAAGTAGTATGATTTTTTTTGTGGTGGTCGGGGTTCCGACTGAGCTATGCTCACGAGGACAGACAAATAGTATGATTAGAAAAACATAATAACATAAGAATAAAAGACGGATGTCCATAACATGTATGATTAGAATAAAGTAACTTCAGTTTGAGACTCACACTAGCATCAACAAATGTTCACTATTTATCACATCACTTTATTTTTTAAAATATTTTAATACTAATATTATTTTAAACAGTTAATGTTAATAATTAGTTGTTTTTGAAGAAATTAATAATTATTTGTTCGTTTAATATTTTTTCTTTCATTACAGTTTGAATTTAGAATTTTCAACCATTTTGGTACTTAACTCAGTTATGAACTACTCATCCACCTTTAAACATTGATAATATAATTAAAAAAATTGTACTTTTTTTGTTCTAAAAAAATTAAATGCAAATTCATGCACAATTAATACCGAGAAATGAAGACCTCTGAACCTGAATCCATGCCACCAATCTCCATCATATTTATTGGATGCATTTCTATACCGACATATTAAACTCATGAAAAAATTATAAAAATTCTAAATCAAAAAAGGAGTTTCAAGTTTTGGAGTTAACTCACCATAGCATCACAGCAGAAGCCAAAGAAAGACGAAAGAATCCCCAAAGATTCCTAAACGCTTCAAAAGAAAATCCATTCCAAGCTATACCACATTTCCCACTAAACACATACCCCAATTGAGCCACCACAATGAACCACCACGAGCCATTAAGACTCACCGCAGCACCCACCAATCCCCACCCAAATTTAACCATCAACAACCAACTAAACACCGGATGCAACACCATAGCCACCCCCGATATAACCGCGATGACAATCACCATGCTTTGCGCTTGTAGAAATTTCGCGACAGGAAAATTCAGCGCGTAAGCAAATAATTGTGGAATCATATATAAAGCAAATGTTCCTGCAGCCTCGGATATTTCAGTTGTTTGTCCTATGAATTTTAGAATGGATCCGGCGAAGATGTATAAAAAGCATAGGGGAAATGCCATGGAAAATAGTATCACCCATGATCTTTGCATGTATGTTCCTAACATGTCGAGTTTTCCTGCTCCTACCGCTTGTCCACATAGTGTTTCGAGCGCGCTTCCCATCCCAAGCTGTTCGAAATTCAAATCAAGGAAGATGAAGTGAGCTCGAATTTTACATTATTATTAATAATAATTAATTACTAACATTTGTGATCAAATTTTTATTTTATTTTATTTTATTTAGTACAAACAAATATAATCATACAGTACACAAAGCAATAACCATACAAATTTCCTTTTTTTTGATAATAATAACCATACAATTTTGATAGAGAGAATCAACACTGAATGATATCTTTGACCGAAATCACACAACTTTATTTTTACTCAATTGGCTACAAAACACTACTATAAAAAAGTTAAAAAGAACGAGAATATTTGAGAGAAAAACTATGAAATCCTTTTCCAAATTAGTGAGGAAAAAATTGATAGAGGACCTTTTTCTTCAAATTTTCTTCTTCTAATCTTTTCCTATTTTTTCTTCTAATGATAATACATGTTAGAAACAATCGTATATTGATGTTTTCTCGCAATAAACATTTTTTCTTAAAAAACTCAAATGATGAAGTTAATATATATAATCAATGTAAAAAAAACTATTATACATCGAGTGATTATGAAGAGTGTAGTTTTGTGTTTGGATTTTATTATTTTACCATCAAGCCAAAGGAGAAGCCAGCGATGAGGGAGTTTTCGACGGAGACAGCAGCGAGATCAATCGTACTAACATGACCGGCGAAGATTTGAGTAACGGCTCCAAGGGAATATTTGGAGACGAAGGAGAAGATGGCAGGCCCGGCAAGGTACCAAAGTTTCTTCGACTCAACGATGAATTGTTTGAAGAAGTCTTTGGGGCTTGTGATCAGGTCCATGTCGGGGGCTGCGGCCGTGAATATTGCGGTGTTAGATGGTGGTGAGTTGGGTAAGGGAAAGTTTGTGTTGATTTCATGGCGTTGTTCTTTTGGTTTGGGTGTGAGAAGTGGCTGTTTTGAGTCATCCATGAATGTTGCACAAGAAGGAAGAGAGTTTGGTGCAAGTGGGGAAAGGTTGTAAAAGTTAGTAGAAATGTACAACCGATTGCCGTGCATATATATTGACAACTATCATAAATTTACAAAGAAAAGTAATATGTATTAACATGAAAACCAATATAAAAGAGAAAAAATAAAAACATAATATGAGTATTGAGATAAAGTTATCACAAAAGTTCTCAAAAATTAGTTGTACAAATATTATTTATTTATATTATGATAGAGGAATTAACAGAAAAATGACATTAAAAAACTAGTTTTTATTAAAAACTGTATATTTAATTTAATACATTCAAAATTAAAATATTAACTTTTTTAAGAAGTAACTTTTTTTTTAATTTTAGAATCTAATGATGTGGGCACATTCTTAGCAAAACTTTTTTTTTTTTAAAGAAAAGCAAAGACTTTTGTTAATAAATGTTACTGGCGTTCAATATAAAATAAGGTCACATGGTACAATATTAGTTAATAACCTTCTGTCCCATAATAACTAAACCATTTGCAAAAAAAAGTGTCCCAAAATAAATGAATCATTTCACTTTTCAATACATATTAATTACTTTTTTCACTTTATAGTTCTAATTAATACTACTTTCATCATTTCCAATTCAATATATTTCACTTTACATTTATGATAGTGGAGAATGCATCAATACTTAACAAGTGAACTTGAAACTATTTTTTTCTCTCGTTCATTTATACATTTTTCTTAATACGTGTGAAATGAGTTTTTGATTCAGTTAATCCGGAATGGAGGGAGTAACATTAAAGTATAAAATAAGGTCACATGGTACTGCGACCCCATGTTTATTTATTACTTCTCCCTAATCCATATATGCAAATGTTTTACCTTTCAACTTCCTAAAGCAAAACCATTGTCATTGATATTAGGAAAATGCTAACAAATATTCTTAAGGCATTTGATAAGAGGTTTAAAATGGAAATTTTGTCTTGAAAATTTGTCCTTAAATGCTATATAGCTTGAAATGGGTGGAGTAATAGCTAAAAGATTTGTACAAAAAAAATGTTAAAAAATTACAACATTAATTTTGGTCAAAAAATTGTTGTAATAAAAAATAGTATACATTTATTTTTTTGACCAACTTTATGAGTAAATAGGCAAATACCTCCGAAATTGTAAAATCTTGCAATTATTCCTTCACTCCCCTCAAATTACAGTTAAAGTTGATGACATGTTTATAAAATGACCATCTGGCACTAACATGTGTTAGATGGATAGTGGCAAGTCATATGGGGTACTTGCCCATTGTTCCAAGGGGTTCTTTTTTTTTTTTTTTTTTTAATTCTAGGGGGTATTTGCCCATATTTTGAATTCGCCATTTTCTTCTTCATTTTTTTTATTGAATCAGATTTTGCAACGGATACTTTTTCGGTTTTTTCCCACCATATAACCTTACTTCATTAAAATGATTATGCATGTGTTGTTGGTCTAAAATGATATTTATGTATGCATATTATTTGAAGTGTATAATAGGATTGTTGTGTGCTTTCTTTCTTTTGAACAAATTAGTTGATTCACACTAAGTATGTATGCATTGTTGGTCTAAAATGATTGTGTATCATTGAATGAAAATAAATGTATGAGGTAAATTGTGTGCTAACATGTTAGTTTTCTTGACAGTGAAATTTATGCAAAATCCCGCCTAAAATTTGTCACTTATGTGCAAAATGCACAATGAAATTGACAATAAAAATTCACATTGATCTCTATTCAAAAAACTTCAATATATACAATAACAACTCATAGAAATTACAAACATAGTAATATTCCTTAAATAAGATTTTAAACATAACTCTTCATCATAATGATGTTTCGTCCATAATATATAATCATCCACATTGGAGAATATATGAATTTTATTTGTCACCTTTGTGTGTTGTGATGATAAGTATATGTTCAATCACTCATATGTTTAATGAGATTAATTGGAATAGACTGACATTGTAAAACAAGTTTATACTATCAACTGGTGAAAATCATCTAATTAAACACTTCATCTTAAGTGTTAAAAAAAATCAAATAAAATCTTTATAATAAATGCATATCTCACATTTATTTCATTCAACAATTCTGATTTTGGCATTTGATTTAGCAGTTTTCAATCTGCATTGCATGATACTGCATCTTGTTTCACCCTTCCAAACCTAGTTTTCACAGAGGCTGAAGGAGATTATGATAAGTTGAAGAAAAAAGAAAATCTTGAGCATCTCTATTGCCTCCCACACCACCCACTCAAAGTCTGGTCTCTACATTTATATGAATTTTCTGCACAATTGTTCTTGTTTAGCAGGTGTTGCTTTTAGTGTCATGAGGACCATGTTTTGGTTCATCTAATTCCTTTTTATATGGGAGTGTTGTTTATTTTTATCATATATATTTAGTGTACTGATCTTGGATTTATAAAGACCATATCCATAAGGCTTGTAAATTTTCTTCATCGTCTTTGAAAAAAAGTTTCAAGACATGTTGCTTGAAAAAAAAAAGAACCATACTAATTAAAACTAGATTAAAATCAATTCATTTTATAGAATTAAAAGGCCATGGCATGAACAGACAATAGATGCAACATGATTAGAGAACGGTTTTACTGATATTTGTAATTATGTGCCAGTTTCATTGGTATTTTGATTACTTTATTAACACTCTGTTGGTACTCTATTCTTGATCAAAAGAAAGAAAGAAATGTGAAATCAAGGAATTTGATAACAAAGTAACTTCATTTCATTGATACTCTTCAATTTGAATATTTTACATGTGTTCAACTTTACAACCACTATTACAACTAAAGTAAAATAAATCCTTAAACCTATAAATGATGAATCCCTTAAACCTATAAATGATGAATCCTTTAAATCTAAATTGTAGAATTTCATAGTTCAAATCAACATTACATTACATAAGAGCAGTTTCTCTTGGTTCATTTTAGAGGCTTTTGCAGAATAAAAGAGGCTGAAAATCTAAATGGTGTGGCATTGAGCATTGAACAGAGACCCTATCACAACATAAACATTAGCAACCCCCTCAAAAAACCATGAACATTAGCATTTTTATTTTTTTTAACTTTCACCATACAACTATACACATTGGCATTCACAACGACACACAAATCCTTTTGTTCCAGTCAGTAATTTTTACTACCTAAAGAGCATCACAACGACACAAACTAAAAAAAATAACTTTTTCAATCAAAAACTTGACCTATTAACAAAAAATTGAGAACTTTTCCAGAGGAAAGCATGTAATCATGAAGAAAGAAAGAAATTGAAAAAAGAAGTTACATGGGTTTAGAGAGAGTGAGAAGAGGAAGAATATTGATAATTGGGACGAGAAAGAGACGAAGAAAACGAAGAAAACCTATAACGACATATCGATTTTGTTTACTCAGTATAACAGAAACAAAAATGACTGATACCAAAGGTGGGAGAAGGTTAGATCTGGCGAGAAAGGATGCACTATGTGTGATGCAGATTGTAAACCAGGAAATCGAATGCCAAAATAAGAAATGTGGGTTGAATGCATTTCTTATAAAGATTTTATTTGATTTTTTTTAACACTTAAGATGAGGTGTTTAATTGGATGATTTTCATTGGTTGCCGGTGTAAACTTGTTTTACACTCCCAGTCTATTTCAATTAATCTCATGTTCAATAACTGTATTGTATGCATATTTTTTATTGTTGTAGAAGTGGCCCACTTCTCTTTTTGTCTCTACTCCCTCTAATATTTACTCGCCACAGTCACCGCAAATAAGTGCTTTTCCACTATTTTGATCATAGTCCATTCTCAATTTAATGTGTGCGTTTTGGTATGCGTGTTTCTTTGTTCATCAATGTGTATGTTTCTTTGTATTATGAATGAAACATCATTATGATGAAGAATTAGGTGTAAAAACTTGTTTAAACATTAGTACTATGATTATTTTTATAAGTTATTGCATATATTGAAAATATTTAAATTAGGGACCAATGTCAATTTTTTTTGTCAATTTCTGGGTGTATTTTGCACATAAGTGATTGGGGAGTTTTCCTATTTATTTCGAGTCAGCAAAATTACTAAAAAAATTAAACAAATTTCTCACCCAAGATGTGTAGCTCCTCCAACCCTGGCTCTGACCGACCCGACATGCAACTCTCCTGGCCTTTCACCGAATCTCTCACTGACACCAACAACATTTCTCAGACTCTCTATCGCTTCTAAAACCACTACCCTCACCGAAGTCGAGATAGCTCGCCTCTCCACCGCCAGAATAAGTCGTCACCTTGAACCCGAAATCAACTGCCTTTGTGATGCTGCCATAACTGAACTTTTCAATGCTATCTTCCTACAACAATTTCTTCCTTTCTCCAAAAAGCTTACAAATGTATCTCATTCTCACCCACTCTTTCTTTCTTCATCTATTTTATGTTAATTACTCATAACTTTCTTTTTCTTTTTTCTTTTCTTAGTTTGTTTTTGGTACGTACTCTTATGCAACGTACGCAACTTCTTCCAAATATATTAACTTTTGTGAAGAATTTGGACTAAATATATTAACTTTTGTTGATCCAAATATCTTTTATAAATAGGATCAAAGGGAGTATTAAAAAACCTAGTTTAACCACAAGCTTAAAACTGAGATTATGTTGAAGTGAACGTAATTTGATGAGTTGACTTTCATGATTAGACTATTTTTATGTTTACTACACATTCTCCACTATTGTTCAAATCAAATATTAAGGTTATAGTTAATTGTGTTTTCGGTCTCCAAAATTTTCAATTGTGTGATTTGGGTGATTTTGTCTCTCACATTTACCTCTTTTTTGATTTTGTAATCCACATATACTTTTCTCAATTTTTACATTAATATGACATTTTTCTTAGCTGTGGCATTCTTACCACTTAACCATTGTGAATATTAATTAAAGTGACACTAGTAACTATTTTACAAATATTTTGACGAGTTATTAACTCTGCAGCTAAAAGTTCAGAAGTAAAACTCTTACCACTAACACCTCATGGATTTATTTATCGTCCTCTGACTATTATGTATTCGTTTAAAGCACGATATTTCAAGAATTAGTTAAATTAAAAGGGGCAATTAAAGGACGTTTATTAATCCAAATCAAATGTAGCTAATTGAAACATAATAATAATAACACAGTTTAAATTAAAGGAAGGAAAATGGTCATTAATCTTCTGACGATCAACAAACAATAAGCAAACCAAAATAGAAGACACTAGATTTTGCAAGCATTTCATGGATGACATTGAGAGTTCACTTCAAGACAATACACCGAAAACCAATGTCAAGAACAAATAAAGGGCTACTCATAAATAACAATCATAACATCCTGTACTCCCTCCGATCACACGAACAAAAATTAACTTTTTAAATTTATTCAATAAATAATGTATTTGATCAATAATATATATCAAATATATCAGTTATTGAATGAATCTAAGAAATTGATTTTTGTTTATAATAGTGATTGGAGGGGGTACATGACTATCTTTGTTGATCTTATATTGTAGGTGTGGGAATGTCCCAACTCTTGATCGAATGTGTTATTTTTGCTTTTGAATGAAAGAAGTTATTTCACCATCATTTTTTATAATTTGTCAACTATTTCTCTTCTATTCATCTCTTCTTTCTCTTATACCAAATAATACATCAAATCTTCTCTATTTCTCATTCATTTCTCTCTTCTCAAACTCTCTGTTACTTATTTCTCTCTTTCCAACTTCTCTTCCGAACCAAACACACCCTATTTAGATAAAGGATTTAGGAGGGGAGATTTACTTTTCATATAATACTTCAATCACACTTAATTTATTTTAAAAAAACATGTTATATAATTCATAAGTTAAAAATAAAAAGTAAACTCTTATCTCCCTTCCCTCCCTAAACCCTTAATCCGAAGGTTAATGTTAAAAAAAAAAAAAAACTTTAATCCAAACACACCCTTACATAGTCCAAAATATTAGGGTCAAATAGTCAAATGTTGGATATCTACATTTGAAAAAGCCACCACTCACCCACAGCCAAACAAAGCATACAGTACGAAATGCGTCCCTCCGACTCCGACGGCTGCTGGCCCAATATTCAACTCTCCCGCCCTCTCACCGACTATCTCTCCGACACCGACAAAATAACTCACCCACTCTACCGCTTCCTCGCCAACTACATTGCAACAAAAACCTCTTCCCTCACCGAAGTTGAGATATCTCGCCTCACCACCGCCGAGATAAATAACCTCATCTCTCAACTCCCTGAACCCGAGATCAACCGCATCCTCAACGCCGGCGTTTCTGACTTTTTCGCCGGTGTCACCGAACAAATTGCTCCTTACTTGACCATGTTTTTCGCCGGTAACTCACTCACTCTTTCTTCATTCATTTTATGTTTTTTAAGCTCATCTCATCTCATTTTTTTTTTCAAGGTTGTTTTGGCCTCACACTCCTAAGTTGCTTCTTCATTTACCGGGTATTAGGGTTTCACGTTATTCCTTTTCATTCATTTCTCATCTTACAATTTTGGTGTTTACATTTTTTCTTCTTCTTCTTCTTCTTTCTTTTCTGAACTAACGGTGTTGTTTTTTTGCTCCTAGGGGTGGAACAGAAGATTGCCATCTTCTCGGCATGCTGGACATACCCGCCATGCTGTCATCTTCTTTACCAATGTTGCTTTTGAGGTAACAAACTGCTTCTTGTTACTTTTTTCCATTATAAATAAAAATTGATTTAACATTTTGCGGATAAGTGTCTCTTTATGTGTGTGTACGCCTTAACACTATGTGTTAGGTTGTGCCATGTAAGCTCTGGGTTCAATCATATCAAATGCTATAAACCTGGGTAAAAGCTATGCACCAATGTGTGGTTGAACCAACACGGGCTTGATTTTCGTTCTTTGAGCAAGTGTTTTGAATAGCAGGCTTATAGAACCAAAGCGTGGTTGGGAGGCTATGCGACCGATGCCCTGTAAATTGTAATGTACTGGTTTTATCTGTAACAACCTTAAATGTTCAAGTTCAATAGAAGTTTATTATTCTGGATCACTCACCATCCTCTCTATACTACCCATTAGACCCTTTTTGTAACTTTAAATTAGGAGCATAATGCAATTCAGGGTTAAAGAAATAGCCTGCAGCATGCGAAGTCCACGTGATGTTCCATATAGGCAACTAGCTAAAGTATCCAATAAATTGAATTAGTGTGTGATTTTAAAACCGTAGTTAAAATTTGATTGATACTCTAAACATGGATAGTTAGGTACCTCTTTTTGACCCCATCAAACTCTTTTTGTATATTCTGCTTAGCTCCATCCATGGCCTCATAAATTCATAAATAAACTCCATGACTGGTTTCTCATATGAATCACCATCCGAAGCACTTCGATTAGCTGACTTGCACCCTTCAAACAAATTACAAAATACCCTTCCATAAATCCTTGTCCAAAACCACATCCTCAACCAATTTTCCATCCCCTGACCTTGTAAACATGCTGGTCTTCCATTGGTCTCTTGTGAACATTGTAATCAAAGACCCCTTGTTCTCATGAAAACACCTTAAAATTAAGTATGATGTTGCAAAGGGAATTAAGCCCGGTTTCACCAAATCTTTTCCTTTATTGAAGTGTCACAGGAGGAGAGAATTGAGAAAAGTCCAAGTAAAACAAATATAGTCTGTAATTTTTATCTAGTATTGTCCATTGGATGTGCCAATTATACAAATTAACCTTCATTTTATGTCATTCAACAGACTGGTGTACAGTGTACTGAGTAACCCTTTGAATTTTGTTTTGTCCAATGAATATGCCAACTGCAGGAAGCAGAGCAGAACGAGGAAGGCACATCTGACGTTTCAAGCACTGGATCTGCTGGTATTTGCACATCCTGTTTTTTTTAATTACTTTTCTTTGTGGCGTTGAGGTGCAGATTTGGATCCCTTTAAGGAAGAAAGTTTGGATCCCTTTAAGAAAACTTGCAAAAGGGAAGTGTTTCAATTACTTGTTATTCGACTCCAGAAATTCTAGAAAATGGCAATATAAACATGTACCCTTTTGCTGTTCATAACTTAAAGGTACACTGTATGTGTGATTATAATGCTCTGTTGTACTTGTTGTATGAATCTTTTACTGTGCCATTTTTCTAACTGGAGTTGATTATCGATCTTGAATAAGTAACTAAACTAATGATGACACTGTTGATGTTGTTGTCTATGTTGTTGTTGTTTGGTTCAGCCTTCACTAATACTATACAATATGCAGAAAGATAAAAATAAATTAGTTTGATGCTATGAATCTTTTGTTTCCTGCTTCTTGTTGTTACTATGTATTAATGAGTTATCTCTGTTGTGTTGCGTGAAGAAGAGAGCGAATATATAATATAAATGAATGAATAAAAAAAAGGTTCAAAACTTGTGAGTATTTATATTGGTAGGTGAAGAGAAAATATCATCATAAGTTGAGAGAAAATGGGAAACAGCAACAAGACTAAGAATAAGGAATATGGTTGACACCTTTGACAATTCATGAGGTGTTGATCAGACAGTGGAATTGAATGACATTTTGAAGCGGAATATGGTTCATTCCTTAGCTTATTTGTTAACTTAATCAAGTGTTGATACCATGATGATTCAAACAAGTGTTACACTATGGTAAAATTATATCTAAACATTTTGTATGCTGCATAATGTTTATTGTGTCCTCTGGAGTTAGTTCGTATCCATTGTTAGTATTGTGCTCTGTCAATTTTCTGAATTAGCCTAGAAGAATTTATGACATTTGCATCCTATAGCTGGAGTGGAGTTTTTTTCATTTATATTTTCCCTATATAATTTTAGAAATGGTAACACGCCTAATTTGTTTATTATATTTGAGCAATGTAGTCAGGTTCGAGTTTTTAAGTTGGATTGGTAGGCTGGTAAAGGATCGTAAACACGTGGGTCGTAACACTATTTGGAAGTAGGAATGGTAGGTTGTTGATAGAGTTGATAGAAAAAAACAACAAATAGTGGAAAAACATAGGAACCAAGAAGAAAAAAAACAGAGAAAATAGAGGAAAAACAGAGGAAATAAGCAAAAAAGCAGAGAAAATAGAGGAAAAACAGAGGAAAACAGAGCAAAAACAAAACCAAGTAAAGTCAAAGCACGATTGAGGTGCCGTGGGATCTTACAATCCTACGAACTAGCACTCAATCCTGAGTACACTGACATATGACATATAATGAAGAGCTGCGTAAGGAATAATCTTTGGCATTCTTGCTCTATTTTTTACATGTAGTTGTTTATGTATAATGTTGGCTCCAATAACTTCTCTGCCATTATATTTTTTTTTTTGGTACAAACTCTGCCATTATATTTTATTTATGCTAAAATTGAAAATGTCTGCTGTAGTTAATGATCCGGACAGTCTGCCATGAAGGGGAGTCTTTCTCCTTGCCAGCATATACTCCATGTAAGTTATGTCGACAAGTTTTTAATTGACAAGCTCTTGTTGCATGTTTACTTTTTTTTTTAGGCATTGTTGCTCTTACTTATTTTTCATTTTCTTTCCCACTAGCTTCATGATTTGTACTATTGCCCTTTACTTGAGGGTGAGATACATGATGCTCTTTGGTCTTCACATTCTGTCCATGAAGCATATACGCATATGAATCATATATAAATTGAAAAGGGGAAAAATGCATTACAAAGGTTTCATTTGTGCTGACAGCTAAATAACCAATAATTTGTTTAGTTATTTATATCATAGGCGATTCTCTACTTTGTGCATGGTGTGCAGGGTTTATCTCTTTTGCCTTTGTTATTATATATTTATATGAGTTTGTAATTATATTCTTTAACTTAGTAGAAACCATTGCTCCATATTTTCTATTCTTCTTTGTTGGGTTCCTGAAACTAGTGCTGGATTGAGACCTTTCTGGTTTCAAGCTAGAATGGTTCTCTTTCCTTTTTGAATTTTGCAAACCCCTTTAAAGTAGAAATTTATTTTAGTTCACACATAAATGTCAATGATGAATTTTTGGTACTTAATCATTTTATATTTTAATGAATGTTTGTCCTATTCTGTGTATGTTACTTTGATCTTGCTCCTTATTACTGTGTTAATTAGTATGGAAAGTGATTCCTTACCAGAGTAAAATTTTCACATGCATTAGTTTTTTTGTATGAGAGGTGGATATAATATATTTGAGTGTAAAATGATATAATTGTTTCCCTCCCATGATGCAGGCAAAGAAAAATAAATTAGGTGAAGAGAAGTTTGTTCTAAAGCTGATAGAGGAAAGATTCATCAAGGTTGTGTCTTTCATAACTGTTGATTGGATTTGAGTTCTATTTTACTGTTGAGTTATTTTGTAACTACTACAATGTGGTACTTAACTTGAATGTCTTATGTGGTAGTTTATTTTAGGTTTAATATGCAAAATGTCTTACAAATGGACATATTACATAATCAAGAGAAAGAAGAGAATTGTGCTAAGGATAAGTCTTTACTTGTTGCCCAAGCTACTTAGCTTTAGTTTTACTTAGCTACTCTTTAGTGTTCCTTGTTTCCCAATAAAACATTAGTTTGGTCTCTCAATAGAATTTTTGCTGAAGTGGACATAGTTTGATGGGGTGACTTGCATGGCTAGACTTTTTTTTAATCTTTACTCAACATTCTCCAATATTGTTCAAATATTAAGGTTAGACTTAAATTGCATTTTTGATGTTCTAAGATTTTCAATTGTGCAATTTTAGTCAGCTATTTTTATTGAGGAATTTTAGCCTCACATTTACTCCCTTTCTAATTTTGTAATCCACATATATTTTTCTCCAATTTTACGTTTAGGTGACAATTTTCAGTGATGTGGTACCCCCATTATCCCAAATTCATTAATAAAAGTAAAACCTTAATAAAAATCGTTTTGTTGTAACAAATTTCCATAGCCATAGGTAATAAACTTTGGGATTATGTGAAATGAAGCACTCGGAACAGAGTAAGGAGTTTTTAATAAACTTTCATTTTGCGGTTTAAAATATTGGAAGAAAATGGAAGAGGTTGGATGTTTTCCTCTGATTAAATTGGGGTAATAGTCACTTTAATCCCTGAATATGTAATGATTAGTTATTTTAGTCCTTCATTGTATCAAAATTTTAAAATAGTCATTGATTGTGCATTCTGTTAGTCAAAATAGTCTTTGAAACTAAAATAACCTCTCAATGTTCACAATAACTCTTTTCATATAGGGACTAAAATGACAATAAGCATGTACTTATAAGGACTAATATGACAATAAGTAAGTATATTAGAGGACTAATCTGACAATATTAATGAAATATTTTAATATTAAAGACTATTTTGACTAACAAAATACACAATCAGGGACTACTTTGAAGTTTTGATACATTGAATGACTATTTTGACTACTCATTACAATTTACTATTACCCCAATTTTAATTTTATTTCAACATGAAGTGTTAAAAAATCCAAAGGTTTTCCTCATTAGGTTGAATCATTGTATTGAGTTAAGATCAACAACACAATTGAGATTGAACATCATATCTTCACCCAAAACTTAACATTAAGTTACGAGTCATTCTCATTTATATATGTTGATAAAAAACATAACTCTTTCATCCGATTCACATACCACAACAATCTCTACACAAAAGTACTCTGTCCTATATAGTGTGAATTTAGGAATTTATTTCCTTCATATTTTTTTTTCTCGATCTGGTATGCAATTTTTTGTCATTCTTTGCGATTTTCATCAAAATGTAGTGTGTATCCCTCATGCCAATTTCTGACCTTATTTTTATGAAATGTTGCAGATGAAGAATTTTAAGAATGCCTTAACAACTTGTGGGTATGAAAGTTTACTTTAGAATCGCCAAATAGCTTAAATGAACAAGAATTAGAAGATTATTTGTCAAATTGTGAGATACTAATTAATTCAGTTGAGGGGGAAATAGGAGACTGGTTGCAGAATGTAATTACTTTTTTTGTTTTGTTAGGAGCATGTATATCAATAGTTCAAACAAGCCAGACATTTTGTATAGGGCTGCTGCAATAGTTCTAAAGCAATTTTAGATTTAAGTTTCAATCTGCAAAAGAACACACTATAATTCGTGTAGTTGTGATGCAACACTGACATGCAAAGTCAAAAATTGGTACCAAGTTGATTTGGTTTCCATTTTCACATTTGTATTGATCAAGCTGTTTAACTATTTAACTTGATGAATATGAAATTTTAACACATTTTATAAAGGATAATTAACAATGTTATATCAAATAAATGTGCTAATGTTAGCTATGGGTCTTTGAAAAATCAAGTCAATCGCAATAAAATGCATGGTATTCAATGGAAAGAAAAGCACCAAAGATCGTCTCCTCTTTGCAGATGATAACCTCCTGTTTGCTAGAGCAAATCCTAATGAGGCAGCCGCAATTATGAAAGTGCTGGAATCCTATCAGGCCTCCTCGGGTCAGGTGGTTAGTCCGGACAAATTTGAAGGGTCATATAGTCGAAGTGTACCTAATTATTATGAATATATGACCTGTCAACAGATAAACATAATGGCCGTGACATCTCTTTGTAGACATATGAGTCCATTGCTGGTTTTTAGAAGATCTAAGAAAGATTTCTTTTCATTTCTCAAAGAAAGAGTCTGGAAAGTGAAATGGTGGAAAAAAAATCCTATCATAGGTGGACAAGGCAAGGCAGCACTGATTAAATTAGTTGCACGAGCTATCCCAAATTACATTATGAGCTGCTACAAATTACCATAAAATTGTTGCAAGGATAATGTTATGTCACTAAGGTGTAATACTCAATGTATATATGTATTATAAAACTTATACCATTAAAGTAACACCTTACGGATTTATATTTGCCATCTAACTATTATATATTTTTTGAAATACAATCTTTCGAAAATTGATATAAATAATGTTAACTTTTTTTTTTTAGGAAAAAAAAATGAATTTCATCTAACAGCTAATTGATGGGTAGGAACGTTTTACATGATTTAAAGTAAAGAAAGGAAAAGATTACTAATCTTCTAACAATCAATAATTACCAAACCAAAATAGGAGAAAATCATTGGATTTTGTATACATTCCTCGGACGACATTGAAATAGAACTCTTCAAAGACAACACACATAAAAAATAAAAAAAAAGTCGTGTTAACGAGTGCCTCCGGGGCACTTTTTAAGCATGCTAAATTAAGTAATTATTCTTTAAAAGTGTCAAAGTTTTCAATTTACAATGCACTGATTACACAAACTTTCATAAAAAATTACTCCCTCCGTTTTCAATTATGGACCACATTCATCATTAATTGAATGAACCTATAAAGTAAAATTTGCTTATATTTTGGAACGGAGGGAGTACTATTTAAGGTCTTTAACCAATGTCTCGGGGGCACTAGTTAACATTTCCCTAAAAAAACAATGATATTTGAGCAACCATTTCCTAACAACTTTTATGATAATCTTCTTTCTCTCTCCTCTCCTTGGTCAAAAACAATGAAGAGAGGAAAATGGAGAGAGAGAGTAAGAATATAATGTGAATATGAGAGAGAAAATTGTCATATCATTTCCCTAAAACTAAATGTCACGAGCAAAAATAAATATCATTTTAAACCCATGACTTCTACAATATTAGAATTATGAAGAGTCTGAACTCACCAAGTGAGTTACACAACGAATAACAGTCCTGCAAAATTGATTCTGCTTAAAGCAGATTTGTAACTTCTAATTTTAGAATTGATTTTCACACACATATTTATAGTTAAACTTTTTTTTATAAAGATGTATCTAAACACAAACCACTTTTAATCATAATCCCTTTTAATCAAAATTAATTCTACATAATCAATTATAACAAAATCAATTTTCCCCACCACACGGCTAAACGTGTATTTGGTTTCTCGCCCTCTCACCGACTCTCTCACAGACACCGACGATATAGCTCAGCCGCTCTTCCGCTTTCTCGCCAACTACATTGCAACTAAAACCTCTTCCCTCTCCGAAACCGATATCAACCGCCTCTTCAATGCCGGCATATCTGATTTTGTCGACGGTATCTTGGAACCATTTGTTCCTTTCTTCAAAATGTTTTTCGCCGGTAGCTACTCTTTCTTTCTTTCTTCATCCATTTTACTTATATATTCAGATTCATTCATTGAATATCTCTTTCTTTTTCTAGGTTGCTTTGGCATCATACTCTTAAAAAACGTCATCATAATTTACCAGGTATTAGGGTGGAACAATTTTCCTTTTAATTCAATTCCTTTGCCTCTCATAACTTCCATTATCATGGATTGGATTATTATTTTAATTTCGTAGCAGTGTAACAACAAATTGCCATCTTCTGGACGTGCTATCACTCCCACTACCAATGTTGCTGCTCAGGTAACAAACTGCTTCTTGTGGATGCTCAGAGCTAGTGTTTAGGCACACACACAGAGACAACTTTCTTTACCATTTGCCGGATAAGTGTCTCCTTCTGTGTGTGTGTGAGTCTAAACACTATACATTTGGTCTTAGTGACCTTACAAGACTAGCTCGTTATATCTGACTTTTAAGTAACAATGCCCAACACCTTTGATGTTATCTCTTGTATTTTCCTTTTTAGATAATGGTCTGATGTTGTTTTATAAATATTCATTAGGAGCGACTGGAACCTTCAACGACTTCCAGATTTTTGTCAAGATCTTATAGAACAGATGTCAAGGTGTTGTTCTATCTCATACTTTGTTCTCTATTTTTATTTTTCTAACGACAACAAGTTTGGTTGTCATCATATGTTAATATGGACTCTAAGACAATACTTATCTCTATATGCTACGGTGTCCTTCTTTCCTAATTTGTAACTTGAAATTTAACAAATATTGTATGCTAAACGATATTCTTTTCAATTCAGGGTCTTAAAGTCATTGGAGAAATCTACAGTCGAGGAACTAACATGAGCTTTAGACAGGTCAGCCTTCAGATTCTATCATATCAAATGCTATGATAAACCTGAGCAAAAGCTATGCGGCCCATGCGTGGTTGAACCAACATGGGCTTGATTTTGGTTCTTTGATTCTATCATATGAAGCAACCATCCGAAGCACTTGGATTAGCTGACCTGTACCCTTCAAACCATTTACAATACCTATCCATAAGGCATAAGTTCAAGTCCAAAACCACATCCTCGACCAATTTTCCATCCATTGACCTTGCAAACTTGCTGGTCTTCCACTGGTCACTTGTGAACATTCTAATCAAAGACCCCTTGTTGTCATGAAAACACCTTAAAGTTAAGTATGATGTTGCAAAGGGAGTTAAGCCTGGTTTCACCAAATCTTTTCCTTTTGTGAAGTGTCGCAGGAGAGAAATGAGTAAAGTCCTAGTAGAACAAATATAGTTTGTAATTCTTCTACCTTTTGGATCTAGTTATGTCCATTGGATCTGCCAATCATACAAATTAACCTTCACTTTATGTCATTCAATAGACTGGTGTATTGAGTAACCCTTTGAATTTTGTTTTGTCCAATGGATCTGCCAACTGCAGGAAGTAGAGCAGGATCAGGAAGGCACATCTAGAGCTGATGTTCCAAGCACTGGATCCACTGGTATTTCCACATCCTGTTTTTAATTGATTTTCTTTGTGGAGTTGAGGTGCAGATTTGGATCCCTTTGAGGAAGAAAATTTGCAAAAGGGAAGTGTTCCAATTACTTGTTTTTCGACTCCTGAAATGATAGAAAATGGCAATATAAACATTTATCCTGTTTTTATATTGCTCTGTTATACTTGACAAGTCTTTTACTGATTCATGTTTCTAACTGGAGTTGATTATCAATCTTGAACAAATAACTAAACTGATGATGATGCTGTTTATGTTGTTGTTGGCGTTAATGTTGTTGTTTGGTTCAGCCTTCACTATACTATATGCATAAAGATGAAAATGAATAAGTTTGATGCTATGAATCTTTTGTAGCCTGCTTCTTGTTGTTACTATGTTATAATTAGTTATCTATTTTTGTTGTGTGAAGAAGAGAGTGTGCGTCTAATAGAAATGAATGAACGAAAAAAAGGTTCAAAACTTGTAGTATTTATATTCAGAGGTGAAGAGAAAATATCATCATATTATGAGAGAAAATGGGAAACCGCAACAAAACTAAGAATAAGGAATATGGTTGACGCTTTTGACAATTCATGATGTGTTGATTAGGCAGTGGAAATAAATGTAATTTTGAAATGGAATTTGGTTCATTCCTTAGCTTATTTGTTAACTTAAACAAGTGTTTGTACCATGATGATTCAAACAACTGTTAGACTATGGCAAGATTATATCTAAAAACATTTTTTATGCTGCATAATGTTTATCGTGGCCAATGAAATCAACTCTAATGCATTGTTAATAATGTGCTTTGTCAATTTTCTCAAATAGCCTAGAAGAATTTAGATGCTATTTACATCCTCTATCCATAGTGGAGTTTTTTTTCATTTATATTTTCCCTGTATAGTTTAAGAAATGGTAACACACCTGTCATACCCCAATTTTTGACCTTAGATTAAATAGTGGGGGTGTATCTTTAATTAATGGGGGTACATAATTGTGTGAACGAAATAAGCACTAGAAAAATATAATTTGGAAATGATAAATTAATTAATTAATTTAATCATTATTTAAAAGTGTTTTCT
>Ga0315914_1001552_pt1 | contig 34506 bp, 22 predicted proteins | sample MpolenodulesMG_FD_203920 | JGI IMG/M metagenome (GOLD analysis project Ga0315914, IMG submission 203920) | Medicago polymorpha root nodule microbial communities from Los Angeles, California, United States - elongated nodules | ecosystem: Host-associated > Plants > Roots > Nodule | place: USA...
AGTGATAACTTCAAAAAGTATTAATCTTTTTTATTTAAATAATTATATTTTTTATTATCACCTTTTTTTTTAACTAAACTATTTTTTTAAATTAAATCATCTCTCTCCCACTTTTTTTAATTTCATAAAATAAAATACCAAAACGGATAATTTTTAATGTAAAATAACTTATTACGATCTTTTTTTTTTTAAAACAGCTTACTTATGCAAAAGAGCTTATTAAGATCTATTTTTTTTAAAAAAAAAACTTATTTAAAACATCTTATCTATACAAAACAGCTTATTACAATATTTTTTTTAAAAACAGCTTATTTATGCAAATGAGCTTATTATGATCTCTTTTAAAAAAACAGCTTATTTGAAACAACTTATTTATACAAAACAACTTATTAAGATCTCTTTTTTAAAAAACAACTTATTCGAAACAACTTATTTTTGCAAAACAGCTTATTACGATCTCATTTTTAAAAACAGCTTATTTATGCAAACTAGCTTATTCAAAAGAGCTTATTTATGCAAAAGAGTTTATTTATGCAAAACAGCTTATTTATGCAAAACAACTTATTATGATATCTTTTAAAAAAACAGCTTATTCAAAACAACTTATTTATACAAAACAACTTATTAGGATCTCTTTCTTAAAAAACAACTTATTTGAAACAACTTATTTATGCAAAACAGCTTATTACGATCTCATTTTAAAAAACAACTTATTCAAAAGAGCTTAGTTATGCAAAACAGCTTATTCGAAACAGTTTATTTATGCAAAATAGCTTATTAGGATCTTTTTTTTAAAACCGCTTATTCAAAACAACTTATTTATGCAAAATAGATTGTTCTTTCCTCAAATACAAAAAATACTCTAGAGTTAGAAAATGGACTGTTGGAATATCGGGTGGTAAAGAAATGATAGCAGTCATCCATAAGATAAATTTTTTTGAATAAGCTATTTTATATTTGGAATTTTGGTTTATAAAATTTGGTTTACCAGAATTTTAATTTATAAAATTTAATATTTCTGAATTATTAAATTAGCTGGGCTTAAGTCAAAAATATTTATAGGCTTGAGAAAAAGCTTTTTGGGCCTTACTTTATAAAATTTATTTAGATTGAATTCACTAATAAAACACTTCGATTAAATATACACCTATCAAACAAAAAATAATACACTTTGATTTATGGATCAGATGAATTATCCATCCATTAAAATCTAATAACGGATGGATTGGATGGACTTTATTCTAATTGGATGGTTTTTTTTAAGAAAAAAAAAATAGTGGATTGTAATGGACTAATGGACCTTTTTTGATCCATCCATTAGGATCCAAATCCATATCCATCCAATCCATCCATTTTGCCACCCTTAGGTTAATATTTTCTTCTTTATCAACTCTTTCAACTTCCTTAACTCCAAGCTCGAACCAATTGAGCTAGAAAACCCTGGTCCTAACTGTTAGTTTCTGTATTATTCTATTTTGTATCTCAGCTGCTGGAACTGGAAGCATGATATCAGAAGGAGTGTACAATGCTCTTTGGACAAGGCACCAAGTGGTTTTACTTATTGTAGTTTTCCTTCACATGGTGATAGGGCTACTTTGAGATCAATTGCTAGTTTAGTTGTGTTCCACTCCTTTTGTTGGTGGTGGGCAATGAAGGGAGCTTGTGTAACTGTAGGTTTTGTGAAGTGAGACTATTGGACACTCTCTACCTCTCTAGTAATATGAAGTAGCTAGTTTTCCAAAAGGACACATCTTTCTGTTTTACATGTTCACAATGAGCATGATTGCAAATGGACTAATGTAATCGTTCAACTATTACTACATTTTAGTTTAACATAACAGAGAATGACAATCATAATTATTTCAAGATTACGACATTTCTGTAAATGAAATATTAATATGTTTGGTAAGCTGTTGAACCTTTTTAAAGATTGCACCATTTGATATTGAACAAGTTGTTTCAAGATCGTGGGGCTCAATGGAATCCAAAAAATAATCTTTGGCGGAGTTCGTCATTGAAGATGGTCGACATGCACATGCCAGAAACGGTCCAAAAAATAATCTTCAGTAGAGTTCATCATTGAAGATACTCCTTTCAAACAAAAAAAAATAATCATTGAAGATACTCTAAATGCACACGTCAGAAAGTCACATAGGTGCTTGAAAATGATGTAGTTCAATGAGGTCCACAAAATAATCTTTGGTTTGAAAATGCTCTTAAGTGCACATGTGTCACATACATACTTATGGGTTCCATGAAGCTTTGAAGTAGCTTAATTTTCGATGATTGGTAGATCTTCAATAGTGTACAACTAATAGATAGATTTGTTGCATAATATCCAATTAGTTGTGTGTGGTAAGAGTGTAATCAGTGAGAGAATTTTAGAATTTCACCACACAACGGTTCATTTCTTGAATGGTGACTACGACAAATCCCCGTGTCTTACGTATTATGCTCAATAAATCGTCAGGTTACCAAACAATTTTTACTACAGTGTTCTTGATCTAGGATTCTTATCAATGTCAGAGTTTAATGCCAGAGGACTCTACAAAAACATCTGTCAATCACAGTATGGTGTTTATTTCCGAAGCAAAACGAACGGCTATGTGCAACATGCTATCCGGTTTTCTAAATCTTAATATTTCAAAGATCAAGAGGAAATGATTTCAACATGGGGATGTAGCTCAAATGGTAGAGCGCTCGCTTTGCATGCGAGAGGCACGGGGTTCGATCCCCCGCATCTCCAATTTTTGAAATTCAAATATTCCTTTTTTGCTTATTTCATTTCCTTTTTTGGACAGCATATTCTTTTTTTCTTCATTACAATTTTTTTTTTCTTCAAGATATATATACTCGGAAATGCTCCCTTCCCGCCAATACGCTAGACTGAAACTAGGGTTTTCAGATTGCGAAAAGTATCTCCGAGCAACACCGCAAATTTCCATGGCGGAGATTACTCTCATCGCTCACCTTCTCAACCAAACCCTCAGCCCCGACGCCACCGCCGTTCACACCTCCACCTCCGAGCTCGACCGTCTCTCCGTCGCTCCTCACTTCCCTTTCCATCTCCTCTCCATTTCCGCCGGTAATTTCCCCAATTCTTCATCCTCCACCTCCGATTCATTTTTCTCTAACTACTTTAAATCGATCGTATTCTCAATTCTCAACAGGAGGTGAAAATCAAGGTCAGAAAATCGCTGCTGCTACCTATCTCAAAAATCACACGCGCCGCAATGTTGATAGCACCGGCGCCACACCTTCGAATGTTAGCAAGGAGTTTAAGGATCAGCTTATGCAAGCTTTGCTTCGAGTTGAATTTCCTGTTCTCAAGATTTTAGTTGAAGTGGTTCGTGTTTTTTTATTTTTTTTATTTATTATTTCTAATTTTAGTTGGATTTGCTTTGATTTGTTTATTTATTTATATTCTACGATTTTTCGATTTGGCAGTTCCGAATTGTTGCTGCTGCGGATTTTGTGAAACATAGTTTATGGCCGGAACTTGTGCCGAATCTGCAATCTGCTATTCAGAATAGTCATCTTATCGATGGTTCAAACTCTACATGGAATACCATCAATGCACTTATTGTTCTTCATGCACTTCTCAGACCCTTTCAGGTAATCAAAATTCACAGTTGGTGGATTTGATAATTTGAAAATTTCTGTTATTCAATGTAACTGCTTTTTATGTGATTTTTTTTTTGATTGAGCATTTGATTGAAATGAGTAATAAAACAATGGGGTGAAATCTTTTTATGTGAAATGAGTGCTTGTCACTTGTAATAAAACAATTTGTGTAAACTCTTAGTATACTATAGTAAGGAGAGTAGATCAAATTGAGGGTAGTCAGATCATTAGAGGTGGAGGGAGAACTAAAAAAACTATTAAGAAAGTTCTAGAGATTAATGAGTTGGATCGAAATATGGTATAAGAATAAGATAGAAAATTATGACGTAATTTGACCCATGTAGCCGACCCCACTTAGTGGAATAAGGCTTGGTGGTTGTTGTTGTAGAGATCATAATGGGGTGCTTTACCTTTTATCTTAAATGCACTTCTTTCTGCAGTATTTTTTGAATCCCAAAGTTCCGAAGGAGCCGGTACCACCCCAATTGGAGCTCGTATCCAAAGAAATTCTCGTGCCCCTGCTTGGTGTATTTCATCAATTTGTTGGAAAGGTATTGTGTTTTTTTTGTTTTACTCGCTATTTATCATGAACTTCATTTCTGATTGATTTTATGATGCATGAGTCAGGCCGTAGCGAACCATGACAGAGCAGACATGGAAATGGAGAAAGCCATCCTCACAATATGCAAATGCCTACATTTCGCAGTAAGTAATGGTTTGACATGTCTATAAGTTAAAGCATCTAATCCAAACAATATTATTCAATTATTTTCTGTTTTTTTCCTGATGTTTATACACTTGCGGAATAGTTCTTGTTGTTAATGTCTAATAACTCAGCATTGTTAATTTTTTGCTCATCAGCTTCAATTGGCATTTTCTGAAGTCTCAATACAAATTCTTCTCATTTTTTGAACTATGGAAACAGACTTACTACCGTGGGAATGTCTTTCTCCTTCAAAACTGAACAATATAGACAAGAGCCTAGCTCAATAACACATAGGGTGTGTTTGGTAAAAAGAAGCTATAAGCTAGCTGATAGCTGAAAGCTAACTTATAGTTGATGGCTGATAGCTGAAAAGTAAGTTTATTAAAATAAAAAGTGTTTGGTAAAATTAGTTGTTGAAGTAGCTGATAAATATAAAATGACATAAAAGGACATGTTTGTGTTTTTTTTTTTTTTTTTTTTAAATATAAATCATATATACAATTTTTATTACTTAATGTATTTCTTTTTAAATGTTTAAATTTATTTCAAAATATTTTCATCCCCCGGATGATAAATGTATTTATTAATTCAATTGACAATTTTTATTTAACAAAACTTTCTTTTCATGAATTTTACTTAACTAAACTTGCATCACTATTTATTTATTGTAAATTTTATATAAAATTATTTATCATTGAATTAAGAGCATGTAAAAAAGAACGTGAACAAGAAAATTTGAAAAGCCATACCATGATGCTAAATGTGGGCAGTTATGGGTAGTTTTTTAATTAAAATTAAATTAAACTAAATTAATAAAAGGTTAAAATTGGAAGAATATATAAAAAGCTATAAGCTATAAGCTATAAGCTATAAGCTCAAAAGCTACTTGAATTAGCTTCTCAAAAAACGCTATAAGCTAACGAGAAAAGCTTTTTACCAAACACGTCTCATTCTACAAAGACAAGCTTATAAGCTAGTCCAACAAGCTATAAGCTAGCTTATTTTGGTTACCAAACACAGCCATAATAAACTATTTTCTTTTCTCTAACAAATTCCCTATTGACATGCAAAGCTCTGCACAGTTCATTATGACATAACAACAGATGCTTTCCTTAAATTATATGTAGATGAAATTGAGATGGTAGGCTGACCATTTATGATCAGAACAGGGTCTCCAAAATGTTCGGGATGGCCTTGGTGAGAAGTTGATTATTGTTGTGAAAAAGAAACCTTTCAGATAGTGTAACCTTTTATTTCACTTTTGGTATTTAGTTCATGAGTGTATGCATGGTTTCCTCTCCTCCATCTGAGTTTTTGGTCTTTATGTGCTAAATACTTTTTATACCATTATTAATGATGTTTTTTAATTGATTTTTAATCTGACATTCCTACTTACAGGTGAAGTCCTACATGCCATCAACTCTAGCTCCTCTACTGAATTCGTTTAGTAGGGATCTAATGAGCATTTTGAGTTCTCTGAGCTTTGATTGTGCAGTCACTCAAGAAGATGTATATTTGACTAGATGGAAGTCTGGAAAAAGAAGTCTACTTATTTTCTCTTCCCTCGTCACACGGCATAGGAAACATTCTGACAAGTAATAAAGTTTCTGAATATTTTAATTTTTTAGATATAAGCATGTTCGATATTGTATAATGAAATATATCTCCTCCATTTTCAGGTTGATGCCAGATATTATAAATTGTGCTCTAAACATAGTCAAATTTAGCAAACATACCAGCGTAAGATAATATTCTTAATTTTTATTCTTAATAACTGATTTGTTGCTGGCTTGAATAATGGTTATGCTTGTTATTTCCAGTACTTGGACTACCAAAATTCTAACGAATATACTTCCTTTAGCTGGTGTCAGCTCACCATTTTTATTTGCTAACCACTTGTATTAATTTTCTACACGGCTCGCGAATCTTCTATTATCTTTTACTTGATTCTAGACTTGTGCAACCTTGATTTTATAATTATTTTTATTATTTTTCGACAATTCAAAATCTGAACAATCTCATTCCTTTTGCAGATACTTCCTTTCCTTTTAGAGAGGATTCTCTCCCTAGGTTTTGATGTAATTTCAAATGTGCTGGAGACTGGCCCTGTAAGTTATTTAAATTTTATTCACTTGCAATTTATTTGTAATTACAGTTTCAATTGCAAGGATGCTTTGAATTTTGTAATTTACATATTCTTCAGAATATGTTTCAAGTACGTTATTTTTCAATTAACACAGGGATGGAGGTTAGTTTCTCCACATTTTACAACTCTATTGGAATCTGCAATCTTCCCAGCATTGGTAATGAATGAGAAGGTCAGTTTTTATTTCGTAGAAGTAACAGGGATGGACTTTTTTTTCTCAAGAGACCCGTTCTCATTAATGTCTTTTGGAAATGTAATGTGTAGGACATGTCAGATTGGGAAGAAGATGCTGATGAGTATATACGGAAGAATCTTCCTTCAGATATAGTATGAACATGATTTTTTTGTTATTGTTTGACATAATTTGTAGTGATTTCTGACTGGAATTTTATATTCAGGATGAAATTTGTGGATGGAGGGAGGATTTATTCACTTCCAGAAAAAGTGCAGTAAACTTACTTGGTGTTATTTCAATGTCAAAGGTTACTTCTTGATGAAAATTTACTCAGCTATGCCCCTTGGTTATTACGGTAGTTCATGTGGTCATTAATTTTTGTAGGGGCCACCAATGGAGACTTCCATTGACAGTTTATCAGCCAAACGTAAAAAGGGTCAAAAGAACAAAAGAAGCAATCAGCGCCGTTCTATGGGGGAGTTATTAGTGCTTCCTTTTTTGTCTAAATTTTCCATTCCTTCTGATTCCAACATGTCTCAGAAAAAAGTCCTAAATGAGTGAGTTTTTATATACGCTTCACTTTTTTATGCCTGCCTGATCAATTAATTGCAAAAAGAAAATTGGATTTTTTTATGGACTTACTTTTAAGATCTATTGCACATCTTATGTTGACCAATTACTTTGTTCACTTTTTATATGTTCCTTGCTAGCAATGTAATTGTGAAATACTGAATAATTTTCCCTATATGTTTTTGAATCAGTTTTAAATGAATGTTTTAGCCGAATTTAGTCAATTGAATTTATATTCTCTGAATATATACCCATTTGATGCCTATACATATCTTGCGGAGATCGTGTCTTTTGTTTGTGTTTTTTAAAGTGTTCCTGATTGAAGGGGGCAAGTTCTTGTTGTGTATGTTTCATTTACTCTTTATAGAGCTTATTTCCTTTTCATTTTCTGCTTTTCTTTAATGTTTCCTCCTGTACTTAATGTTAGTATCATGTTATAAGCAGTGCCTTATTCCTGTATATATTAGTTTAGTTGATATTCTTATTAATAATTATACGGCACCTTATTCTTGTTACATCATCATATATGGCAGTTACTTTGGGGTACTGATGGCATATGGCGGTCTGCAAGAGGTGAGGACGTTTCACCTTTTGTTGAAAAAGGCTTAAGTTTTTTGAAGTTAAATTTTCAAAATGATATTATAAAACTCATTTCTTTTACAGTTTTTGAAAGATCAAGAATCTGGATTTGTAACAATGCTCATTCGAACACGGATTTTGCCACTGTATACCATAGCTGTTTCTGTACCATACCTCATTGCTAGTGCAAACTGGGTACTTGGAGAACTAGGCTCCTGTCTACCAGAGGTCAGACACACTCAATCTAGCTATCATAACTCAAGCAAATTTTGTTTGATATGGAGTTTCATTATTGTTTCATGTATCTGTTGTGATATAATCGTGAAAACTTGGTATCTAAACCTTGTGTGTCCTTTCAGGAGATGAGTGCTGATGTATATTCTCAATTGCTTATGGCATTGATTATGCCGGATAAGCAGGATACTTCTTGTTATCCTGTGCGGGTTTCTGCTGCTGGGGCAATAACGACACTTCTTGATGTGAGCTTTTAGTTCCCTGATTTTGTCAATAGAACATTGTTATTTCCTTTTCTTTTTCTTTTTCACTGACCTGATTCCGCTTCTCTTTTCAGAATGACTATATGCCCCCTGATTTTCTACCCCTTCTCCAAGTAATAGTTAGCAACATTGGAAATGATGAGAGCGATAGCTCCATCTTATTTCAGCTTCTCACTTCAATTATGGAAGTTGGAGAGGAGAAAGTTTCAGTCCATATCCCACACATCGTCCCATCTCTTGTGGGTTCAGTCTCAAAATGGCTAACGTCCAGTCTGGAGCCTTGGCCTCAGGTGTGTGTTGATTTTTTTTTTTTAATTGATTAGCACTAATTTATACTGGATGTTTCATAAAAGTCATTGGAGAACCCTCCTTTAAAAGCTAGCTGTCAAAGGGAAACAACTAATTCACTTAAATACTTTGCCAAATATCTCATACTACTTGACGTGGGACTTAGCCACTCCATAATACTCAAATCCCTATTATAGCACCACCCTTGAGAGCCGACGTCGTGGCAACTACCCTCTACGACATTTCACTAAACCTTTTTTTGAGTCGGCTCTTCTACAATGCTTCACTAGACACTGACAAGTGTCAACCAGCTCTGGTAATATTTGAATAAGCCAGCTATCAAGGGAAAAGAGCCAAGCCATTTGAATACTCCACTGAGCATCTCATACTACCCAGTCTGTAATACCTTGTAATACCCAGTTCCATGTTATATCTCTATCTGAATAAGTGGTTTCCAATATAGTAGTTTGGGCAATTTGAATAACATTACATTTTCCTTCTTTTATTTACACCTCCAAGTGCCTCAATTGCTCAATCGGCATCACATTCCAAAATAATGAAGGTTGCCTCAGTAGTGACCTTGAGCACATTGTTTTTGGTGTCTTCAATGATGTATTTACCTTGCAATTTTGATCAGTTGCTTTGTTTGATGATTACATATTTCTTATTTATTTTTATCATGCTGAAATTGTCACTAGCTTATTAAGTTGAGGTAACACAAGTACTGCTTTTGATCTGAGTATGTAACTGCAATAGGTTGTTGAGCGTGGAATCGCTGCTCTGGCAGTTATGGGTCAGACATGGGAAGACTCTAGGCCTGAAGTATCTGATTCTGAATCAAATGATTTGCAACAAAAATGGGCCGTGGATCAGGCAGCAATTAGCAGAGCTTTTGCTGCACTGTTGCAGCAGGTTTGGCTAACACCGTTATCCACACAGGTTAGTTTGAGCGCCTTGCTAATTTGAAATTTGATTTTCTTAAGAGTTCGGGAAGGAAAGCTGAGGAGACCGTTTGAATGGGTTTCTTGAAACAATACTTGTGATGATTTCACTTGTGAGGGGGAATTCATTCTCTTTTTGGAACTCTTCAAATGTCTTGCAGCTGCCGTGACAATAAATTGCTTTAACTACATGCACTTCTAGCTTAGATCCTATTTTCTGTACGTTCAAACTGTTTGTGCTGATTAGGCTTTTTGCTTTTAATATTAATTACTTGCCTTTAATTTAGGCATACATTATTGTTAGAAGGTGAAACCACCATTGATGAATGTAGAAAAGCTTGAAGCAAAGTTAGTTAAGAGGAGAGAGATAAAAGATTTGAGAAAGTTTGTTATATTATTCATCTCAATAGTGAATACACTTATTTATAGATCCTATGAGTATGGGACAGGTGTCACAAGTGACAGCTGTACACAACTAACATCATCAAGATATAACTTGAGTCTCTAATAACAGCAGAGTCTCTAATACAAACAGACTAAGCCTGTCTATTCTAATAATTTTAATCATATGAAATATATTCAATGTTAGTTTTTTTGAAGTGTTCTTCTGAATTTAATAAGGATGAACATGACCAGAATTTTCCGAATTCATCATGCATAGAAGATTTGTCAACTTTGTTACGGTCTGTCATGCTATCTGTTGATGGGAATCACTTGATTCAAGAGCTTAAAGTGTCAGAGCTGCTGTCAGTTTGGTCTGCAATGATTGCAGAGTGGCATGCATGGGAAGAATCAGAAGATTTGTCAATTTTTGATGTGATTAAAGAAATTGTGAATTTAGATGGTTCATGCAAGCTCAAAAACTTTCTTGTAAAAGAGATTCCGCCCCCTCCAGCTCCACCTGTGCCTGAACGTTCAATTGTAGAAGGAATTGGCACTTTTGTTAGTGAGGCCATTAAGCAATATCCTTCTGCCACATATAGAGCTTGCTCATGTGTCCATGCATTACTACATTGTCCAACATACTCAATTGAAACTGAAGGTGTAAAGCAGTCATTGGCTATTGTTTTTAGTCGGGCAGCATTCTCTCGCTTTGTTGAAGTTCGAAGCGAACCCAGTTCCCTTTGGAAGCCTCTATTGCTTGCCATATCTTCATGCTATTTGTGTTATCCTGAAATTGTAGAAGGTATAATGGAAAAAGGTGAAGATGGAGGCATCACAATTTGGGCATCTGCATTGTGCGATGTATCCAGCAGCTCTTTTGAGGCTACTGGTCTGACAACAGAGTCCGAGATGAAGTTAATTGGTAAGTATTTACTTTCAGCTGTGACTATAATTACAAAAATATTTAGGGCCTGTTTGAATGAGTTTTGGTTTTTAGTTTTTAAATTCTATTTTTGAAATCAATTTTGAAAAAACAGTTTTTAAAAAAAATTAAAAAAAATTGTTTGGTATTCTCGATTAGAATACAGTTTTGGAGAATATAAAATAAAAAAACTTGTTTGATAGTTCTACATGCAAGACAACACAATTTACAAAGATTTTTTTTGTTGAAAACAGTTTTTCTGAATATTGGCTTGCTTAATTATTAGATATCTTGATTATATGCTTCCTTTATTGCCTTTCTACCTGCTCAATTTCATCCTCAAAATTCTCTTGTTAAGCCATTTAAACCTCTGATATTCTTGCTATAGCTGTCTGTGCTGAAACTAAATGTTGAAGTGCAAAATTATCTAGTCACATACACCTTGATTGGGGGCACTATTTTCCATTGAATTCATTTTGACCTTACATAGTTGACCTTTTAACTGTAAATAACAGTTGATTTTTTTTTTTTAACAAACTGTTTTTAATTTATTTATTGGGTGAATTTTAGTGATGACACTGGCGCGATTGATTGAGCAACTCCTGAATCAAGGGAAGTCATGTGGTGATTCAGTACAAAACTGCTTCACTTCACTAATGGAGGTATCCATTCAGTTGAAAGAATTACAAGATGAGAAAGGAGATGAAGAAGAGGCTGAAGATGATGAGGATGAGGATACTGACGATGATGACTCTGAAGATTACGATGAGGTTATTCTTTGCAGTTTCTTCATGTATATCAGTTTTAGTGTTTTCGTAGACTTATATCACCTTTTGTCTACAAGGTTCTGTAATTAACATGTTCTCCTGCTTACTCAATTTATTAATATTTAACAGTTCTTAATCCTGTGGGTTTGTTTAAATTAGGACTCGGAGGTTGAAGAATATGAAGAAACGGAAGAAGAATTTCTTGATAGGTATGCTAAAGCTGCCGGGGCATTGGAAGATGGTTCAGTTATTATTGAAGAGGGGGATGTCGAAGATCAAGAACTGGATATGGAATTAGGTAAGCCCTCTCCTATTTTTGTTATTTGGTACTTGCATCAATTTTATTAGTTGTATCTTGGTTCGGTGTAATTTAACTTAAGGTTGTTGAATCTCAGCATTCAGAATAGTTTATTTTCTTAGTATCATTTTCAGAAAATTAATGATGCTGAGAAAATGATTATGTTTGGATTTTCAGTTCCAGCTTTACTTGCTGTCTCCCAGGTTTAGTTTCGGGTTGCTTATTGAAAACTTGATCAAAGACTAAAAATGTGTGATTTAATCATTAATTGTTGTCATGATATGCGTACAGGTCAACTACTTGACGTTGATGAGCAGAAAATTGTATTGTCCTTGATAGACAAATACCATCATGTGCTTATACAAGGACAAGGTTTGCCGTCGCAGCTCGTCATGAGTTTTCTGAATGCCTTCCCTGGGTGTGGTTTATATTTCCAGCAAAACTGAAGTTTGTTATATGTTTGATATCGTCGTTGTTGTGTGTAAATTAGATTATTCACTCGAAATATCAGGGTTTTAAATGTTTGTTCCAAGGAGCGGGTATTATTTTTTATTTTTTTGGGGGGAGTGTGGATTGGCTGGTTGCAATTCTCATTTGATTTGTATATTAATTTATTTTTTTAATTGGGGAGAAGAGAAGGGTGCTATGTAACATGTATTTCAGCTTTGAGAGCTGAGACATCATGTTACGAGCTAAAATGTATTTAGAACAATTTTCCCGATGAATTAAAGATTCTCTGCATGGTGACTCATAATATCGGCTACTTCCGTACCTTGTAAATTCTTTATTTTGAGTCTATCTTGGAAATTCGGACATGTGTCATACATACATAAGTTAGCATGACCCAAAATAAAATAGATTTGATGTAGTGATTGATACATTAGAAGAGACGAAAGGAGTGTGTTTATCTTCTTTTAATTTTTGGATCATAATAGTAAAAATGATGTGTTTGAGTGAAACCTTAAAGTGACATAAAATATAACAATTATTATTATTATTATTCCAAAATGACTAATAATCTAGAACATGAAACAAAGGTGTTTTTTTTTGTGCGAAAGCATTACACAAGATATTTTAAATTTAAATTATTATTGTATCATTTTTAGGGGAAATTATTATTGTATTTATTATTTAATGGTGACCCTTACATGATCAGAATGACTATTTGTTGATACAATTTTATCGACATATTGCTAAAGTATATTGCATAGATGACCAGAATTTGAACATATAGAGCAACATTGGAAATTACTTTTCCTGCTAATCAAGATGTCATTAGACATTGTATGTGCATCACAATTTCAAACACACTATCATGAAAGATAATTAAGTTATGAAGTTAGTATGTCACCTGAAACCAGGATGGAAGCAATTGCTGAAGCTTATGCCTTATATAGAGCTGTGAAGTTGGCGATTGATTGTTGTTTCCGTCATATTGTCTTCGATTCAGATTTTGAAGGAAGAGAAGGAGACTCCCAGAACCTACATAACATGGGGGAGTAGTGGATAGTATTAAAGGCCTTATGGGTTATTGATCTTCTGCTTCTCTAGTCTAGTGTTGTCGGTGGAGTGAGCAACAAGAAGGGTATAACGGGTAAAGCAGACAATTCTGGATTTTTATTGAATAGTTCCCACGTCAGCATAATTAACTAACTATGCGTAGGGAAAAAGTCCGTATCTTAAATAGGTGGGAATCTCAATTTGCACGTCTCATTCAGACTTTTTCACTACATCACACAAAACACCGGAACCGCCTTTTTCAAAGGTTATTGGGTCTCTCTCTTCTCATGTTTTGATTTTTTAGGGTTTCGTAGAAGAATGTTCCAGAACTCTCTCTAATCTCAATACAAGACTTCTCTTCACAACAGTGCCTTAATTTTTTCTTTCCTTTTTCAAAGGTAAATAATTCAATCCTCTCTTAGATTTTTTTTTTTTTTTTTGCTTGCTTAGTTATTTTCTCTCTTAGGTTATATCGTTTTTTGATTTTGAGATTGGGTATGGATAATATTGTTTTCTAGGGTATGGAAAAGGGGATTTTGTTTTCTTAAATACTAAGTTTCTCTATTTCAAAGTCAAACCGTGTTGAAATTTCCTACTTTTTATCCATATTATTTAAGTGGGTGTTAAACAAACTTCATATACCAGATAGATACTGTGAAGCATAGCGTGAACATAGATTTTATTTTTCTTTTCTTGGTATGAGTTTCTCCTTATTTTATTTGTTCTTTTTTTATTTTTTTGGAATTTCCTATTGAGATGGTTTAATCTGCTGCTAATTTATGAAAACCCTCATTTCCGCCTAACGCCATTTTTTCCAGTAGAGAAGATGGTAGAAACGAGGTTTACGTGATTCGGGCTTGCAGATTCTGTAGTAAGTAGAGGAAGACCTAGAAAAACTGCAAGAGAAGCTATTAAGAAAGATTTAGAAATTAATTAGTTGGATAGAAATATGGTCTATGTTGTTGATTGTTTGTTTACTTCGCACTGTGATTGTCTGCAGTGTAGCCTAGGTCACTTTCATGTCATCTTTTAATTTGTGTGACAATCAATTTAATTACTGGTATATTGATTTTCAGATTGAAGGTGCTGATTTATACTCACAATTGACAAGCCTACATTTTGAATTTTTAACCATTCAAAGACATGTTTAACGAAGGCGCTCCTGAGTTTGTTGTTGATCAGAGCATGTATTACCCTGCTCCCACCAATTACGGGTATTATTGTACAGGTAAATCCAAAAATCACTGTACCTTTTGGCTTTGGGGTTGAATCCGGTTGATCATATATTATGTACTCTAACAATATTTATGCACTGTATTGACCCACTTGGTATTTTTTGTGGCTAGGATTTGAATCACCTGGTGAATGGGAGGACCACCATAGAATTTTTGGTGTAGATGGTCCTGATATTCAGTACACGGTGAGTTGTTTCTCCTCTCTGCCCGTATGTGTCTTGTGTGTCATATGTTGGGCTGACAGCTGATTCAACTACTTCTTTCTTTTCCAGGGTGCACAAGATGAAAGTTTTCCTTATGTATATTACACACCTAACTATGGATTTGCACAGTCTCCATACAATCCATACAATCCTTATATTCCAGGTGCTATGATTGGAGTTGATGGTTCATTTGGAGGAGAACAGCAGTATTACTCCCTCCCCAATTATCAAAACCCCGTTTCTTCGCCAACTTATATTCCTCTTGTTCAACCAGACAATTTTAATCATAGTTCTGTTGACTCATTATATGATAACAGTGCTTCCATCAATAGACTTGATGGAAGAGGTTCGAAGCATAAGTTCAATTCAGCTTCTGCTGCTTTTACTAGGAGCTCTTCAAAACCATCATCAAATCAGACAAGTTCCTTCCTCAGGGTACCCGAGGGGCCAAGAGCTAATGCTTTGGCAAAGAAAGATTCAACAAATGGAAGTGTTCCTAACAGTGGTTTTCTTAATTTTGCTTCATCTCCTTCCCATCAGGTAATAAGCTTACCCTTTTGAGCTATATTGGAATTTGAGAATGTCAAGTCAGTGCTGGCGTGGCAGATGTTTTTGCCATCTGCCAAAGGCAGTTTGTCAAAAGAGGCCAGTCATGGCAGTGCCATAGCCATATGCTGGAATAGTGTGTTTATATGGAAGGATTTTGGCCTTCTGCCATTGATAACACTGTCAAGCCCCACTTTTGCTTTTGACATGTTTAGGTGACAATTATTGCACGCTGACAATATTTTAGAAAGTTACTACTATTATAGGTCACCTTTTCGATGGTACTTTTTTTATGAAAAGGACACGTTCGGGGGGAATGACTAGATGTTTATTAGTTTGTGGACTTTGTGGAGCTCTTTCATGCTCTAAATATATTAGAGCAATTGTGTTGTTGTATTTGCTGGCTTGTTAATATATGAAATTTTATTATCTAAGTGAGATTTTATTTTTTAGTATACTTAATAGCTATATTTTCCTTGTGTGGTATTGTAGGCTAGAAGCGCTGATGTCTTGTTCCAGTCTGTAGATACTTTTTCCAATGGAAATGTTTTGCCCCATCGTAATCAATTCAAAGTAGCTGCCCCATTGAGTAATGGGTTTTCTGACTATGGATCTAATGCTAATGGGCAGTCTGCAATTGCTAAACTTCGACCAAAGATTCATGTTGCTCCCAGTGATGTAAATAGAAGCGGTGATGTATTATTGGGTGAGCAAAATCGGGGGCCTAGAATTAGTAGGCCGAAACATCATCTGCCTATCAAAGCCTATACAGCAAAGTCAGGAGATGCTAACACACAAGAGAACATCATTTTTACTGATCAATATAACAGGGAGGACTTCCCTATTGACAATGAAATTGCTAAGTTTTTTGTTATAAAATCATACAGTGAGGATGACGTTCACAAAAGCATTAAATATAACGTGTGGTCATCAACACCTCATGGAAACAAGAAACTGCAGAGTGCTTATGAAGATGCTAGGAGAAAAGCTACTGGAAAATCTGGAGGCTGTCCTATCTTTCTTTTCTTTTCGGTGAGTTTCAACTTTGTTGACACATTTCCTGTACTTCTAAAACTTATGTACTAGTTTAAGCTTCTTTCCTTCTATTAGTCATACTGACCCTTTCTTTTTCAATGTAGGTTAATGCTAGCGGTCAATTTTGTGGAGTTGCTGAGATGGTTGGTCCTGTTGACTTCAATAAGGATATGGACTTCTGGCAGCAAGATAAATGGAGTGGGAGCTTCCCTGTAAAGTGGCACATCATAAAAGATGTGCCAAATGGAAATTTTAGGCACATAATACTGGAGAACAATGAGTTCAAGCCTGTAACTAACAGCCGAGACACACAAGAGGTATACAAAGTTTTCTATTCAGTAGTTTCTTTATCAATTAAAATTGACAAGTGTTCCTGGAAGCATTTATAACTGACATGCAAGTTTTTAGTTGAGTTCCTGGAAGCATTTATAACTGACATGCAAGTTTTTAGTTGAGTAAGCACATCCTTTATTCTCTGTTGAAAAATATTGTTCGAATTTGTGAATATGGTGTTGCCTTGTTAGGAAACAATTGAGTAGGTAGATACGCGCACACCTAATTGCATGCACACATACTTGTTTGTGTAAACACTTTTGAATTGTCAGACTTCTTCCCTTGATTGTCTCATTGAAGTAAATGTTGGTATATTTTCTTTCATTTTATATACCTTTTAAAGGCATAAGCTGGTAAAAAATGTGGGTTCGTCGACTTTAGGAGGGTCTTCAGCTTGGTGTGAGTTTTTTCTGCCTGCTGTTAATATAATTTTCCTCATGTGCAGATAATGTATAGAAAGGGTCTGGAAATGCTGAAGATATTCAAAAATTATACTTTGAAGACATCTTTGCTTGATGACTTTATTTACTATGAAAACCGACAGAAGGTCATGCAGGAGGAGAAAACTAAGTTTCTAATGAAGGGTTTTGGAAGTATACCAGTGTTGGCGCCACCTCGAAAGCTGAGTAATGTTTTTGAAATTCATCTTGCAAGTGATGAGAAAAATTCAAAGACAGATGAACTTGGTAGCATAAAACATGCTTCAATTTCAACTGCGGCACATATTGTTAATAGTTCTGATGTCACCAGCACCACATCTGTGGATGAAAAGGTTGAGAACGGTGCGGTTGACAGGCAAGATATTTCTTCTGTTCTGAAGATTGGTTCAGTTGCTATTACCCCAAGACAGGTAGAGACGAAACCATCTAATACAGAACCAATTGATGTTGTCACAGTCGGCTCAATGCAAGTCAGAGTTAATGGATTTTCTGAGTCTTCTGGTGTTTTAAAGGTTGGGAGTATCCCACTTGATCCAAGATCTCTACAGGCAGGCAAAGGAACCACTTACATCAAAACTTGACCTCATCCTTAAGTGTTGCTGGGGATGTCTAGGCACTGTTACAGTCTTAATTGAAAGATGGATTAATATATGCCTAATTGCATCACAATTGGGAAGTTGGGTTTCTTTTCTATATTTGTTTATTGCTTTCACTTGATTGATACAAGGCTAAACCGTTGGATGGATCTTTCTAGCGATTTTGATATTGAAAGCTTTATATGACTTATTGTACCGCTTCTCTATTACGTCTGTCAGTGAACAATTCGCGAAGTTGTTTTCTTGCAGATTTCATCCATTATGTTGTCAAACTCTAAAACTTTCGCTCCCTTTGTTGTGTATTTCTTTCTGATATATTTTTCAAGCTTTCTATTATGTTCTGTTCTGTTGTGACTTGTGACGTGTCTTTAGTGTCATGTGATTAATGCGATGCTTTAAGATTATGGTAGTGAATCTTTCTTGGGTTTTAAGTTGTCGCAGAACGACTGAATGTGCCTCACAAATTCCAATATTTTTATAATAACTATTGGCATTTGATTGACAAATAGGGCTAAATATGAATCAAGCGAACTAGTCTGGGCTTGACTTGATTGGATAAAATTCCAATATTTATAAAATAATTATTGGCATTTGATTGCCTGTTCACAACAAATAGGGTTGAATATGAGTCAAGTCGAACTCGTTTGAGTTGGTTTAGCACGAAACTTGGCTCGCTCGAGTTCAAAATGAACTTTTTTTTTAGTTTGAGTTTGGCTATTTAATTTACTAGCAAGTCAGTTTGATTTGTTAGGTTCAGCTTGTCTGCAAAGTTATTAATTGCCATAACACAATTTATTTATCGCTTTAGTGCTTGTTCAACTATGTATACTTGCATTTTTATTTTTTTTTGACATGGTGCTTGCACTTATTTTTGAACAGCAATGATCAATGCTTTTTTGTTTTGTTTTGAATAAGCTAAACTATCATTAAACAAGATACCATTACAGGTGTGCCCAGAACGGAATCATCAAAAGGTCATGATACAAAAACACCTAATAAATCGTAAATTATCAAGTCGAGTAATGAAAGGAGTAACTAAATCCTCAATGCTAACATCTAAATCTAAATGAAAATGAAACTAAATATGTTTACCCCAAGTGCAGTACTTCAATATATGATCTATATCCTCCTATGTGATATGGTTGTCTTACATAGTGAGCAAAATGATCCACCGTCACACATTTTTGAATAAGCTTCTTTTTGGTTGGAATGTTATTTTACAAGATTCACCATTCTAAAATAAGAAATGATATTTGTACAACCATTTTGTGACAATTTTTGTACAATTTTCTCTCTCATACTCACATGATGGTTTATCATCTCTCTTCCTTTTTCTTTCTCCATTGTTTTTTACCAATAAAAAAGAGAAAAATAAGGTTGTCACTAAAGTTATCATCAAATAGGTGTACAAATATCATTGCTCTTCTAAAATAGACATGTTTTGGGATTTGATTAAAGCCTCGAAAGTTTTAATCATAAAATAGAGCAATGATTATGAGGGGAAAATTGTGATAGCTTTTTATTCATACAATATTCTAATGGAGTGATAATCACTTTTATAAGGGAAAATGTATTTCTTAGACGAGGTTAAGAGATGCAATTGGTAGTATTTATATGGTTTCAAAGGACAAAATTTATTTAGTATTTTATATTCCAAAATCATTAAGAAAATCTGAGTGAGATACGTTTGAGGAGACGTTGGAGAACAGATCCTATAGCCGTTTAAGGGAAAATAATCGTCCTCATAAATTTTTATGAAGTACGTTAATATTTTGTAAATGCAACCACATTTTATCACTCTTTTTTAACCCTTTCTCTAACACTCATTCTTTTTGTTGTGTGAAACTCACGTGGTCTTACCATTTTTTGTGGAGTCCATTTTCAAACTATTGTAATTATATAGATTCCATCCAATAAAAAAAATGTGTTAGTGTTAAAAAAAAGTGTCCATTACACTCGTCTTACAACCAATAGGACTTTATGAATACTTCTCAAGATGTAGTTTGGAGTGTCAAAGTTGATGTTTAACGAAAGGGGGGTAATGGACTTTCAATCATCTAGAAAACATCGAATCAAGATTTGATAAAATACGATTACCCTTGTTTAGCAAGCAGAGCAAGGATATATACTTTGATATTTTTTCTCCTTTACTCTTGGATGGCAACATAAGTTATAATTGATTCAATTAATCTTTCTCCCCTCTTTTATTAAAAGTTAAAAAAAAACACGTGAATAAGTGACAAATCTAAAATTAAAAGATCAGATTTTAAAATACCCTCTCTGTTGAAAATAAATGATCATTTCACACAGATTAAAAAAATATTCAAATGAAAGAGAGAGAAAATTGTTTGAAGTATACTATTATTAAATTTAAATTTGTCGAGAAAAATGTTCAACAATTTTTTCGGTGAACTGTTGGTTAATTTTTTGTTTGAAGGGAAAATGTTGGCTAATTTTGGAGTGATATTTGTATAACGGTATAGAAGATAGTTTGGATTTGTTTTTCCATTTCGATGGAAACAAAACATTAGAATTAGAGACAGAAACATAACCATAGTTGGAATATAACATGGGACCCACGAATCTATACTTACACGCACGTTGGAACAGTATCAAATCCAGTTCACTCTCTATACTTTAACTTTTTACTGTCCCGTTAAATGTTTTTATTAATTGTACTGCTACTGTACTTCTCTCTTCTCTTCATTTCTGTTCTCGTGTGTGTTCCTAGGACGCACCCAACCCTGTTTCACTTTCACTTTTCCTCTTCTGGAGCGAGTGTAGGCCACGCGCCTCCTCCCTCTCCCCTCCCCGATCAGGTATTCCCCACTCACCGGTGTCACTTTCTCTTCTCACTCTCACTTTTTCTTTCATTTTTTGCTCTTGCATGAACCTAAACTGCTTTAGGTTAAACACCAGTATTTCAATTTCAATTATTATTTTTTATCACATAGTATTGCTTAATTATCTTCACAGCCATTTTTTTCTCAATATATTTGCTTAATTATGTTTTTTTTCTTCTTGTGTGTGTGTGTGTTGATGGGATTCTCTTTCTAAGTTTCACGATAAAGTTACATTTTTGTATAAATTATGCGCTGATGGGATGATGCATTGACAAACTGTATACAGGTGAAATGGCAGGTACTTCAAATGGGAGAGGAGGCAAAAATCCTGTTTTTCCTAAAACTGAGGACTTTGATTATGAGTTGTCACCTTATACCGCTCTTTCAAGGGATTTTAGGGTATGCATTTTCCAATCAAATGCATCAAAATTATAAACATTTTTTTTTTGGATTCGATGGGTTTTGAACCCTAATTTTGAAAACCTAATTTAAATTTTTCTTGATTGTGGTCATTCAGTTTGAACCACCAGTTTCATGAACTTCTCTGTTTGCACATGCATGTTTACCATATAGTATGTATCATAGCATATACCATTTGAAAAAGATAATTCTCCTTGATCACTTTTCATTAACTTATGTTCAATCTCCTCCTTCATAATCACCAGGAAACTGCTGCAAGTTCATCCGGAAGCAAAGTACGAGGATTCTTTATTGGAATGGGATTCTTGCCCGGTCTTGTTGATAAAGTTATAGAAGAGAATGGTACATTATGTGTGAGCAAGATGCTTCAGTTTTGTGCCAAGTGCTGCATGTCACAGTTGATAGACTTCTGATATACTTCACTTTGCCAATTGTGGTGATGTGGTTTTGATTGGTTTTCTTTGATTTATAGGTGAAGAAAATTCAGATGCATTATTAGAGATTCTCTTGAGATGTTCGGTAAGTAGACCAAAACATATGTCATAATATAGATTTCATTGTCAACGTTCTTTTGAATAGGGGATTGATTTTTTTTATATATTTACTTCTTCATTTTATGATCTCTTGAAAGATTCGAAACTTGTAATAACATTTGGTAGTTGTTTTTGCTCTATTGATTTGTTAATACTACAGACGAATGGTGACTTGTCAGATTCTCTGGAAGGCTCTCTTAATACAAATGAGCGTAGCAGTATCCCAAATTTCTTTCCCAATGCTCATTCAAAAGAGGTAGCTTGCTTCGCCATACCCCCACCCAATTTTTGTAGCCTTTTTTGGGCAGAAATTATTGCTTCTGTTTACTCGACCGTCTGGATTAAAGATTTAATGAGCATTTGAATTATGGTTTCTATAAAGTAGTAGCTATTAACTCATTAAGTGCTGACCATCCTTCGCTCTCCCATTCTGTATGAGTTATGTCACATAGTTCCTTTTGTATTGTTTTGCTCCTAATTCCAAAGCAATTTGATTATTTAGATAGAGCTGCTCTCAAGTCTCAAGTCACATGACTTGTGCAAACACACATTTGTGGGAATTCCTAGCCATGAAGAAGCGACTGTTTAAATTTATTGTTACTGGTGTACAAGAGTTTTTAATTGAAGTTGATTGTTGTTGAGATCCTTGTCTTCTCCCACAATAGTCCACACGTCAGATGTCCGCTGTTGAGTGTTCTGGATGTGAAGGGGTGTGTTGAGATCCCTATGAGTCCACACTTCAAATGTCCAGTTGTGAGTGTGAGAGTGTTAGTCACATATCAAATAGAGATATGACTTGGGTTGTGGCTTTGATACTCCTCTCCTTATAAGCCGATTTTGTTGGGTTGAGTTATACACGAAGTCAAAATTCTAAGAATTGCAACAAGATAAATGTATACTTTCCAAGGTGCTTCATTGTGTCAGGAACTCCCAAGACTAGGATAAATGTTTTGCTGTTTCTGTATCCATATTTTTATTGTTTTTTCATCTGAAAATTGAACTTTCACAATCTGTCACTTCAAGACTATAATATGTAAATGGTTTGATTTGAAAGTTTTAACTTCCTTTTGAAATTGCTTTGCAATTATGTAGGCTCTTCAGATATCAAATTCAGAGTCTTCTGATTCTCTCGAAAGCTTATTTGATGATAAGGATTCTCCAGAAGTCTCCATGATCAATCAACCAAAAGAGGTACTTTCTTAAATTCATTTAGTGCATCATCCTGGTAAGAATGGGTTGATTATGCCATTTTGAATTTGAATAATGATTAGTTTTGCTCTATTGAATGCTATAAGTCTTGGCTCTAATAATTTACCACTCGCTGGTTCGGTTCTTCAGATATGTGCCTGCATTTATCTGCAACTGTATGTTGGTTTGATCTTTTTAATGTACAAGTTTACGCTTATGTAAAACAGAATTCAAATAGATATTTTCTTTCGAACATGAAGGAAAAGACACTTTTTGGCACATTCTTGCATGTGATTTTTTTTTTTTTTAATATATAAAAAACAGTCAAATTACTTGGCATTGAGACTCTTTATTGTGTTTAGTAGTAAAGTCGTCTTCTAGTTTCATCCGTCTCCTTAATATTGCGTATGTTTTGCGTATATCTATTGGATTACTGTTTACAAAATTCTCTCAGGAGGTTGATGAAATTATTGAAGATATTGAAGATTCAAGAGGTACCTTACTGATGATGAATTTCTCCGTGGAGGAAGTTGAATTTGCAATCCGTAAACTTGGTATGTGAATATACATATTACCTGCACTTCTGCTTTCTATGATCGGTATATACTTGCCAATTCATTATGGGGTGTGTTTATCATCTTATCAGTTTTGTCTTGTTGTAATTGACCTGAAAACATATATTGTATTCGTCTTTTGTCTAACCAAGGGTGAAATATTTATTGATTCAAGTGGCACTAATGGACATATTACAAACTATCCCCGAGGGGATTAGAACTCAGCAGCACCTTGAGGTACAAGGCTAAGCTCTTACCACTGAGCTAGCATCTCAAGTGTGTGGTAGGAATTTGATATACATATGTTTGCTTTGCATGCTTGGACTTGCTACTAATAGCAGGAAAAAGTGCGTGTACAAAAAGCTTATGTTATTCACTGAATTGAAGTGTCTTTGAACATGGGGATTTTTGTTTTTGATCTGCAGTATGATAGTTAAATTTTAGTCTGGTGTGATTAACATTGTTCATTTGGCAAAAATCTGAACAATGCTTGTAATTCTAACTATGAATAATTTAGGTAGCATTTTGAATCTGTCCGATCCATGTAGCTGATTCCACCTAGTGAGGTAAGGCTTGGTGGTAGTTATTGATGGATGTGTTTTTCATTGATTGACTGAAATTTAAATAACTTCTTGGCATAACCTTATACATATAGAAGATCATATACATTTATGGATTTCCTGCTTCAGTAGAGATTTAGAAATTTATTGATTCATTGCTTCATTTCAGGAAATAAAGCGCCAGTTCCTGAGCTGGTAGACTTCATCTTTGCTGCCCAGATTGCTAAAAAAATGAAAAAGGAGGAAGCAGAAGAAGATGATATCAAATGTTATGTTCGAGAAAAGGAGGTTTAGATACTTAACTCAATCAATGAGATTTTTCAGATGTTTACTATGCTTCTTTAAGTCAAAAAATTTAAGCAAGCCCTCAACTTTACCTGTTAGATAATATAATATTAATTGATGAACCATGTGCTACTATATGTTAACTTTCTCAGAGAAGCACGGATATAGCCTCTACTTGCTTTTCCTAAGATTTAGATATTAGATATTTTTATGCAATATAGTTTACTTGTAGTAAAAAATATATATTATTTTGTGAAATCTATCTATTTTTGTTTGCTAGGATATGGAAATATCTTAATATTATTCCACAATTACTTTAGTTTGTTGGATGAAAATAAACTATATCTTAAGATTGGCTTTGCCTAATGTGCACAAGTACATTAAACTTGCACTATGCACAAATTTGTATCAACCTATTGAAATTTTAAAAAGCAACTTTTTCTACATAAGATTTAGCTATTGTTTCCATTTTTTAATCTTTAACAAGTGCCTTAGCCCTAAGGGCACTTGTTAGCATGACCCTTAAATTAATTGGGCTTTGTTTCTCTTTGTGCAAAACAAATAAACTTACATATGCTCTTCATTCCTTTTTAATCATACTTAATCTCCTTTCAATAAATTTGCCTTCTTATTTTGTTTGTATACTATGTCTTTTGCAATGCCTTGGTTTATGGATCTAATTTTTCTACCCTGGATCACAGATTAGCAATGAGCAACTCTTTGGAATTATGGCAAAAACGCTTCAGTTGTTTGAAATGGGTTTCTCTGAGAATGAAATATCCTCAGCAGTTGATAAATTAGGTAATTGTGAAAGCCGATCTTTTGTCAACTGTGAAACTGTAACATTAGGTTTGCAGTCTTGCCTTTGAAAAGCACGCAGCTTTAGAATTGTGAGATGAATTTGTTGGAATGCAACCTTTATCATTGCCTTATATAAACTTGGAAAATGCTATGTATCCATTTCCTTTATTTAGACTTTTAGTTGTTTATTACTCTCTGGTTCGTTAGCTTACTATTAATTGGCTGCTTTCAGGTCCAGATGTTCCAATTTCAGAGCTTGCAAACTTCATTTTTGCAGAACAAAATGGGATTGAGTATGTGATGGAATATAAGGTTCGGTTTTATGATAATTGACATAAAATGAACGAACCATGCATGTGTGTGTGTCTATACGTATGTAATGATACAATGAGAAATCAAATCACACCGTCACAGGTGTAATTCTTGGGCACTATCACACCATTCTATAACTTTTTACCGGATGATTTTACTATAATATAAAATTTACCGTTGGATTGAAACTTACTATCATATAGATCATATCTATAAACTTTTACGTTAATTACTTTTTAATTTAAATATATGTACATAAGAACCATTCGATTATAAACTTATTGTTGTTTAAATTAAGAGTTTTAACACAAATAATCAATGTGATAAATAGATATTATTCAACGGTTAATTCGGCAAAAATAAAAAATAAAAAGTTAGTTATAAAATGTGTAATAGTGTCCAAATATTACATTGGTGTCTTTGGCTTATTGTAAACTAAAATGGTACCATGTCCAGTCATTTTTTAGTTATAGTTGACTATTGAGATATTTACTGAATGATGGAATTTTTTGTTTGCCTAGTATCCCTCTGGTCCTTCTTATTCTTGGATCAAAGAAGAAGAACAGAGTGATATGTATGGTACAGCAGAGGTCAAAGTTGAGGATTTTAGCCATGAACCTTCACAGTCAAGGCAGGTCAACTTAGGGGAAACTGGCACTGGCGAAAGGGTGAAGGAAGAAGATTACATTGATGAGTTCCCCGATGACGTAAAACCAGGCTTTGTGGAAAATGATAGAAATAAGAGGCCAAAGTATGAATATGATGATAATTCAAACTCTAGTCTTGATCCTTATTGGGTGGAAGAAATGGTTGATACAGTTGTTGCCACAATGTCTAGACGTAACAAATCAAATCCCTCCAGGTCTCTAAGTAGTGTTGCAGCAAAACCTCCATTTTTCTTGTTTGGAAATGTTTCAAACATAACATATGACTCATGGAAAAAAATGAGTCAGTTTCTATATTGTATTGAACCTGAATTTGTGAACACCGAGTTATTTTCGGCCTTGAATAGAATAGAAGGTTATATACACAATCTTCCAACAGAAAGCAGGTTCCACATTCTTCCAAAGCCACCTATGACTATCGAGGATGCAATACCCCGGACAAAGAAATGGTGGCCGCCTTGGGATTCAAGAAAGAAGTTGAACTGTAACTATTGTGAAACTGGCGGAATAACTCAACTCTGTGATAGACTAGGAAAGGCTCTTGCCGACTCTGGGGGAATACTCACATCTCAACAGCAGAAAGACATTCTTTGGTATTGCCGTGGTTTGAATCTTGTGTGGACTGGTAAATATAAACTTGGTCCAATAGAACCCGAACACTTGGAGCATATCTTAGGCTACCCTTTGAATCACACTCGTACTGATGAATGTGATTTGACAGAAAGACTTCAATTGCTAAAACACAGCTTCCAGACAGATACATTAGGATATCATCTTTCTGTTTTGAAGCCCATTTTTCCTACTGGAGTGACTCTGTTGTCAATTTTTAGTGGAATTGGTGGTGCAGAAGTTGCACTTCACCGCCTTGGTATTAAAATAAAAGCTCTCGTCTCGGTTGAGACTTCCGCAACGAAGAGGAAAATTCTCGAGAAGTGGTGGCGCAGTTCTGGACAAACCGGGACTTTGGTTCAGATTGAAGAAATTCAAAAGCTGACTAGTAAAAAGTTTGAGAATCTTAGCAACAATTTTGGTCTTTTCGATCTGGTCATTTATCAGAATCCATGCTCTCAGCCAATTGCCAGACCTCATCAAGTTGGAGGTCTCTCGGCTGTAGAATTTTCAGTGTTTTGTGAATCTGTTCGTATTTTGCAACGAGTAAGAGCTCTGTGCGAGAGGAGGTGAGTCGTCTTTAAGTAAACTATGTCGGTTGTTGCTCTAGGTTGCATCATGCCAAGTTCTTCTTTTGATGTTTTGTTATTGTCAAAAGCTGCCGCTGTAAAATATGTGACTTTTAAGTGCAAGGAACTTGTAAGAGTCGTCTTTCTTTTAATTGTATAATAAGAATTGTTCCCATCTCTGTGCTACTCTAATGTTAACTGTTAGTAGATGATTTCAGGGACTCTTAAATGTGTTACTTCTCTCTTCATTTTTTTTTTGGTCATTTTTTTAAAGAACTTTTTCTTTAATTTATACCATCATATTACCAATAATATACCCTTAAACTATCAATTATACTATTAAATGAGCGGGTCAATGAAATGTAATAGTATATTTAACATTTGTTATTATTAATCAAAAGTATTTCTTGGTGTACTAGAAAAATAGCGGGAGTAGCTTTTGTATACCGTCTTCTTGAAGTTCCTAACACTGCATGATTTCGATGCATAGTGCTAACCAGATCATGAGATTCCTTATACAAATGGCCGGCATTTTTGGCAAATCATAGATTAGATCGACCACATACAATACAAATGGACAGTCTCAACAACCAATCTATACTTAGACTTGGGGGTGATTCAATTATGAGTTTATTTTAAGGTCTTTTCCTAATTTGATTTGTCTAGACAACACTAGCTACATCTTCAACAATTGGTTAAAATGGTGAGTGGTTGATGGTTTTATGCATAACTACGTGCTGCAACATGAATATTAGGATAGGTCTCATGCTTCCAAGAACATGGGACTGAAGTTGAAAAAGCCATAGAGCAATTAGGGAAATCAAGGTAGTCTCACTCTTAAATCAGATTTTAATTTCACCATCTATGAATATTTATCTATGTTTTCTTGAACTATTTTTGCATTTCTCTATAGAATATTTATCTATGTTTTCTTGAACTATTTTTGCTAATAGTAAACTTAATGAATTGTTTCTCTATAGAATATTTTGAATTTTATTTACTGATAGCAACTTCAGTGTTATATGTTAAGGTTCAATTATTTAGTATAGTTAGTTAGGAGGGAAAAAAAATGAACAATTAGATAACATGATTACTAACATATATTGGTAAACGATTCATGATTTTACCGCTGAAGCTGTGATGATTGTCATATTTCATTGTTGTTTGTATCAGCTTATATTTAACTTCTTTCAGAACTGATGCTTATACTTGTCTTTGTGTCAGCAGGACCTTAATCAATGGAAAGTGAAAGATAAGGTAGAAATGAAAAATAATAGTGTATAGATTTCAATGTACCGCCCCCAATAGAGCATTATCACTATATCAATAATGTGTCATTGTCATTGATTTCAATGACAAATGAGTTTTGTAAAATTTTCTCTAAATTATTGATTTCCTACTACTCCCCCCGCCCCCCCAAATAAAAAAGGTTTGTGGTATTGTTTCGTTACTATTTCAAGCATAATAAGAACTTTTTTAGAGCAGTGAACGGTAGCCTTGAATGATATATGTATATAAAACTTCGATTAGGCTTTGCTTTTGTTCAATCATGGGTTGTTCGGATTGGTACTACATAAATTGGGCTAATAGTTCTTATATTTAGAAAAATTAATTGCAAATTAAATATTCTGTGGATGTCACACGGTTTAATGCATTTTGCGCTTCATGTTCTATATAGATTATATAGAGGTGACTATTGATTATGTTTTTATAATTCATTTGTAATGATAAGCTACAAATTTAGTTGGATATGATAATTTTCAAATTTATTTGTTAATGAAGATAAAATATTTCTATGATTAATAATTCACCCAGAATTCCATTTAAATTTCATTGGAGACATTTTCCATTAGTTGTATCACTTAAACATGTAGGAGTATTAACAAAAGCTGGCATATACCTTCTACAACCGGGGTTTTCGCATGGTCAGCATTATGTAGCAATATCAAGAGTTAGATCAAAAAATACGTAAGAAAATGTTGCTAATACGTTGAGATTGTTAGTAATTTGAATGTAGTGTTTAAAGAAAATTTTCAAAATCTATAGACACAAGAAACTTAAATTATTATTGTATTTAAAGTTATGGGAGTTGAATATTAAGTTGGATTGTACGGTATAATCTTGCTTTTTGTCTACTACATTTATATTGTATATGACCCGTGCGGCACGGGTGAAAAGTCTAGTATATATAACCTAAACCTCTTTGATCAAAGTATAATTATTCCCTAAATCAAAAACAAAACACGCTTCCCTCATTTCTCTCTTCATCACACATGAAGACTCCCCAACATACCAAATCCACCATTCTTCCATAATTAATCAAATTAATCACATGCAAGTGGGAATTTGAGCGAGTAATTCATTATAGGGCTTTAGAAGTTAAAGGAAGATGATCAATAAGAAGATTAGAGATAGATTTGGAGAAACTTGGAATTAGGGTTCAAGGAAATATGAAATTGGGAAGAACTAGAGGCAAAGTAAGCAGAATTTGAGAGGAGAAACAAGCTTTTGGAGCTTTTATCATCATTAATTAGAGGTGGGTTTCCCTTTCCCTCATCCCTCATGCATAATCTAAATCAACTAATTTAGGGATTATGAGACATGAAATTGATTGATGAAATGTAAAATGTTCATTATGCATGTTTGATTTTAAGAATTGAAGTTGTTGCATTAACTTGTTTGTGTATTTTTACTAAATTGATTGTGTGTGAATGATAGCATGATTGAAAGGTTTATTGATTTAGCCATTGAAATAATTTGATTGGATGGGTTTTATGGTGAGGTGTTTCTTATTGTATATGAAAAAGGAAATTATAAAAATGAGCTAGGTTTTTCTGAAAATTACTCCATAAAACAGCTTCAATGCAGGATTTTTAATAATTTATTATTGATTTTGAATTTTTAGATGGGACCAATTGCATAAGTTGCAGTTATTAGCTGGATCCATTCAGTAAAATAATCAAAAATGTTTGATTTCATATGAATGATTCAATCATAGGTTTTATGGAGTATGGACTGTAATTCTAGAGTTGATTTCTGCAGACCAGTTTTAGTGTTAGATTTTTCCTGAAGTTGAGTACTTTGAATTTGGAAATGGGACCAAATTCATTGTCATCGTGTGTGTATTGGTTATCTACATAAAAGTTTACAAAAGTTTATAACTTCAATTTATATGTCTTTTGTGGCTTTGAATGACAGATGATTTAGCAGAAAATTTTGTTTTTATAATCTATGTATACTTTCATGTTCTATGCTTTTCTAAAAGGTCTTAAATGATGGAAGTTAGATGAAAGGATGATGGTTGGTCTAAAGGTAAATTTGATGTGAAATTGGACATTTCTTGTCCGTAATATGTAAATGTCTCATAATTGTTTAGATGATTGATAAGTTGAGAGAGAATATTAGGATTCGCCCTAGCTAGGTGGATTCTCCGTCTACGACGGGACGTGTAAGAAGAGGTAAACGGGACATTATCGGATTTAATATATCTTCACCTTACCAAATGATTTATATAATGGTTTAGGTTATTGACGTTTTTCCACATTCGATAACCGAGAGGATTGCTTATAAAATTTATAAGTGATAATTTTAAGAATAAGTGATTGGATAGTAACGTTAATTGAGAATAATTAACTAATGTCTTTTGACCGAGTATATATATTTTCCTAATTATAATTGCATCTTATGAAAAATCATGTTCAATGGCAAGATTGTATTTTATCCCACGTCAAGAAGCTCACTGAGATAATTCATATCTAACCCCATGTTGATTTCCATTTTTCAGGTACAAGCCATTTTAAAATATCATCAAAGACCGGATCACAGTCAAAGTCTAGTTTCAAGGTCTTATAACATTGTCGTTTTTGTTCAAAATTGTTATTTATATAATTTTGTAAACATATTTTGTAATTCAAGTTATTTTAGTTGAAGTTCAAGTAAACTTTTTAAGCTCAATTCCTAATTGAGATGAAAATGTTTTAAATTCTTTGGACTCAAATCCCTACGTTACAGGAGGAAATACAGAAAAATAAAATAATAAGTAACTCGCAGAACAAACTAATTTAGCTCAAAATCGACGCAAAAGACAAACTAACGAAATCATCTATCAAATCCTATAAATTGAACTCAGAATTGCAACCAAAAAAATAAAACATAAAAATGAGAGTTTATGCATATTCTCACATTTGAAACGAGAGAAAGCTTGCTCTATCGAAATGAGGAAAATTTTTCAGGGCCGTCTCTGAAATTTTGAATGCCCTCTATAAAATATGAAGTTGTTAAGTTTTTTTTATTACACGCAACACACATGCATGCACGCATGCGCACATGCACACCAACAATGTACAAACTCGTGTGTGCACACACTACGTCAAAATGTTTGGTGCTATGTAGGTACACCTTCTACTTCTGCATATGTTGCTTTTTCCTTCTCCAATGTACGCACAAACCTAAAATCACCTAAACATGCATTGATATCGGAGTCCAACATTATTTTGATTGCTTTCAAGTCTCTGTGAACTAGATTATTCAAGAAATAAAAGTATATGTGAACTAGAGTTTGACCAAATTCATTGCGTGTGTAATTAAATGTTGATGGTACACAGAAAAAAGGTTTTGCATATTAAATGTTCCTTAATGGAGTTTTGCTTGTTATTTCTTCACAAAATATGTGGTTGTCTAAACTTGTATCTGGATTGTAGGCGTGGACTAAGAGTAATGCACCATCTTTGTGGTAACATCCTGTGTTTTATTTTCAGATTAAATTTAAAGAACAAAGTAAAATATTTTTTTACAGTTTCTTAATAATATATTTTTATATAGTTTAAAAAACTAATGGTTCCAAACCATTAGCTATTTTTTTAAAAAAAACATCAAATTTACTAATGGTTTTAAACATCGGATTTATTGTTGCCATCATGCAGTGTAGTGAAGACCATCACTAGATAAAGAGGTGTTGAAGGAAGTGATTTTTTCGGTGTCATCCCAGAGTCTAAATGACTTTCTAGAAAGATTGTGCCAGACTTGTTAAATAGGGAGATGGCAGTTTCACTTCTAGTGTTGTCCGAAGTGATATGGAAGGTTCTATGGTAGATAAATGTCCTAGGTATGACATCAAAAAGGTTGGCGCTGGTGGAATTGAAGGGTCCGTAAAAGTGAGTTTTGGTTTTAAGGTTTTGAGATGGGGATGTTACCGCCGGGAAGAGGAGAAGAATGCCAATGAGAGCGGTGAGGTAAGCAACAACAGGCATTGTGGTTGTTAGTTATGGATGGATAGTTATTGTCATACTCCAAATTTTGACCAGTTCGAAATTCTTTATTCGTACTTTAAAACTTTTACGTGTATTTTAAACAGCCAGAACCTTTGTTTTGTTTTTAAGATAAGTTACACGTTCTTTTATTTGTTTTTAAAGTATTTAAACGTTTTATTTGTGCCGTAGATGGTTAAAATATTTTATTCGTTTCGTAAGCAGTTAAATTTCATTTTGTTTCTTTCTTTAGATAATTAAAACTTTTTTGTTCGTATTTTAGATTTTTATTCGTTGTTTATCAGTTAAAAAAGGGTTTTGTATTCGTATTTTAAAAGCCGAGTAGTTGTCGTCTCAGACGAAATTTCGGCAGAGAGGTATTTTAAAATACCTCATTTGGTTACCGAAAGGGACAGTTTTAGATTTTATTATTTTTACCACTTTTATTTTATTTTATTTTTTACATTAGTATTGTATTTTATTTTTCGTTTTTTTTATTACTATTGTCATTATTTCATTTTGATTTAATTTTAGTCCAAGGTCCAAATGCATTTTATGTCTTGCTGTCCAACCTAAGGGCATTTGGTTACCGAAAGGGACAGTGAGTCAAAACCAACAGAAACGTGAATCAACAATCAAAACCAACGGCAACAGTGAGTCAAAACCGAACTAAGCTTCCCCTCCCTCACAACAACGGATCCGAGCCATGCTAGAGAGAAGAAGTTTGTTCTTTCTCATACAAATTCGAAATCCAAAGAAAACCAAACCGTAACAGAAGGAGCAGATCGGAGTTCGAGGAAGCAGCAAGCATAAGAAGTTTTCCGTCACGACTTGATTATCTCCGATCTAAACCGAGGTAACGATAATCTCGGCTTTGTTCATGCTTTTTTTGTTCTAAATTTTTTTTTGAAAGTTTAAATGTTAGATCTATGTTGTTGTGTTTGGTTTCTGGAATTTTTGGTTTGAGATTCGGACTCTATGAGGAAAAGGATATGTGGATCTACAAAAAATTTTGGAAAAAATGGTGGTTTACCACTCCGACGCGGCGGCGCCACCCTTGTGGCTCACCGGCCACCGCGCCGGAGTTTGAAGGTTGTTCGGAGAAGACGGCGGAGAAGCTCGCCGGCCACCACCTGGTTTTAGAGAGAAGCTAAAGCTTCTCTCTCTAAAACCAAGAGAGGAGAGATGTTTTTTTGTTGTTATGTGTGTTTTTTTGGTTTAACATGTTTTTATACCACTGTTTAATTCAATTGATTTCATGCCTGCAAGCTCATAAGTTTATCATGCTCCCTTGTGATCAGAGCCGTCGGATCTGGATGGTTCCAAGATCCCGCGGCTGCTAGTGATCTATGTCTTTAATCTTGTGCGTGTGTTTTAATGCTATCCACGGTACGTTTTAGCTTTAAACCGTCAGATTGTAGATCTGACGGTATCTGTTTTGCTGCCAATTGTTTTTTTCCTTAGTGTTTAATTTATGTGTTTTTTTAACCGTTGGATCTTTGATCCTGCAGCTGTGATGAATTTCTTTTTGATTAAATCTGGGCCTCTTGATTTATCGGACGGTCCAAATCTAATCTGCCTGAGTCAAACCCATGACCCATTTTTTTGAACCGGTTCGACCCGTCCAGGGCCCAGTACTTCGAACCGACCCGTTTTTCTGCTTAAGCCCAAATATTTTCTACTGTTTTGTTAAATGCACCACTGTTTTTTAATTATTACACCATTCCCTCTTAAAAATTTATTTTCTCTTTGTTTTCTTTCCTTTAAAAATATTTTTGCTTTGTATTAATTGTTTATTTTACCATTTTTATTTGGTTATATTATTTTGCATTATATTTTGTTCATCATCTCATGCATATTTATTTTTTCGTCATTTTATTTTGTTTTAGTGAGTATAATAGGTTTGGTTGTAATTTAATTTATGCATCCTACTTTCTTGTTATTTATTTTTTCTTGAAGTTTTAGAATGTAATTAGGGACTATGTAATCATGATAATGAGAAGTAGCACCGACACAAATCACTTTTTTTTTTCTTTTCGCATTACGTCATAAACCACAATCGAGGACCGAAATGAATTAGGGACAAAAATAGGTTAATTATTGGACTTAAATTATTTTATTAAAATCAAACCACTA